>Ga0181559_10000040_pt1 | contig 97173 bp, 95 predicted proteins | sample 011ome_21_FD_133752 | JGI IMG/M metagenome (GOLD analysis project Ga0181559, IMG submission 133752) | Coastal salt marsh microbial communities from the Groves Creek Marsh, Skidaway Island, Georgia - 011508AT metaG (megahit assembly) | ecosystem: Environmental > Aquatic > Marine > Intertidal... | reverse complement strand
TAAAACCACAGGGCACGCGTGACAGGCTTTGCAGCAGACCTCGCCTACAGTGACACCATGTCCTCTGCTCGCCGACGCACCACTCAGCGAGGCCACGCCAGATGAACACACCGGCACTACTCCTCATCACGGGAACTCTCGTGATGGCGGCATGCGGTGGCGATGGTGATGCAACGTCTGACGCCACGACGGCAACCCCGCCGGCCACGACGATCCCGGCAAGCACCACCACAGTGGTACGCACCTCCACCACCACATCCACGACATCGGCGACCACGCCACCCGGTGGCAGCACCGACGCGGAAACTCCGACGACCATCGCCACAACCACAACATCGCTGACAACGTCAACGACCACCGTCGCCCCGACAAGCACCAGCGCGCCTACCACCGCCGCGAGGCCGCCGGCTTCGGCGCCAGCAACGAGCACCACCATCGCCGACAGCAACTGCGCCATCGCAGTGGAGGTGGTGGCCGGCACATCGGGTACGACACGCCAAGTCGACATCAGGGTCGAGAGCCAACGACGCAACGACTACGTCAATGTCGAGCTTGTCTGGGCCGATATGCGTGTGCGGCTCGCGCTCTACATTTCACCCGCCGGCATCGGCACCACACGAGTCGATGCTCCAGGCACCGAACCGGTTATCGCGCGGGTGTACGACACGTCGGCATTCCAGCCGAGCGGCGTGCGCTGTCGCACCTGAGTCGCCCGCATCGTCACGCCGGGCCCGAAAAGCACGACACCCCCGCCGAAGCGGGGGATCGGGAGTGGAGCTAAGGGGAATTGAACCCCTGACCTCTTCCATGCCATGGAAGCGCTCTACCAACTGAGCTATAGCCCCGAGCCTGCGTGACGATACCGACCATCAGACGCCGGCCACAACCGACGCGGTCACTCCGCCCAGGTGATCACCGGCACATCGCGGTACAGCCGCTCGATCTCATAGAAATCACGCACCTCGTCAAGAAACACGTGCACCACCACATCGCCATAGTCGACCAGCACCCACTGCTGCTCTTGCACTCCCTCGGAGCGCACCGGTGAACGACCGGTCGCTGCACGCACCTGTTCCTCAATTTCCTCGACGAGACGGCGCACCAGTCGGCGGTTCGGTGCAGCGGTGATGACGAAGTACTCGGTCACCCCGAGCACATCGCCCACCTTGAGCACCACCGTGTTCGAGCCCTTCTGATCATCGGCGGCACGGGCGGCAACAAGGGCCACAAGCGTTGTTTCATCGGTGTCGGCCATGCCCGACGCCTGCTCGTGCGACTCGCTGTCGTTCGCCCCGGTATCGCTCACGTTGATGATCCGCCCATTGGGCACACGCTACTGCCCACCCGATGCGGCCAACTTCACTAGGTATGACTCGCCGACAACGATCACCACATCAACACCCGGCACGCGGTACTCGCCCTCGACTGCTTCCACATCGCCGAACAACTTCCCAAACGCTGATGCCGCAGACTCATGGCGATCACTATCAGGCAACCACACCTGCGTTGCTGCCGACGGCTCGCCCACCTCATCGATGGCGCTGGCACCGCTCACCACCGACACCACATTCACTCCCACGTATCGGAGCGCAGCAATCGTGTCGGCGGCCACGCGCGACACCGTGCGACCAGCAATCGCAGCATCGCCATCGTCGAATGGCACCACCACCCGCACCGTCGCCGACTCAAGTGGTGTTGCCACCCGCGCTGGTGCCAGCTGCGACATCGTTAACAACGTGAGTACCGCATCGTGATGAGCAACCGTGCCACCGGCCAGCGGCGACTCGTCCCGCACCACTGGCAACTCGAACACCGTGACCGCATCGCCTGACATCAAATCCAACATGTCCGCCAACGAGCTAGGAGCCCGCGACGCGATATCAACCGGCGTGGAGACCTCATCGCCGTTGGCATCGTCGGCTGCCCCACGACCTGTGCGTTCAGACACGGTTGAGGGATCACGCTGCTGCAGCACCGATGCCACCACCTGCCAGGCGGCCACACGCTGCGTTGCAGCCTCTAGATCGGCAGCAACAACACCAGTTGATGCGCCAAGTGCTGCGACAGCATCACCGTCCACGGTTTCTGGCACTACGGCACCGGCCACATCGTCCACCGACATGACCTCGACTACATCGAGCGCAACACCGAGCATTGCCTCGGCCTCACCGGCCAACTGCGCTGCACCCCCATCGGCGAAGGCGTCGCGCAATGTGCGCAGAGGCGCGCCACCACCACCCCCGACATCGGCATGGGGTTCCACCACCACCACCGTGCCACCGGTGCCATCGGGACCAGCCACGAGCAGCGCTGCCGCAGTGAGGTCACTGCCGCTGCTTACACCCCACAACGCGGTGGCGGTGAACGGGAGTTCGCGCACCGGGGGCCCTCCCGCATCCACGGTCGTGCCGATGGTGGACCCCGCCAAGGTCGACACCCCAACCAATGTGAACACCACCGCCACGATGCCCAGCACGGCCGCCAGCGTGCCGCCACGCCGAGTGATCTCGCGCCGGCGAGCAGCCAACGCCGTCATCGCATCTCCGGCGCCGACACATCGCCATAGAGTCCGCGGCGCCGGATCACATCGAGCACCGATGAGGGGACGAGATAGTCCAGAGGTCGGCCGTCGCTCACGCGCGCCCGCAGATCGGTGCTCGACACTTCTAGGTGGGGTACTTCAACCCGGCGCCATGGCGCGTCGCCGGGCAACACCGGCAAATCGGCGCGCACCCCCGGCCGGTCAACCACCACCATGGACGATCGGGCAACAACCTCGTCGAAGCGTTTCCACGTGGTGAGGCCCGCCGCGGCGTCGTCGCCAACCACCGTGAACAGTTCTGCCCCGGGGAACTCGATCGTCATCGTCGCCAAAGTGTCGGCGGTATACGACTCCCCACCGGCAATGATCTCATGATCACCGGCGACAAGCCCGTCGACATCGGCAACGGCTGCACGCACCATCGCGAGACGGTCGTCTGCCGGGGTCACCGCCCGGTCGCCCACCTTCTGCCACGGAATGTTCGCCACCATCATCACAACGATGTCAAGCTCAAGTGCGTGACGGACGCCAAGGGCCGTGACCAGATGGCCGACGTGTGGCGGGTCGAACGTGCCGCCGAACAACCCGACGCGCGCGGGAACGGTCAACGGGGGCACAACCTTGCACTCTAGAAGCACACAAGCGATGACACCACCGTCCGACCCGACAGGGACTTGACAGATGTGTTACGGTATTAAGCCGGCTCATGGGACGACCGCGAGCCGACATCACATACACACCCCCCACCCGGCCCTGCCGGAACACCACACGACGCGGCAGTCCGCCGCGCACGGCGGTGTGGGACGACGCGCGTCTCACGGCCTTGAACGGTCATGTCTCGCACGTCAACGTCACACGACCGGAATAAACGGTCGAGAACACGGTTGGACACGACGCCATGAATGACTCAATTGGACTCTACCTGAACGACATCGGCAAAGTGCCGCTGCTCACTGCTGAAGACGAGCGGGTGCTCTCCCGCAAGATCGAAGAGGGACGCGATGCCGCCGAACTGCTCGCTGCCGGCAACGTCAAGGGACGCCGCCGCGCCGACCTCAAGGCCAAAGAAGCAGCTGCCGCCGACGCCAAAGACCGCTTCATCCGCTCGAACCTGCGGTTGGTGGTCTCCATTGCCCGTCGCTACCCGCTGCCCCAGGGCATGGATCTGCTTGACCTCATCCAAGAGGGCAACCTCGGTCTCGAGCATGCGGTCGACAAGTTCGACTGGCGCCGTGGCTTCAAGTTCTCCACCTACGCCACCTTCTGGATCCGCCAAGCCATCGGTCGTGCGCTCGACCAGAAGGCCAGCCTCATCCGTATCCCCGGTGACCGCTCGGCCAGCCTGCGCGCTGCGCTGCGTCAGGCATCGGGCGACGGCGAGACCCTCGATCAGGCCAATGCCGAACTGCACCGCCTCACCACGCCAGTGAGCCTCGACAAGACCGTCGGCGACGACGGCGATGCGACCCTCGGCGACCTGATGGCCAATGGAGACCCCACGCCCGAAGATGCGGTCATGGTCGGCGTTGAAAGCGATCTGCTCGGCGATCTGCTCGGCACGCTCGACGCTCGCGCCCGCTACGCCGTGGAAGCCCGTTTCGGGCTCATCGACGGAGAACGCAAGAGCTTCCGCGAAGTCGGCGAAAGCCTCGGCGTAACAGCTGAGGCGGCACGTCGCCTCGTGAGCCGCGCCGTTGCCGGGCTCCGCGAGGACGCCGAAGACATCCTCAGCGTCTGACATCGCGGGCTGCGGCCCCACAGATCACTGAACGAGCGGTCGGGTCACCCGGCCGCTCGTTCGCGTTTCAGCCACCGATAGCCTTGGCACCCATGACGTGGTCGCCCTCGTCCTGGCAGGACGCACCCATCAAGCAGCAACCCACATGGCCCGACACCGGGGCCTATGAGGCTGCGCTGAAACAGATCGCCTCGATGCCACCGTTGGTTTTCGCCGGCGAAGCCCGTTCGCTGCAGAGCAGCTTGGCCCGCGTCGCCGCTGGCAACGCCTTCTTGTTGCAGGCGGGTGACTGCGCCGAAAGCTTCGAGGAGTTCTCGGCCGACAACATCCGCGAGAAGCTCCGCGTGATCTTGCAGATGGCCATCGTGCTGACCTACTCCATGGGGGTGCCGGTCGTGAAGGTCGGCCGGATGGCCGGCCAGTTCGCCAAGCCACGCTCATCGGACACCGAAACCATCGGCGATCTCGAATTGCCGTCGTTCCGCGGACACATCGTCAACGATCCCGCGCCCACCGCTGCCGCCCGCATTCCCGACCCTGACCGCCTCGTCAACGCATACCACCAGTCGGCGTCCACGCTGAACCTGCTGCGGGCGTTCACCAAAGGTGGTTTCGCCGCTCTCGATCGTGTGCACGCATGGAACCAGGAGTTCGTCGCCTCCAGCCCCGAAGGCCGCCGCTACGACCAACTCGCCGCCGAAATCGATCGGGCACTGCGTTTCATGGGCGCCATCGGTATGGACACCGAATCCGATGCGAACCTCCGCGAGGTCGACGTGTGGACCAGCCACGAGGCCCTGCTGCTGGGCTACGAAGAGGCACTGACGCGCCGCGACTCCACGACCGGCAACTGGTACGACTGCTCCGCGCACATGCTGTGGATCGGTGAACGCACGCGCGACCTCGACGGGGCCCACATCGAGTTCCTCCGCGGCGTGTCGAACCCCATTGGCTGCAAGGTTGGCCCGTCGATGACCGGCGAGGAAGTCATTGCCTTGTGCGACGCCGTGAACCCCGCGATGGTGCCCGGGCGCCTCACCCTGATCACCCGCATGGGTGCGGACCGTATCGAAGACGGTCTGCGGCCACTGCTGCGGGCCGTCCGCGAATCTGGCCATCCGGTCGTATGGGCGTGCGACCCCATGCATGGCAACACATTCACTGCGGAGAGCGGCCGCAAGACCCGCCACTTCGATGCCGTTGTGGCCGAGATCGAAGGTTTTGTTCGCGCGCACCGGGCCGAAGGCACTTGGCCCGGCGGCATCCATGTCGAACTCACCGGCGAGAACGTCACCGAGTGCCTCGGTGGCAGCGACGCCATCGACGATCTCGACGATCGCTACGAAACGATCTGCGATCCTCGCCTCAACGCGCGCCAAAGCCTCGACCTTGCGTTCCGCACCGCCGAGTTGATCCGCGGCTGACGCAGCCATGGGTGTGCTCGACAGCATCGCCGACTGGCCCGCACCGCACACGACGGCTGTTCACGCGCGCATCGTTGACGGGTCGTTCACCATCATCGATCGCCACGGCGACCCAAACCGGCAGTACCACATCGCATCGCTCACCAAGATGATCACGTCGTGGGCGATTCTCGTCGCCACAGAAGAGGGCACCGTTGCCCTCAGCGACCAGCCAACCCTTGATGGCGTACCCGATGGCGCAACCCTGGAACATCTGCTGAGCCACGCCGCCGGGCTGAACTTTGACACCACCGACACCGTGGCCGGTGTGGGACGACGCCGCGTGTACTCCAACACCGGTATCGAATTGGGTGCGGTATGGCTTGGCGAACGAGCCGTCATGTCGGCCAACGACTACATCGCCGACGCCGTGGTACGCCCACTCGCCATGACATCCACCGAGGTTCGCGGGTCACCCGCTCATGGCATCCACTCCAGCGCCGACGACATTGCCATATTCATGGCCGAGGTGCTACAGCCGCGTCTCGTCAGCAGTGCCACCGCCGACGATGCCCGCACGGTGCACTTTCCCGGCCTGAGCGGCATCGTCCCCGGTGTTGGCCGATTCGATCCCTGCGACTGGGGACTCGGAATGGAAATCCGGGGTGACAAAGCGCCGCACTGGATGGGGCGCAGCACCTCCCCCGCCACGGTTGGTCATTTCGGTGGAGCTGGCACCATGGCATGGGCCGACCCTCGCAGCGGCAACATCGTGGTCGCCCTCACCGACTTGCCATTTGACCAGTGGGACGGCACCGCTGTGCGCCACTGGGCGACATTGTCTGATGCTGTGGCTGAGGCACCGCAATGACAACTTGGCGGACTCCGCGATGAACGATCACCGGTTCCGCCCCGGCGACAGAGTGCGGTGGGATACGACTGACAACGACGGCCTTCCCAGGGTGCACTATGGCCACGTTGCTGGCCCGGCAGACAGCTCCGGACGCATCGCGGTGATGTTCGATGACCTGTTGCCCGGCACCACTGTAGTGACCATGGACGCATTGATCATCGTGGAGGTGACCACCGTGGTCCTGTACCTCGATGCGGGTGACCTGCTCGATGACCCATCGCTGCGTCAGGCACTGGTGAACATGTGGCTGGCCGAAGCCGATGCCGCCGGGCTGAGCATGAGCGACATCACTCATTTGCGCACCGGCGTCCGCGACACCATCGCCATGGCCTACGCGCTCGCCGAAGTGACCTCAGGCGGCCAACTGTACGTACTGCGCGCAGGCACAGAACCCGACGGCCGAGTAGGTGTACGCGCTGACCTTCCGCGACGCTGGGAACTGCGGCGCTGACCGCAACGACTCAGGAGAGTCGCTCGACGATCATGGCCATGCCCTGGCCACCGCCCACACACATCGTCTCGAGGCCGTACTGCTTGTCGGCGTCGCGCAACGAGTGCAGCAGCGTGGTCATGATGCGGGCACCGGTCATTCCGAAGGGGTGACCGAGCGCGATCGAGCCGCCGTTCACGTTCAATTTGTCCCAGCTGATACCGAGGTGTTCCGCCGAGGGGATCACCTGAGCCGCGAAGGCCTCGTTGATCTCCACGAGATCGATGTCGTCCATTGTCATTCCCGCGCGTGCCAGCGCCTGCCGGCTGGCCTCGATCGGGCCGAGCCCCATGATCTCTGGATTGAGACCAGACACGCCCGACGACACGACCCGTGCCAGCGGGGTGATACCCAACGCGGCCGCCTTGGTGTCGCTCATGACCATCACGGCCGCTGCGCCATCGTTCAGCGGGCATGAGTTGCCCGCGGTGATCTCGCCATCGGGGCGGAACACCGGTTTCAGGCCGGCGAGCCCCTCTGCGGTGGTGCCGGCGCGCGGACCATCGTCGGAGCTCACCACCGTGCCGTCGGGCAAGGTCACTGGCGTGATCTCATCGGCCCAGAAACCGTTCTCGACATTTGCGACGGCGCGTTGCTGGCTGAGCGCAGCGAACTCGTCCATGGCGGTGCGGCTCACGTTCTCCACTTCGCGGACGTTCTCCGCGGTTTGGCCCATGGCGATATACGCATCGGGCAAACCACTCGGCGGCGTCCACGTGCCGTGGCCTCCCTGGGAGCGCTCAGCACTGCGCTGACCGGGCTCGCCGAAAATCGGATTGGGCGCGGTGTCGGCTGCGCCATTTCCATAGCGGCTGACGGCTTCGACGCCGGCCGCGATGAAGCAGTCGCCTTCACCGGCGCGAATGGCATGGGCGGCCATACGAATCGTCTGCAGGCTGGATGAGCAGTACCGGTTCACCGTGACGCCGGGTACATCATCAAGACCGGCGAGCATGGCGGTGATACGTGCGATGTTGAAACCGGCCTCACCACCGGGCTGGCCGCACCCCATGATCAGGTCCTCAACATCGGTCGGAGCCACTTGGGGCACCTTGGCCATCAGCGCCCGCACAATCTGGGCCGACATGTCGTCAGGACGAAGGTCGACGAGCGACCCTTTTCCAGCACGGCCGATCGGGCTGCGGGCGGTTGCGACGATCACTGCTTCGGTCATGGCCGCAGCGTAGTGACCACGGGCACCCAACCACGACCGCGCAGGGCGGCACCACCCTCAGCGGGTATCGACCACCAAGAACGCCTCGGCATACCGTCCGGGGCCCAAGCCACCCGATTCGGCATTCATTGCGTTCCACTCGCGCACGCGCTCCTCCATCTGTGCAGCATCGCGAATCTGGCTGTGGTGCTCACACAGCGCGGCGATCTTGGTGTCGAACGACGCGGTGATATCGACGACTGCGAACAACGGATCGCTGGCCAACTGGCCACTGCCCATGATCCACAACTCGTCAGCCGACCATGGTTCGAAACCAGACGTGAGCAGTTCGGGGAACGCATACGGGTTTCGCGCGTCGGGGTAGACCGCAGCGAATGCCGCCTGTCCGACCGCCACATGATCAGGATGGCTGGCGTACACCGAATGCAAGTTGATCTGCGGGGATTGAGAAATGACGACCTGCGGACGCGCCTGACGGATAACCCGCGACAGGTCGCGGCGTAGTTCCATCGTGGCCTCCACGGAACCGTCCATATGCCCCAAGAACACCAGATCGGTCACGCCAACTCTCGCCGCGGCAGCTGTCTGTTCTGCGCGACGAATTGTCGCCATGTCCGCACGCGGAATCGAGTCATCGAACCCGCCTGCTTGGCCATCGGTGACAATGCAGTACGTCACCGATGCTCCCGCAGCCGTGCATGTCGCAATCGTGCCAGCGGCACCGAAATCGACGTCGTCGGGGTGGGCGGTGATCACCAGAACGCGCTCAATCTCATCGATGCTCAGCACATCGCGCACCCTAGAGGGCAGGTAGCGTCGTCGCATGTCCGAGGTGCCATTCGACCCGCCCGCCGGCCTGCCCGACATCTCCCAGATGGTGTTCTGGACCGCACCACGCGAGGAGCGCCGCGCCGCTTTCGCCGAATTGCGCGCCACCCCAGGCCTTCCCAAGTATCCCGAGCGCTTCCTCGAGGGGTCCCCATTTCCACCGGGGCCTGGCTACTACGCGGTCACCAGATACGACGATGTATGGCAGGCCAGCCGCAAACCGGAACTGTTCTGCTCGGGCCACGGCTCCAACATCGTCGACCTCCCGCAGGAATTGAACGAGTTCTACGGGTCGATGATCAACATGGACGACCCGAAACACCACCGCCTACGCTCGATCGTGTCGAAGGGTTTCACCCCTCGTCACGTCACCGAACTCGAAGAGCAGGTTCGTGCCAAAGCGGCCGAGATCGCCCAGCGAATGATCGACAACAACCCCGAGGGCACCGCCGACTTCGTCGCCGACTTTGCCGGTCCGCTACCGCTCGAAATCATCTGCTCGATGATGGGTATCCCCGAAAGCGACTACGCGTCGATCTTCGAATGGACCAACACCATCCTCGGTGCTGCCGACCCGGAATTCGGTGGCACCTACGAGCGCCTGATGGAAGTGTCACTCGAGATCTTCGCCTATGCCCAAGCACTCGGCGAATCACGACGGGAGAACCCCACCGACGACATCACGTCGGCGATGATGAACGCCGAGGTCGACGGGGACCGACTCACCCCACAGGAATTCGGGTCGTTCTTCATCTTGTTGGTGGTCGCCGGAAATGAAACCACCCGTAATGCCCTCAGCCACGGCCTCCGCGCGCTCACCGACTTCGGTGACCAGCGCGAGTTGTGGTTCAACGACTTCGACACCCATACCCGCGGCGCGGTGGAAGAGATCGTGCGCTGGGCAACCCCGGTGATCCACTTCCGCCGCACGGCCACCGCCGACTGCGAACTGGGCGGCCAGTCCCTATCGGCCGGCGACAAAGTCGTGCTGTTCTACGCGAGTGCAAACTTCGACGACTCCGTGTTCGACGACCCCTACCGCTTCGATATCACGCGGCCGCCGCAACCCCAACAGGTGGGTTTTGGTGCGGGCGGACCGCACTTCTGTCTCGGCGCCAACCTCGCCCGGCGCGAGATCACCATCGCCTTTGACGAGATCCGCCGCCGTCTGCCAAACCTGCGTGCCACCGGCGAACCCGACTACCTCCAGAGCAACTTCATCAACGGCATCAAGCGCCTGCCGTGCGCCTGGACCTGACCCGTGGGCCCAACTGATCGACTGCGGTGGGTGCGCGCACTGACCACAGCCGGCTGGGTCGCGCTGGCGTCGTATCTCGGCATCATCGCCATTGAGGTACGCCGGGCAGCAGCCATCACCACATCACGGTTCGAAGATGGCGTGTGGGGCCAGCGCATCGAAATCGTGTCGTTTGTGACCCTGCCGCAGAACATTGCTGTGCTGATGCTGCCCGTCGCAACTGCAGTGACCGCCGCGGTGATGCTCGCCGGCGTGCATCCCGACGACCGAGGTGACACGATATGGCTCACCCGCCTGACCACCGTGACCGGTGGTCTGTGCGTGGTGGCGATCTTCCTTGCACTACTCGGCATCGGTGGTATTCCATTCCGCTACGCCGACCCTCTCGCCGACCTCGGTGCGCTCGTTGGACGCCTATCGGGGATTGCGATGGCCGCAGGCGCACTTCGACTGCTGCGCGAAGCCGGCTAATCGGTGCTGCGGTGCGCTCCTGACCGCACCGCGCGCATCACTCGCCGAGTTCTCCCGTGCGGAAATGTCGGCGGCACAACAATTCGTAGCGCACCGTGTCGCCGAACATCTTCTGTGCACCCGGTTGGGCGGTGTCGCCCACCACGACCGTCTCACCTTCGTAGACCACGAAGTCGTTGACCACGCGTGCGTTGTGCGTGGCACGCGCACCGCACCAGCACCGCGCCTCTACCTGCAGCGGCACACGTTCATCAGCGATTTCGAGCATGCGACGAGTGCCGTCGAACAGCGACCCACGGAAATCGGTGATGAGCCCGAAGGCATACACATCGATTTCCATATCGTCGACGATGAGCGCCAACTGGTCGCATTGGGCCGGTGTGTAGAACTGCACTTCGTCACACACCATGTAGTGCAGCGGCCAATTCGCCACCGCGAGTTCGTGCAGGTCGAGATCTGGGTCGACATGGATGGCCGGCGCACGCACACCGAGGCGCGACGTGACCTGATTGCCCTCGCGGTCGAGACAGGTGAGCAACAAGCCGTAGAGGTCGCGCGAGGCGAGATTGTGATGAATCTGCAGCGCAAGCGTGGACTTTCCCGAGCCCATCGTGCCGAAGCTAAAGCGGAGCGTCGCCATGGTGATTCGACCCTACAGGGCAGGTGTGGCATGCTGGGAGCGCGGCATCGATGACGCCGTGACCAACCCCCTGACAATCACACCGCGACCGCTGCGGCGGTCAGCATGAGAACCGGACAGCGTTGTTCGGAAAAGGGGGAACCATGTCGGACACGATCGACCGGCTTCATACGCCAGAGGTCATAGACCGTCTCATCGTTCGTTTTGCGGGCGACTCCGGTGACGGAATGCAGCTCACTGGCGACCGCTTCACCACCGTGAGCGCCTCATTCGGCAACGACCTGTCGACCCTGCCCGATTTCCCCGCCGAAATCCGTGCACCCGCCGGAACGGTGAACGGTGTGTCGAGCTTCCAGGTGCAGATCTCCGATCACGACATCACCACCCCAGGAGACGAACCCAACGTGCTCGTGGCCATGAACCCCGCGGCACTAAAGGCCGACCTCCACCGCCTCGAACGCGGCGGCACGCTGATCATCAACACCGATGCCTTCGACGAACGCAACCTCGACAAGGCTGGCTACACCGACAGCCCACTCGATGATGGCACCATCGATGGCTACCGGGTGATCCGGGTGCCGATGACCAGCATCACCAAAGAGGCCTGCGCGCCACTCGGGGTGAAACCTCGCGACGCCGAACGCTCGAAGAACTTCTTCGCTCTCGGGCTGGTGTCGTTCATGTACTCACGACCCACCGAGCCAACCCTCGAATGGATCGCTGAAAAGTTCGGATCGCGCGAGCAGGTCGCCGCAGCCAACACCGCAGCATTCACCGCCGGGTTGAACTATGCCGAGACCACCGAAGCCGTTGGCCATCGTTACGAGGTCCGCCCGGCCAGCCTGCCCGCCGGCGAGTACACCTCCGTTACCGGCAACACCGCCCTGTCATGGGGCCTGGTGGCCGCAGGACAACTCGCCAAACTCCCCGTCACACTCGGCTCCTACCCCATCACCCCTGCGAGCGACATCCTTCACGAGTTGTCCAAGCACAAGAACTTCGGGGTGCGCACCGTGCAGGCCGAAGACGAGATCGCCGCAGTCGGCGTGGCGCTCGGCGCCGCATTCGCTGGCCATCTCGGCGTGACCACCACCTCGGGCCCTGGTGTTGCGTTGAAGAGCGAGACCATCTCGCTCGCCGTATCGATCGAGTTGCCGCTGTTGGTCATCGACATCCAACGCGGCGGACCATCAACAGGACTGCCCACCAAGACAGAAGCATCAGATCTGAACCTGGCGATCTATGGCCGCCATGGCGAAGCCCCCCTGCCCGTGGTTGCTGCGTATTCACCCGCCGACTGTTTCGACGCGGCGATTGAAGCGGCACGGATCGCATTGAAATACCGCACACCGGTGATCCTGCTGTCCGATGGCTACTTGGCGAATGGATCCGAACCCTGGTGCCTGCCCGACGTGGATGGATTACCTGATATCTCCGTGCCCTTCACCGCAGCGCCGAACGATGTCGATGACGATGGGCAACCGGTCTTCCATCCGTATCTACGCGACCCCGACACCCTCGCTCGCCCATGGGCCATTCCGGGCACCCCCGGGTTAATGCACCGCGTCGGTGGGCTCGAAAAAGCCGACATCACCGGCAACGTGAACTACACGCCCGAGAATCACGCCAAGATGGGCGACCTGCGAGCAGCGAAGATTGCCGGCATCGCCGCCGACTACGACCCGGTCGAGATCACCGGCGACACCGACGCCAGCGTCTGCGTTGTTGGTTGGGGCTCCACATGGGCCGCGATCGATGCCGCCGTGCAGCGCCGACGGCGCAACGGCCACAAAGTGGCATGGGTGCACCTGCGGCACCTCAATCCGCTACCGAACGACCTCGGCGACGTGCTTCAGCGTTTCGACCAGGTCATCGTGCCTGAACTCAACCGCGGCCAACTCTGCAACATCTTGCGCGCGAACTATCTCATCGACGCGCAACCGGTCAGCAAAGTGGCCGGGCTTCCCTTCACCACCCGAGAAATCGAAGACGCCATCGAGGAGGCAACGCCATGACCGACACCGGAGTCACCCTCACCACCAAAAAGGACTGGACCAGCGATCAAGAGGTGCGCTGGTGCCCCGGCTGCGGGGACTACGGCATCTTGCAGGCCGTCCAGCAACTGATGCCCGATCTCGGCGTCGCCCCGGAGAACACGGTGTTCATCTCAGGTATCGGCTGCTCCAGCCGATTCCCGTACTACATGAACACCTACGGCATGCATTCGATCCACGGCCGGGCGCCCGCGATCGCCACCGGCGTTGCGACAGCCCGCCCGGACCTAGATGTATGGGTCATCACCGGCGATGGCGACGGTCTCTCCATCGGCGGCAACCACCTCATCCATGCATTGCGGCGCAATGTGAACCTCACGATCCTCATGTTCAATAACCGGATCTACGGACTCACCAAAGGCCAGTATTCCCCCACCTCCGCCGTCGGCAAGGTCACCAAGTCGACACCATTCGGGTCGATCGACCCACCGTTCAACCCGCTGAGCGTTGCGCTCGGCGCCGAAGCATCATTCGTTGCCCGAACCCATGACCTCGATCGCCAGCACATGATGGACATCTTCCATCAGGCTCACGACCACCGCGGTGCAGCCTTCGTGGAGATCTACCAGAACTGCAACGTGTTCAATGACGGCCAGTTCAACAACATCACCAAACGTGACGCCCGCGACGAGATGATGATCAACCTGGTGCACGGCGAACCAATCACCTTCGGTGCCGATGGGCGACGGGGCGTCATCATGGGAAGCGACGGCACATTGCAGCTCGTCGATGTGGCCGATGTGGGGCTTGAGCGCATCTTGGTGCACGACCGTCATGTGGAGTCGCCGGCACTCGCGTTCGCACTCGCCCGACTGAACGACGATGACGCGTCGCCCACTCCCTTCGGCGTGTTCCGACAGGTGGAGCGCGCCGAATACACCAGCGAAGTCGATGCCCAAGTCGTCGCGGCCTCACAGCGTTACGGCGCACCCGATCTCGCCGATCTGCTGCGCTCAAACGGCACCTGGACCGTCACGCCCGGCGCTGAGTCGGGCGGCTAGAACCAGAACAAAAAATGAGGGGCTCAGGTCGTGATCATGACGACCGCCACGAAATGCGCTGATGCAGCGAGCACCGTGAAGGTATGCCAGATCTCGTGATACCCGAACACGCGGGGCCATGGGTCAGGTGACTGTCGAACCAAGATCGGGAATCCCGCCGTGTACAACACGCCCCCCACGACGATAAGGACAACTTCTGCAGTCGTGAGATGGCGCCACAACGCCGGAGCAACCGCCACCGCGGCCCACCCCAAGATTGGATAGAGGGCGTATCCAATACGTTGCATTCGATGCGGTGCCACCAGCGCTCGAATCACTCCGAACACTGCGCCGCATCCGACCGCCGCAACGAGTGGAACTCCCCAACCTGTGGGCAGGGCAACCAGGCCAAGGGGAACGTACGTGCCAGCGATGAGCAGATGGATTGCTGCATGGTCAAGACGCTGCATCCAGTTACGGGCACCTTCGCTCCAATCACCGCGGTGATACGCAGCGGATGCCCCAAATGACACCACGAGAGAGCCGAGGTAAATGGCAACGGCGGTCACCGCCCGCGCACCCGAGGAGGCCACGATGACAATCACTCCGACGGGAATCACCGCCAAGACGGCGGCTAGGTGCAGCCGACCTCGCATCACAGGTCGGTCCGCGAGGCGCAGCATTGACGACGACGTCATCTCAGATTCATTTCCACAGACCGCACTCTAGGTCGTCGCGAGATGGGCCGTGGTTCGGCGCAGCACATAGGCCAGCGATGCAGCCGTCAGTGCCACCGCACCGAGCACCACCGCCGTCGACCCCACAACTGCGGCAATGCTGGTCACCACCACCGGCATCATCATCCCGGCATAGGCCACGGCATAGAACGCACCGGTGAGCGCTCCGCGGTCCTCCGCACGGCACAACAGGTCGACGAAACGCAGGCCGGACGTCATCGCCATACCCGATGCCGCACCCATGAACACCGCGGCGATGAACAACAACGGCCAGGTATCGGTACCGAATGCGATCAGTCCGAGCACACACCCCACCGTGCCCGACGCCAGAGCGAGCGGCGCACCCCGGTGCGGCCCCACCCGGCCGATCACCGCTTGAGCCGGCACGATCGACCCCATGGCCAACATGCCGAGCATCCCCGACACGAATACGGCCACGCCGGGCATCGCTGGCTTGAGAAGTACCGGGAACAGTCCGAACGCGAGCGACGGCATCCCGAACACTCCGAGCCCGGTCGGCACGACCACTGTCCAGAACGCGCGATGGCGACCCTCGGGGATCCCCAGATTTGGTCGAATTCTGCGGGTGCGGTCTCGCGTCACCGTCTCGGGGACGGTGAATACCACCACCATCGCCACCACCACCATTGCAATATGCGCGAGATAGGGCCCAAGCAGTGGTGCGGGCAGCCACTGACCGGCAATTCCCGCCACCAACGGGCCGAGGCCAAACCCGCCGTACATCACCAGCGCCAGCATCCGCGCCGTCCACAGCGGAGCGTCACGCCCGTGCTCTGCCATCCATGCGCTCGCCACAACAAACACCAGGCCCGACACCACGCCGAGAAGGAACCGGCCGAGATACAACATCCACAGATGATCTGCGCCCGCGATCAGCACCGCCGACGACAGCCCCGACAACACGATGCCGGGCACCATCACCGCGCGTCGACCCAGCACATCCGATGCCGGGCCCGACAGCACCAACGCCGGGGCGAGCCCCAACGGATACACCGCGAACAACGCAGTCAGCGTCCAATCGGACAGCCCCAACCGGTCGTCGTAGACGAGCAACAGCGGAGTGGCCACATTGGTGCCGAACGCCACGGGGAACAACGCCACCGCCAATCTCGTCCGTGCACCTGCCACACCGGCACCCTAGAGACAACGCCCCCGAAATTGGTGCTCAAGTCATCGCACCAACATGCCGATACATCTTTTGACGGATCGAGTCCGTCGTTGTCACCATGCGCACACTCACCCCACGCCATCGCCTCGGCTTCACCGCCATCACCTCAGCGATCACGCTGCTGGTGGGCCTTCCCGTGGCCGCGAACGGTGACACCACCGTCGACAGCGACACCGCCACAATTCCGGCACCACCGCTGATCGACCACAGAGACAACGCCCCGTGGACCCTCCCGACGCGCCCCGGGCGATGCACCGATGCCCAGATTGACCTCGGTGATGTGCGTGCCTGCCTTCTCGACACCTGGGCACGACCGGCCGAGCGCGGATGGGGTGTCCCGCCCGAACCGCGCCGAGATGACGAGGCGTGGACCTGGACCGGCTCGAACTACAACGGCTCTCCGGCACTGGCCGAATGGGAAACCAACATGGTCGGCAACGCGGAACGGATCTCACGTCTGCGCACCGACCGCATCGAGATTCACGCCGATGCCGCGGCACTGTTCCACGGCTTCCTTGATGAGGTGGCCCATCATGGATACGAGGTGCGTGACGGCATTGGCTACTCGTTCCGCTGCACCGCCGGAACCGGCGGATGGGACTGCCCTCATGGAGCCTCTGGGCTGTCGTTTCACGCCTGGGGTCTGGCCATCGACATCAATGCCGGTGCGAACCCGATCCTGACGTACCGCGATGCCGACGGCGGGTCGGCCTGCGGCGTCGAGATGGTGACCGACATGCCCGAATGGGTGATCCGTACTGCGGAGAAGTGGGGCTTGTACTGGGGTGGTTACGGCTGGGGTAGTGACTGCCGTTCACCCGACGACGACCGTTCATCAACCTTCCGCGACCCTCCTCACTTCGAATTCCGCGGCAGCCCCGACCTGGCGGCGCGCATTGTTGATTTCAATCTGCGCAACGACCCGACCATTGGCTGTTACGACGTCGTCGCCGATGACGGGTCGACGAGCCTGCGCTGCAATAGAGAGTTTGAGGTGGAGCCCGGCTGGCGCGTCGCCGTCGATACGGGCGCCCCACCTGAAGCCATCGCTGCGGTCGTCAACCTCACCGCCACCGACACCGACGACATTGGCTTTCTCACCGTGGACGACTGTGCGCCGCGTGCGCCCGGCATCCCCGATGTCTCCCATCTGAATTATCGCACCGAAGGTGATGCTGCGAATATGGCCGTGGTGCCACTCGGGCCAGAGGGAACGATCTGCGTGCACCACTCGAGCGTGGTCGACGCGTTGGTCGATGTCATTGGTTTCATCGTGCCCGCCGCCACTGACGACGCACTGCGCATCACACCGGTGACGCCACGGCGTGCCGAGGACACACGTGGCGGCGCACCGCTGGGTGACTTCTCACTGCACCGCAGCGACGTCGGTGCCGATGGCATCATGCTGGCGAATCTCACGACGGTGTCGATGGACGGTGCAGGATTTGCCAGTACCGGTGACTGCGACCTGTTCGATGGCATCCCCCAGTGGTCGAATGTCAACTACTCCGATGAAGCGGCCCGCGCCAATCTTGCCGTTGTGCAGCCCGACGCGGACGGCACGCTGTGCACCTTCACGCAAACCACGACCCACTTGCTCATCGACGTTCTTGCCGAGTTGACACCCGACGGACTTGGCATCGTGCCACGGGCACCACACCGAGTGCTCGACACCCGAACCTGCGAGACCGGAGACTGCCCGGGGGTACTGCACGGCGGCGTACTACGACGTGTGCCCATGGCACCAGGTGCTGCAGCTGCACTAGCGAACATCACCGTCATCGGCGCCACTGATGACACCTTCATCACCCTTGCGGAGTGTTCGACATTCGAGGTGGCCGACGATGGCACTGTGGCCGTGCCCACAACATCGAGTGTGAACGTCGATGCGGGCACCACGGTGGCGAACCTCGCCATGACCACTCTCGATGCCGACGGCGTCGCCTGTTTGTGGTCACCGGTCGATGTCACCGTGGTCATCGATGTTCAGGCCGAACTCAGCGCAGCAGCCGAGCACGGCTTCGCCCTCGTCGACCCGATCCGTGTCTACGACGGCCGAACAGGATCGTGACCGCAGCCTCAGCCGTGAGCGACACCGCGACGCTGCGCCAGATATTCCTCGAGACGACGATCGGCATCGGCGCCGAAGAGAATCTCGGCGACCTCACGTAAACCGGGTGACGAAACCACATCATCGTCGTGCACGACCAGGTCGATCTTGGAGCGACGACGCATGAAATCGTCGAGTCGGACGATCATCTCGTGCTCGGCAGCATTGTGCAGCTCCACCCGAATGTAGTCCGCAGAGTCCATGACGTCGTCGGCCATCGACGGGTCGTCGCGGATGACTTCGAGCATGTCAAAGGCTCGGCGGCCGTACCGACGCCACAGGCGACGTGACAGCGGTTCGGTATCGGGTTTAGTGCGCCGATCGTCGAGGTGCATGAGGCGGGCTTGACGCATGAATTCGTCACGGCTCTCGCGTCCGGGCTCGCCATACCAGTTGTGCGCGTCACGCTCGAGGCCGATACCAAGGGACTCGATCTCGTGCGCGACCTCGGCGCCAACGTTCAAGCAGTCGGTCAATTTTCCACCGAACACGGTGACCACTCCACGATCGTGATCGGTTTCGATCTCATGTTTGCGACTGAGCGAAGTCCACTCGACGTCGGCCCAGTCCTCACGGTCGCCAGACCGGCGCGGCCGCTGCACAACAAGTGGCCGCACCCCAGTGCGCTCGGCAATGACATCGGCCGGCGTCAGCGGAGTGTCGAGTTGGAGACGAGCATTTATCTGCGACAACAAGAAGTCGCGGTCCTCATCGGTGACCACCGTGTAGGCCTCATCGACCCTGGTGTCGGTCGTTCCGATCACCGACCGACGACCCATCGGGATGACATAAAAGAGCCGCTTCGTGTCGTCGAAGAAGGCGAGCACCCGATCATGATCGGTGGTGGTCAGCCGCGGCACGACCAGATGAATGCCCTTGGAGAACACGATCTTGTGGTCGGTGCTGACATCGAATCCGTCATTGAGACCGTCAACGAAGGGCCCAGCAGCATTGACGATGGTGTGCGCCCGGACCTCGAACGTGGCGCCGGTGTCGGTGTCGCGAACCTGCGCGACCCACACGTCATCCACGCGGGCAGCGCTGACCACCTCGACGTAGTTGGCGACAGCGGCACCGGCCTCATGTGCCGAGCGGATGAATGAGAACACAAATCGCGCGTCGTTGTCGACGAGATACGCATCTTGGTACTGGATGCCACCCCGGGCCGTTGCCGTGTTGATGGCAGGTTCAGCCGCGGCCAATCGTGCACGGTTGAACAACCGTGGCGCACGTGTGCCGAATTGGCCGATGATCCAGTAGCCGAGAGCGCCGAGACCCGCGAACCACGGCCGGTACGGAGCGGTTTCGTCAAGGGTGGCCAAGAACCCGATCTCGCGGATGTTCTCCGGATAGGACTTCATCAATCGGTTCCGGCTACGGCACAGATCGAATACGAGCCGGAACTCGTAGTTCTCCAGATACTTGAAGCCGCCCCAGACAAGATTTGATGAGGCCTGCGATGTGAACGAGCCGAAATCGTCGCGTTCCACCACCGCCACGCGGGCTCCGCGACCAGCGAGCGATGCAGCGGACACGGCACCGTTGATGCCACCGCCGATGATCAACACGTCGAAGGTCTCGTCGGCGAGTCGACGCAACGTGGTGGATCGTTCGGCCATATGCACAGCGTTCCACGCGCGGCGTCAACCGCCAACCTGTGACGGCGACCTTTTTCACATAACGATCGTCTTGTCATCGTTCGTTAGGTATGCCTAACATTCCGTCGTGACCGCACTTCGGATCCCACCCGCCCTCTGCATCGTCGGCCTCGTCGCTCTCGGCCTGAGCGCCTGCGGCGGCGATGACAACTCCCTCACCTTGTACTCAGGTCGTGGCGAAGACCTCGTACAACCCGTCGTCGACCTCTGCGCCGAGGAACTCGGCACCGACATTGCTGTGCGATACGGCAACTCGGCCGAAATGCTCCTCCTCATCCAAGAAGAGGGCGACAACACCCCCGCCGACGTGTACTACTCCCAAGGCGCCGGCTTCTTGGGCTTGTTGTCTGCCGACGACGGTCTCGCTCCCCTCGATGACGACATCTTGAGCCGGGTGAGCGACGCGAACCTCACCTCCCCTGCCGGTGACTGGGTCGGGATCACCGGGCGCGCGCGCACCGTCGCCTACAACACCGATGTGTTGAGCGCAGACGACCTACCCGCGTCATTTGCCGACTTCACGGATCCTGCCTGGGCCGGCCGGATCGGTTGGGCACCCACCAACGCCTCGTTCCAAGACCATGTCACCGCACTGCGCGGCCTGCTCGGCGATGACGGAGCCCGCGCATGGCTCGACGGCATCATGGCCAACAATCCCATCCCCTATGACGGCAACACCGCGGTACTCGAAGCGGTCGCGGCCGGCGAGGTCGATGTCGGCTTCGTGAACCACTACTACCTCTACCGCTTCCTCGACGAAGACCCCGGATTCCCAGTGGCCAATCGCTTCTACACCGACGGCGATCCAGGGGCATTGGTGAATGTGGCCGGTGCGGGTGTCATCGCCACCACCGACGACGCCGACGCTGCACAGGACCTCATCTCGTGCCTACTCTCCACCGAGGCCCAGGAGTATTTTGCTCAAACCAACTACGAATTGCCTGTTGTCAATGAGGTCGCACCGTGGGCTGACCTTCCCCGGCTCGACTCTCTTGAGTTGCCGGCGTTCGACCTCAACCTGCTTGCCGACCTGGACGGCACCGTCGACATGCTGGTCGCGGTGGGTGCGCTGTAGGTCGGCCCTACCATCGGTGTGGTGGCCCGCAGCCGTGATGACCTGACCGTGCGCGCCGCGGCCCTCGTGGTGGGGGCGGCGGCGGCACTGCCATTGGGTTACCTCGTCTGGCGTACCCATGATTACGGGTGGGGCTCAGCCATCGACGTCGCGACATCGTCACGCTCGCTGAGCCTGCTCTGGTCGACCCTGATCCTCGCTGTCGCTGTCACCATCACCACCGTGGCCATTTCCCTGCCCGTTGCATGGCTCACCGTGCGCACCGACTTGCCCGGACGGCGGATCTGGGCGGTGCTCACCGTCTTACCGCTCGCAATTCCCACCTACGTCGGGTCATGGGCAATCATCGGTGCGCTCGGCCCACGCGGCATGCTCGCCAACATCCTCTCGGTCGACAGTATCCCGTCGCTGTACGGCTTCTGGGGGGCATGGGCTGCTCTCAGCCTGTTCTCCTACCCCTATGTTCTGCTGACCGTGCGAGCCGCCTGGTCGCGGCTTGATCCCGGCCTCGAAGAGGCGAGTCGGATGCTCGGCCGCTCACCGCGGGCCACCTTCGTGCACATCGTGTGGCCTCAGTTACGCCCGGCCGTTGTCGGCGGGTCATTACTCGTGGCGCTGTACACGCTGAGCGACTTCGGTGCGGTGGCGATGATGCGCTACGACACGTTCACCCGTGCCATCTATGTGCAGTATCGCGGCGCTCTCGATCGAGGCGCTGCAGCCGTGCTCGGGCTCATGCTGGTGATCCTGACCATCGTGGTTCTGAGCGGCGAACAGCGTCTGCGACGCCGCGAGAGCCTGCATCGGCTCCACGGATCGGGGGCGCGCGCACCCCGTCGAGTCGAACTCGGCCGAGCTCGTTGGGTTGCGCTCGCCGGTCTCGGCACATTGGTCACGCTGTCGTTGGCGATGCCGCTCGGCGTGATCGGCTACTGGTTGGTGCGTGGACTACGCGCGAACGAACCGGTGTGGCCGGGCTGGAATCTGATGACGAACAGCCTGAGCGTGTCGCTCGCTGCCGCCGCGATCACCACCGTGGCAGCCATCCCGGTGGCGGTCTTCGCCCGCCGTTCCCCCGGCCGCCTCGCACGCATCGTGGAACGCCTGTCGTGGTCTGGTTATGCGCTACCGGGCATCGTGGTCGCACTGGCGCTGGTGTACTTCGGTGCGCGAGTGGTGCCGTGGGCGTATCAGACCACCGCAATGCTCGTCTTCGCCTACGCCGTGTTGTTCCTCCCCCAAGCCGTTGGCGCCATACGCGCCTCACTGCTGCAGGTGACGCCGAGCGTGGAAGAAGCATCGCTGCTGCTCGGCGCGGATCGCCGAACAACATTCCGTCGGGTGCTGCTGCCGCTGCTACGTCCCGGGCTCGGCGCTGGTGCCGGACTTGTGTTCCTCACCACCATGAAGGAGCTGCCCGCCACCTTGTTGCTGTCGCCAACGGGTTTCTCGACCCTGGCCACCCGGGTGTGGAACGCCACAAGTGAGGGGTTCCTCGGCCGCTCCGCTGGGCCTGCACTGGCCCTGGTCCTGCTGTCATCGGTGCCGATGGCTGTGCTGCTGGCACGAAATGAGTTGCGCGCCAGCCGACCCGTGGCCCCCGACGAAGATCACTCAGCGGCAAAGGCCGGCGACGCCGACCCATCACAGCTGAGCCTCACGCGCTGACCGCGCTGTACCCGCGGATTGCCCGGCGCCCGGCTTGCCAGTCGGCGACCATCGTCGAGATCGACTTGCACCATGTGGTCGTGGCCGAAGTACTCCACATTTCCCACAACGCCGATGCCGTGATCATCGGCGGTGACAACAAGGTGCTCGGGCCGCACCAGCACGTCGACCGCACCGGTGAGCGCGTCGCTCAACGGCACCGCGCCAATCAAGGTGTCGGCGGTTGTACCGGTCGCTGTTCCCGGCACGAAATTGGCGTCCCCGACGAACGCCGCGACCCACGCCGACACCGGATGCTCGTAGATCGCCGCCGGGGCATCGAACTGTTCGATATGGCCGTCGTGCATGACCGCAACCCGATCTCCCAGCACGAATGCCTCCTCTTGGTCGTGGGTGACGAACACTGCAGTGATCCCCAGACCGGTCAGCAGACGATGCACCTCGGAGCGCACCTGCACTCGCAGGCCAGTATCGAGATTGGAGAACGGCTCATCGAGGAGCAGCACCGAGGGTTGCGGTGCCAGTGCGCGCGCCAACGCAACTCGCTGTTGCTGCCCGCCGGACAAGGTGGCCGGCATGCGCTCGTGCAGACCCGCCAAACCCACCATCTCTAACGCATCGGCCACACGACGTTCGCGGTCGGTGGCGCGTCCGAGCCCGTAGGCCACGTTGCCGCCCACACTCATATGGGGGAACAACGCCCAGTCCTGGAACACCATGCCCACACGCCGACGCTCTGGGCGCTCGTGATAGTCGGCGGCCGCCACCACCCGATCATCGAGCGTGATCTCACCACCGGCGATGCGCTCCAAGCCGGCGATAGAGCGCAGCAGGGTTGTTTTCCCACAGCCACTCGGGCCAAGCAGAGCCACCACCTCGCCCGGCGACACATCGAGATCAATGCCGTGCAAGACCTCCACACCATCGAAGGCCGTGCGCACACCGCTGACCAGCACACGGCCACCCGACGGCCCACCGGCCGACATGGCTGACCCGAGGCCAGCCTCGACGTCGACGACGCGAGGGTCGACGGTGTTAGGCATGCCTCACAGTGTAGGGAGTGACCCGCACCGCTCCCCACTCCACCGCACCGACAGCAACCTGCGACACTTGCACCGTGACGACCGAGAGCACCACCCCCGTCGGCCTCCTCGAGGGGATCGCCACCTGCCGATCCATCCGCCGCTACACCGGCGAACCAATCGACGATGACGATCTGCGCGACATCTGTTTTGCCGCTACGCGGGCCCCATCTGGTTCGAACCGCCAGCCATTTCGGTTGATGGTCTTCCGTGACGGCGATCGGGCCGCAGCGGTGAAGGGCATCATCGCCAGCGGGGCGCAACGCCTGTGGGCTGACAAACGTGTGCGCGACGGCTACGACGAGGGCTCCGGATCACGCGATGACTCACCCAAGGCGCGCATGGCACGCACGATGGAGCACTACGTCGACAATCTGCACCAGGCGCCGGTGTTGATCTTGCCGTGCCTGGTTCGTTACCGCGAACCCACTCCCACCGAAGGCGCCTCGGTGTATCCCGCGTGCCAGAACCTTCTGTTGGCGGCTCGTGCGCTCGGTTACGGCGGTGTGCTCACCGGTTTCCACCAGTACGTGGAAACCGAATTGCGCGAATATCTCGCCCTGCCGGACGGGGTCGCGATCGCCGCCACCATCACCCTTGGACGCCCCGCCGGGAACCACGGCCCCGTGCGTCGACGGCCGATGTCGGAACTGGTGTACGGCGACACCTGGGGGCAGAGCGCCCCTTGGGCCGTCGACCCTGACGGCACTCCGGTGATGACCACCCGCTTCGGCGCCTGAACCAGTTCCTCGGCCCCGATAAAGCCGAACGGGGAGGCCAGCGGCCTCCCCGTCGACATGTTGACCCGCGTCAGATATTCAACTGCATCCCGATGTGGAACCACACGACGGGCAGGCGTGGCAGGAACCCGCGCGCACCATGTGCACACCGCACTGCATGCACATCGGTGCATCCACCGGGCGCACCGCACCACGAGCCGGCGTGTTGTCCTCGACCGTGGGCGCAATCGCACCCGACTCAAGACCAGCAGCCAGTTCCGCAGCCGACGGGATCGACTTTGGATCGGGAGCGATCTCGGAACCTGCCGATGACGCGATCGCCGTCTCATCCACACCCGGCAGCGTGGGTTGGGTGCGCTCCTCAACCGAGAAGATGCCGAGCTCTGCGCGCTCGTCATAGCTCATGTACTCGAGGGCGAGACGCCGGAACAGGTAGTCCATGATCGACCCGGCGAAGCGAATATCGGGGTCGTCGGTCATGCCGGCCGGCTCGAACTTCATGTTCGTGAACGCCTCGACGAACGCGCGCAACGGCACGCCGTACTGGAGGCCGTAGCTGACCGACTTGGCGAAGGCATCCATGATGCCCGCAAGCGTTGACCCCTGCTTCGACACCGTCAGGAAGATCTCACCGGGCTGGCCATGCTCGTACTCGCCGACCGTGGCAAAACCCTTGCAGTCGGCGACACGGAACTCGAACGTCTTCGACACGCGGGTACGTGGCAGCTTCTGACGCACCGGCTGATGCACCACACGCTCAATCACTTGCTGCACGGCCTCTTCGGCGGCACCGGTGGCATCGGAGGACTCTCCGTCTTTCTTCGCCGTCGACAACGGCTGACCCACCTTGCAGTTATCGCGGTAGATCGCCACAGCCTTCAGACCGAGGCGCCAACCGAGAAGATGCAATTCCTCAACATCTTCGACGGTGGCCTCCTCGGGCATGTTCACCGTCTTGGAGATGGCGCCTGACAAGAACGGCTGCACCGCGCCCATCATGCGCACATGGCCCTCGTAGTGGATGGTGTTGTCGCCCATCGAGCAGGCGAACACGCTCAGGTGCTCGGCCGCGAGGTGTGGTGCGCCGAGAATCGACTTGTTCTCATCGATGTAGGCGATGATGTCGTCGACCTGCGACTGGTCGTAGCCGAGGCGAGTCAGCGCACGAGGAATCGTCTGGTTGACGATCGACATGGTGCCACCACCGACCAGTTTCTTCATCTTGACCAGACCGAGGTCGGGCTCGATCCCGGTGGTGTCACAGTCCATCATCAGGCCGATCGTGCCAGTCGGCGCGAGCACGGTTGCCTGCGCATTGCGCACGCCGTACACGTTGCCGTCGCGCACGGCGGCCTCCCATGCCTGCTGCCCAGCAGCCAGCAGGTCGGCCGGCACGTGCTGCGCACCGTCGATGTCGTAGGAGGCGTCGCGATGCATGCCGAGAACACGCAGCATGTGCTCGGAGTTGTCGTCGTAGCCCTCGAATGGGCCCATACGAGCCGCCGTGCGGGCGCTGATCGCGTAGGCGTGACCGGTCATCAACGAGGTGAGCGCCCCTGCCCATGCGCGACCATCATCGGAGTCGTACGCGTGACCCAACGCCATGAGGAGCGCGCCGAGGTTGGCGTAGCCGAGACCCAGCTGACGGAAGCGGAGGCTGTTGCGGCCAATTTCCTCGGTCGGGTAGTCGGCACGACCCACGAGAATCTCCTGGGCGGTGAACATGACCTCGATCGTGTGTCGGTACGCATCAATATCGAACATGCCATCGTCGGACAGGTACTTCAAGAGGTTGATCGATGCCAGGTTGCAGGCCGAGTTGTCGACGTGCATGTACTCCGAGCAGGGATTTGAACCGTTGATCTTCCCGTCGTTGTGAGCGGTGTGCCAGCGGTTGATGGTGGAGTCGTACTGCAGACCGGGATCGGCGCACTCCCATGCGGCCTCGGCGATCTGGCGCCACAGGTCGCGTGCGCGGATCGTCTCGATGGCCGAGCCGTCGGTGACCGCAGTGAGGTTCCAGTCGGCATCGTCGACAACGGCCTGCATGAACTCGTCGGAGACGCGCACCGAGTTGTTGGCGTTCTGGTACTGAATCGAGTGTGAGTCGGCACCGTCGAGATCCATGTCGAAGCCCGCATCGCGCAACACGCGTGCCTTGCGCTCTTCTTTCACCTTGCACCAGATGAACTCTTCGACGTCAGGATGATCGACATCGAGCATCACCATCTTGGCAGCGCGACGCGTCTTGCCACCCGACTTGATGGTGCCCGCCGATGCATCGGCGCCACGCATGAAGCTGACCGGCCCCGATGCGGTGCCGCCGCCCTCGAGGAGTTCCCGCGACGAGCGGATGCGCGACAGGTTCACACCTGCGCCGGAACCACCCTTGAAGATCACGCCCTCCTCGCGGTACCAGTTGAGGATCGAGCTCATCGTGTCGTCGACCGCGAGAATGAAGCACGCGCTGGCCTGCTGACGCACACCGGGCACACCGATGTTGAACCACACCGGGCTGTTGAAAGCTGCTCGCTGGGTCACGAGGATGTACTTCAATTCGTCGAGGAAAGTACGGGCCTCGTCATCATCGGCGAAGTAACCGCCCTCGCGGCCCCACAGGGTGATCGTGTTCGCCACCCGGTCAATGACTTGGCGGAGGGATGACTCACGCTCCGGGGTGCCAACGGTGCCGCGGAAGTATTTCTGGGCGACGATGTTGGTGGCGTTGACCGACCATGAGGCCGGGAACTCGACGCCGAGTTGCTCGAAAGCAACCGAGCCATCACGCCAGTTGGTGATGCGTGCGTCGCGCGACTCCCACACCACTTCGTCATAGGGGTCGACGCCGGGCGAAGTGAACAGCCGGCTGATACCGATGGTGCCGTCGGGCGGAGCCAGTGGTGCAAGTTCTTCGGGTGCCAGTGACATGTTCACTCCTCGGTTCTTTCTCCGGCCGTGCCGGTGTTTACTCACGGCCGTGACCGCTGTGTAACGCTGTGCCGGGGTGGGAGACCCTCAGGATCCCCGGCACAACATGTGGTGTCGTCTGTCGGACAGTTGGCCTTCAGACCCACAATCCGTTGTGTCCCGGATGACCGGGTTGGTTATTACACCACCGGAATTACACCGGTGTCAATTACCCACGCAAGAAATCCTCAACTGGAACCGCGCAGCGGTCCAGCACCGTTCCGCAGTGGTGACATCACAGGTCCAGAGCCCCTCAAGCCCCAGGCCGTGCCGGCCACCTTCGACCGTGGTCGACACAACATCTGCATCCGTGTGCCCCACCGCGGAACGGCGTGCGCTGCACCCTAGAAACGTCACTCTGTGGATCGGAAGTGGACAACCCGAAAACTTCTGTGGACATCGAAGAAACTCTGGGGATGACCGTGGGGATGACGTCAATCGCTCGACATCTGAGCCCACGACAACCACTGCCATACTCCACGGGTGTCCCCTACCGCGCCCCACGATGATGCCGATCCAGAACTCGAACACCTGCTCGCGCTATACACACAACCGCGTCCCGAGGGCCGACTGCAGGTGGAGTTATGCATGGTTGCCTCGCTCGACGGCACGATTTCGGTTGGTGGGCGATCAGGGCCGCTCGGTGACCCCGCCGACCATGCTGTGCTCGGTGCGCTCCGCCGCCATGCCGGCCTGATCCTGGTCGGAGCCGGCACCATTCGCGCCGAGGCGTATGGACCCGTAGACGAGGGGGTGACGATGGCTATCGTGACCCGCACCGGCAACCTCGACCCCACCGCGCCGGTGTTCCGCGACGGCCGGGCGTGGGCGATTGCCCCCGCATCGGCAACGATTCCCGACGGCATCGCTGTACTGCGATGCGGCGACGACGATGTGGACATCGTGGATGCCGTCTCACGGCTGCACGAGATCGCCCCGCAGGCGCGATTCATCCATGCCGAAGGCGGGGCCGTGCTGAACGGCGAGCTCATCGCCGCCGACCTCGTCGATGTGGTGAACCTGACGTTGTCGGGTCACACCGCTGCCGGTCCTGGGCCCCGAGTAGCGATGAACGCCACAGAAGTTCTGCACCGCTTCACACCCGAGCACTCGGTGACGCGCAACTCGATGCTGTTTACCCGGTGGCGGCGTCACCGCGACTGAGCGACGACGTCTTGGTCAGCAACTCGATCTCGCGGTGAAAGTCTGCTGCGGCATCAAAGTCTTTGTAGACCGAGGCAAAACGCAGATATGCGACGTCGTCCAACACGCGCAAGCGGTCCAGCACCGCAACACCGATGCGCGACGACGCCACGGGTTCTCCTGCCCCACGCAATTCGTCTTCAACGGATGCCACAAGACCCTCAACGGCTGCCTCGTCGATGCCACGCCCCTTGGAGGCCGCGAGCACACCGGCGCACACCTTGGCCCGATCGAACTCCTCCCGATGGCCATCGGCCTTGACCACGACGAGTGGCACGGCATCGGCGCGCTCGAAGGTGGTGAACCTGAATCCACAGCCCGGGCACTGCCGACGACGACGCACCGCAGCACCGTCGTCCGCGGTGCGAGAATCGACCACACGGGTGTCATCGTGGGCGCAAGAGGGGCAATGCACGCCTGAGATGGTAGCCCTGCGGGCATATGCCCAACCGGGCATCTCACGAATGGCGCAACGTCGACGGTCCGTCACCTGCCAGCCAACGGCGGCTCCGGCAACGACGCAATGTCAGGGCAAGGTGATGGCTTGACCGGCCTGAATGGCCGGGCCATCGTTCAAACGGACCAGACGGTCGATGTAGTCGTACACATCGACCGAACCACGATGCGACTGGGCGATCGACCAGAGTGTGTCGCCAGGTTGAGCGGTGACGGTGACCCGTTGCGCTGGCGGGCCAGCGACAGCGGCGGAGGCGGTCCCGTCACTGTCGCCGACCACGAACTCGTTCACTGCAAGACCGCCAGCCACCACCAGAACCGCCGCGATTGTGCCGACGACGAGCCGACGGCGCCGATATACCGCTTCGGGGTGACGACGTGTGATGCCATGCTGCACCGGTGCCGCGACCGGACCGTGGTGCATCCGCACCCGGGCCGGTGCCATACCGACACCGCGACGTGAGCCGGTGGCGGGTGATGCGGTTGTGGTGAGTGTTGCTGCGTTCATGTGGTGACCTCCTCGGAACCCGATGCCGTCACCGTAAAGAGGGGGTGTAACAGTGACCCTTCCCACAGCGACGAACGGGCGTTCCCGAACATGTGTTCTGCACAGAGTATGCAGGCGAACACCTGTTCGTGTCAACCCCTGATTTACGTCAATTTGATCGCCGCTCACGAACAGGTGTTTGACTCATGTATCGAACGCCCGTACGATGCCCGCATGACATCGGACCGCATCACCACACGCCAACGCGACATCTTGTTGTTCATCGAGGCGCAGATGCGCGACCACGGCTACCCGCCGTCGGTGCGCGAGATCGGCGAGGCGGTCGGGCTCAACTCCCCCTCAACCGTCCACAGCCACCTCAACACCCTCACGAAACTGGGGTATCTCCGGCGTGACCCCACCAAACCCCGCGCGATCGAAGTGTGCTGGGATTCGAACTCCGGTGTCGCAATGGAACGTCGCCCGGTCCGCCATGTGCCACTGATCGGCGACGTCGCCGCAGGTACCGACGTGCTCGCTGAAGAAAACGTCGACGAGGTGTTGCCAGTGCCTGCCGATTTCACCGGCGAAGGTGAGTTGTTCATGCTGCGCGTACGCGGCGACTCCATGATCGAAGCCGGCATCCTCGACGGCGATTTCGTCATCGCCACCCAGCAGTCCCGGGCCGACAAGGGTGACATCGTGGTCGCCGGCATCCCCGGCGGCGAGGCAACCGTCAAGTCCTACTCGCACCGTGGCACGCATGTGGTGCTCGAACCCGCCAACAGCACCATGGAGCCCATGGAGTTCCCCGCTGACGAGGTCACCATTTACGGTCGCGTCGTCACGGTGATGCGACGCCTCTGACCGCTGGTCGCACCATCAGCCGCGACGCTGGCGCGGATCAGGTGCGCCCCACACGTGCGCCGTGGCCGCCGCACGCTCGCGACGCATCGCCCACACCCAGGCCAGTAGTCCCAACGAGGCCACCACGATGCCCGAGGTGGTCGCGATCGAGCGTCGCAGCACGGCATCGGTTCCGCCGTCGGCGTAGACCACCGCCACCGCGTGCCCCACGATGCCATCCGCAGAGGTCACCGTCACCACGTAGGTGCCATCTGCGGGCACCACAAACCGGCTGACAAGTCGTCGCCCCAGCGGGTCCTCACCCAGAGCCGAAACCACCGTGGTCACTGCCGAGCCGTCGGCTGTCGCCACCTGCACATCCACCGACTGAGTCACTCGTTGGCCAGCAGGAACTCCCGGACACCCACCCAGTGGTGCGACCACCGCCCCGGCCGACTCGGCCACCACGGTGTAGTCGACACCGCGCTGCAACACCACCTGCGATGAGCATCCGGCGACCAAGGACACGCCGGCCTCGGCCGCAGTGCGTTGCACATCCTCGACCATTCGCCCGCCGGCCAGTCCAATAACCGCACCCGCGACCGCGAGAACTACCGCGATGGCACGCAACGACCGCGTCATCGACACCCCACTCCGAGCCGACCGGCCATCTCGGCGATCTGGTCATCGGAGCGGACCACCGCCACCCGCACGTATCCGGCTCCGCCGGCGCCATAGAAATCGCCGGGGCTCACCAGCGTGCCCGCCGCACGCATCAACCGTTCGGCAAAGTCCCATGCATCACCGACGGGGAACCACAAATAGAAACCACCGTCGGGCAGGGCGATGTCGTTCCCAGACCACGCTGATAACGCTGCTGCAGCAGCCTGAAGCCTCCGCTGATAACGGTCACATTGCGCCGCAACATGGGCGTCGTCGTTCAACGCGGCGACGCCGGCAGCTTGAGCTGGGCCGGGAACCATCATGCCGACGTGCTTGCGCACCTCGGCCAAAAACTGCACAAGGTCGGGGTCGCCGGCATAGAAACCGACCCGGGCACCAGCCAGATTCGACCGCTTCGATAGCGAATGCACCGCCACCACCCCATCGGTGCCGTGTTCCAAGATGGTGCGCGGACGATCCGACCATGTGAATTCGGCATAGCACTCATCGGAAAACACCGGCACTCCGTGGGTCCGACCCCACGATGCTGCCGCCTTGAGGTCCTCAAGCGCACCAGTGGGGTTCGAGGGTGAGTTCACCCACAGCAGCAATGCCGACGCAATATCGGCCGGGTCAATCGCGGTGAAGTCCATCGTGCCGTCAAGCGCTGCGGGCACCGGCACCGCACGGCAGCGAGCGAGCTCAGCCCCCATTGCATAGGTCGGATATGACACGGCCGGGTACAGCACCACATCGCGTTCCGGTGTGCGCAGGCGCATCCACTGCGGCAAGGTGCCGACAAATTCCTTCGTGCCGATACAGGTCGCAATGTGCGCTGGCACGACCTCGATGCCGAATCGCCGCCCCATCCACATCGATGCCGCGCCACGCAGGTCGGCCGTGCCAATACTCGGCGGATAGCCGCGTTCAGCACCCGATGAACCGAAGGCTGCGATGACCTCGGCTGGGGGTGGGTCGAACGGCGTTCCGATCGATAAGTCGATCACCTCCCCGACACCGTCGGCCAACGGGCGTAGGCGGTCGAGACGGTCGTAGGGGTAGGGCGGCGGAACGAACGGTTCAGGCATCGATATCACCTCGTTGTTGGTCAACGTCGTGGTCATCAGCATCGCTCATAATCGCCCCCAGAACATCGGGGTCGACCACCACATCTCGCAGGCGCCCGAGCGACGCGGCATCGAGGCGCGCCAGAATCCGCATCCCACCCTCGGTTGCCTCTGAACTCACCACCTGGCCTTCCCGATGAACGGCGGCCAGTGTCGCACCGTCGTCAAACGGCACCAGCAACTCCACCGGGGCTGCAGCCGAACGCAGCCGATCTCCCAGAACGTCGAGTAAGTCGTCCACCCCGTCGCCGGTCACGGCCGACACCGCGACCGAACCCGAATGATCGGCGACCAAGCGGCGGGCGGCATCGGGGGCCAGGTCGCTCTTGTTGAACACGATCGATTCGCTGAGATGCGACGCACCGATCTCTGCCAGCACCTCGCGCACCGCGGCGATCTGACCCTCTGGGTCGACATCGTCAGCATCGACGACATGAATGAGATGGTCGGCATTTGCTGCCACCTCGAGGGTTCCCTTGAACGCCTCGATGAGCCCGTGCGGCAGGCGACGCACGAATCCCACGGTGTCGGTCAACAGCACCGGTTCACCGCCCGGCAGCGCAAGACGACGCGTCGTGGGATCGAGGGTTGCAAACAACCGATCCTGGGCGAGCACACCCGCATCGGTGAGTCGATTCAGCAATGTCGACTTGCCGGCATTTGTGTACCCAACAATGGCCACCTCTGCGAGCCCACTGCGCGTCCTGCTGCGCCGTTGGAGCTCTCGGGTGGAGGACAACTGTCGCAACTCGGCCTCGAGCGCAGCGATGCGCCGGTTGATGCGGCGCCGATCGACCTCGATGCGGGTTTCGCCGCCACCGAGACGCGATCCGATACCGCCGCGCTGCTGCGACATCTTGGCTCCTGCACCCCGTCGCAAGCGCGGCAGCCGATACCGCAACAGAGCAAGTTCCACCTGTGCGCGTCCTTCGGGGGTGCGCGCGTTCTGGGCGAAGATGTCGAGAATCACCGCTGTGCGATCGATCGCAGTTCGCCCCAACAATTTCTCGAGTTTGAACTGCTGCGCCGGTTGCAATTCGTTATCGAACACCACCGTGTCGGCATCGACGGCGAGGCAGAGTTGATGCAACTCCTCGGCTTTGCCCTTGCCGATGAACCATGTGTGATCGGGGCGATCGCGGCGCTGAACCAGGCGTGCCACAACATCTGCACCGGCGGTATCGACCAGCAGATCGAGTTCGTCGAGTGACGCATCGGTGTCGACCTCGGTGCTTCCCGGGAACGTCACCCCCACCAGCACAATCTTTTCGCGGATCGTGCGATCGATCAGCGTGGCGCCCAGCGCCTCGCGATACGGATCGGTCACTGCTCGACCCAGATATCGGCGATCACGACCGACGGACCCTCGAGAACCGCGGTGCGCGATGCCCGGTCGACGAACACCCGCACCGTGCCACCGGCCATATGCACGCCAACGGCTCCAGCGGCATCGGCGGCGACCAAACCCCACTCCAACGCCGCCACTGCCGTGGCGCATGCGCCCGTACCACACGCTTCGGTCACGCCCACACCACGTTCATGGACGCGCATCGTGACGTCATGCGGACCCGGTCCAGGCGCGACAACTTCGAGGTTCACATCTGGCACCATCGCTCCGAGCGTGCCTAGATCGACGGCGTGCACATCATCGACACCGACGACTGCATGCGGGTTACCCAGCGACAGATGCGCCACCGGCCGATCGGGATTCACACCGATCGCCGACCACCCCGACGGCTCGGTGCCCGCCCCGACGGCTCCCATCGATACCGACGAGATCATCTCATCTCCCGCCCGATGAACAACCGTCACCGTCCGCTGGCCCGCATCGGTGTCAATCTCGACGCGGTCTGCGGTCACGACCTCAGCGGTGATGAGGGCATGCACAAAACAGCGAATACCGTTGCCGCTCATCTCGGCTCGGGAACCATCGGCGTTGTACAGGGTCATGGTGAGTGCAGCACCACGTGGCACCGACGGCACCAACAGACCATCTGCACCGATGCCACGCCGACGACCACACCAGTTGCGCGCACGTTCAGCCCACACACCATCGGCGACAGAACCCGGCGCAATCACCTCGTCCAGCGGTTCGGCCAGCACCAAGAAGTCGTTGCCGAGCCCGTGCGCTTTCAACAGCCGCAACACGCTCACCAGGCAGCCCTCAACACCGGCAGCACCTCGGCCACTGGGTCATCGTGCACATCCACCCAGCGTATGCGTGGGTCGCGTCGGAACCAGCGCTCCTGGCGCACCGCGAAACGGCGGGTGTTCGCCACGGTGGTGTGCAGGGCCTCATCGAGCGAACAGGCCCCACGCAGGTGATCGAAGAGTTCGGCATAGCCAAGTGCCGCAGAGGCGGTGCGCGACGGTCCCCGCTCGAGCACCGCGGCGGCCTCGTCGAGCAAACCCATGTCGAACATGGTGTGCACACGGGCTTCGATGCGTTGCGCCAGAACGTCACGTTCCCATCGCAGACCAACCTGCACCACGTCGGTGGGCGGATACCGGTCGAGGCCCTGCCCGAAGGAGGAAAAACGACGCCCCGACCCCTCCCCCACCTCGAGAGCACGCACGATGCGTCGCCCGTTCGCAGGGTCGATGCGCTCGGCCGCGTCAGGGTCGACGTCGCGCAGACGCTCGTACAGCACCGCCGCTCCAACCCTCGCCAACTCAGATTCGAGCCGCTCACGGATTGTCGGCCACGATCCCGCGAGTTCCAAACCGTCGACCGCGGCACGGTGATACAAGCCCGTTCCCCCCACCAGCACGGCCCGCCGCCCAGCCGCGCACACAGTCTCAAATGCCGCGCCCAGGAACTCTTGGAACATTGCCACCGTGAACTCGGTGTCAACATCGACAATGTCGATCAGATGATGGGGCACCGCTGCCCGTTCGGCCGCCGTTGGCGTCGCCGTACCAATGTCCATTCCGCGATACACCTGCATCGAATCCACCGACACGATGTCGATATCTCCCGCCTCGACGGCAAGTGCATGAGCGACGGCGGATTTCCCCGAGGCGGTGGGACCCACCACGGCCAATCGGGGTGGGTTCACAACGAGGTGACCGGGATCCTGGTGCGGTGGGTGGCCTCGGCGACCAGATCAACGAAGCTGCCCTCGAGGTGATGCGGTGCGCCACGGTCGATGCGCACCATCGCATAGGAACCGGCGCGCAGCGCGCGCGGTGGCACGAAGTGCACCAGGCGGTTCTGACGGGTACGGCCCGATAGCACCGATGGGTCTTTCTTCGATGGCCCTTCGACCACCACTTCTTCCACACGGCCTTCGCGCGCCCGGTTGTGCGCGAGAGCGGACCGCTCCACCACCTGACGCAGACGGGCGAATCGGTCGCGACACACATCGGGATCGACCGCAAGGTCATCCATGTCGGCGGCCTCGGTACCCGGACGCGGCGAGAAGATGAAGGTGTATGCGTAATCGAATTCTGCGGCGGCCGTGACTTCGAGGGTGCGTTCGAAGTCGTCGTCGGTCTCGCCGGGGAAGCCCACGATGATGTCTGTTGACACGGCGAGATCGTCGATGCGCGCCCGCGCCTCTGCCAGACGCTGCAGGTATCGCTCGGCGGTGTAGCCACGATGCATCGCGGCGAGGACACGATCACTGCCAGCCTGCAACGGGTAGTGAAGGTGTTCGCAGACGCTCCGCGTATCGGCCATGGCTGCAAACGTCTCGGGGCGCATGTCTTTGGGATGTGGCGATGTGAAGCGCACCCGGCGAATCCCATCCACCCGACCGACGGCGCTCAACAGATCGGCGAACAACGGACGGATCCGGGCATCGGCGTCACCGTCGCGCCGCGCCGCCAACTGCAGGTCGCGTCCATAGGAGTTCACGTTCTGGCCAAGAAGGGTGACCTCGCTCACACCATCGGCCACGAAACGCTCCACCTCGGCCACGACGTCATCGAAGGGCCGGCTGATCTCCGCGCCACGCACCGATGGGACGATGCAGAACGCACAGTTGTTATCGCACCCGATCTGGATGGTCACCCATGCCGCCCATGACACCTCGCGACGCACCGGCAACGCCGAGGGGAACAAGGCATGTTCATCGACCACGGCCTCGTCGAGAATCTCGGTAATCGGTCCGACGGTGCGCGCGTGCGTCATCAACTCGGCGGTGCGGTGCACATTGTGCGTGCCGAGCACCACGTCGACGTAGGGCGCGCGCTGCTGGATGGCGCCGCGGTCCTTTTGCGACAGGCAGCCGGCGACGACGATCTGGCGGCCGTCGCGCTCTTCCTTCCACGGCTTGAGATGACCCAAGTTGCCGTACAACTTGTTGTCGGCGTTCTCCCGGATGCAGCAGGTGTTGAGCACCACCACATCAGCGTCGGACTCGTCGTTGACCTCGACATATCCCTCGGCATCGAGCAGGCCGGCAATCCGCTCAGAATCATGCTCGTTCATCTGACACCCGTAGGTGCGCACGACATAGCGACCGGCCATGGATTACAGGCTAACTGCCCGGCTGCCACGCACGGTCGGGCATGGCAACCATGCATGCCCTGCATCGGCATCACCGTCGCACGATCGAGTTGCCGCACCGACCAATCCGCCGCGACACTGACGCCGTGACCTCACGCGACGACCGCTTCGACCTGATCATCATCGGATCCGGATCGGGTAACGGCATCCCCTCGTTCTTTGATGACCGACGTATTGCCTTGGTTGAACGCGACGTGTTCGGCGGCACCTGCTTGAACCGCGGATGCATCCCATCGAAAATGTTCGTGTTGCCAGCTGACCGGGTGGTGGAGGCTGCCGAGGCCGCCAACATCGGGGTGGACATCGATGTGCGCGCTGTCGACTGGGTGGGCATTCGTGACCGCATCTTCGGGCGTATCGATCCCATCGCCGCCGCCGGGCGTGAGTACCGCGCGGAGCGCTGCGAGAACGTCACTTTGGTGGAAGGCACCGCCAGGTTCGTCGCCGACGACGCATCCGGACAGCACGTCGTGGATGTTGACGGCCGACGGATATCCGCATCGGATGTGCTGATTGTGGCGGGGTCACGGCCGACGGTGCCACCGATCACCGGGCTGGCCGAGACCGGCTTTCACACCTCGGACTCAATCATGCGCCTCGACGCCCCGCCCCCACGCCTCGGCATCATCGGCGGCGGCTATATCGCAGCCGAGATGGGTCATGTGTTCGCTGGATTGGGCTCGACCGTCACCATGTTCAACCGGTCGGAACGTCTGCTCAGCGCCCACGACCGCGAGATCTCTGAACGATTCACCTCCGCGGTCGCCGAACGGTTCCATCTTCGGCTCGGTCATCTCCCGAACCGCATCGACCGCCGACCCGACGGGATCGTGGTGCACTGTGGTGACGAGGAGATCATCGTCGACGAACTCCTCGTCGCGACTGGACGTGAACCAAATAGCGACCTCCTCGACTGCGATGTACTTGGTGTCGATATGCATCACCACGGCACGATCGTTGTCGATGAGTTCCAACGCACGTCGATTCCCGGCATTTGGGCAGCCGGCGACATTGCCAACGTGCACCGCCTCAAACACGTTGCCAACCACGAAGCCCAGGTGGCTTTCTGGAACATTGCCCACCCCGACCAGATGCGACCCCGTACGACGGCGCCGGTGCCGGCTGCGGTGTTCTCCCACCCCCAGGTGGCCTCGGTCGGTCTCACCGAAGAGGCAGCCACCGCCGCCGGACACGACGTTGTGATCGGTCACCGCGACATGGCCGGCGTGGCGTACGGCTGGGCCATGGAGGATTCGACCGGAATGGCAAAGGTCATTGTTGATCGCTCGAGCGGCCTCATCCTCGGCGCCCATATCATCGGCCCGCAGGCAGCGACGCTGATTCACCCACTAGTGCAGGCCATGACGTTTGGCCAGCGCGCCGTTGACATTGCACGTGAGGTGTACTTCATCCACCCAGCGCTAACCGAAGTGGTGGAAAACGCCCTACTCGATGCCGTGGATCAACTCGACAACTGACGTGACGACACGGGTCGGCATCGACAGCCGTGATGCTCAGTCGGTGTAGCCGACAACGTCGACGATGACGTCTGATTTGCCGTAGGTCACCAAACACATATGCCCGTCATTGAGCGGGACGATCGCCGAGTTCGCCACCGTCGCACCCGTGTCGAAGTTGACATTCGAGTTTCCCGGCCACTCCACCAGATTGCTGCTCGCGCATGGGTACGCCGCGATAAAGCCCCATTCTTCGGCACCCGTCGCGGTGATATTCACCGCCACCGCGGCCGCATCAGCAGGAATAGCATCGAGAGCGCCAACATTCACCCGCAACGGAACGCCATACCCCTCCGTCGCCCCCTGCTTCGGCGTATCGGAATCGCGGGTGTTCACCGGACGCGCACCATCAATCGGCGTGAACCCATCATCGAAATACCCCGACACATCAACGATCACGTCCGACTTGCCGTAGGTCACCAAACACATGTGACCATCATCGAGAGGCACGATCGCCGAGTTCGCGACCGTCGCACCCGTGTCGAAGTTGACATTCGAGTTTCCCGGCCATTCAGTGAATCGGTCGCTCGCACACGGATACGCCGCAACAAACCCCCATTCCTCGGCACCCGTCGCGGTGATATTCACCGCCACCGCGGCCGCATCAGCAGGAATAGCTTCCAGAGCGCCAACATCTACCCGCAACGGAACGCCATACCCCTCCGTCGCCCCCTGCTTCGGCGTATCGGAATCGCGGGTATTCACCGGACGCTCACCGTCGATCGGGGTGAATCCGCCAGCGAAATATCCCGACACATCAACGATCACGTCCGACTTGCCGTAGGTCACCAAACACATGTAGCCGTCATTGAGCGGGACGATCGCCGAGTTCGCGACCGTGGCTCCCGCATCGAAGTTGACATTTGAGTTGCCGGGCCATTCGGTTGGGTCCTCTGAGCCGCATGGATACGCGGCGACGAATCCCCATTCTTCCGCACCCGTCGCGGTGATGTTCACTGCGACAGCGGCCGCGTCAGCTGGGATCGCATCCAACGCCCCCACATTGACGCGTAGCGGGTCGCCGTACCCCTTCGTGGCGCCTTGTTTTGGTATGTCCGCATCGTCGCGGGTGTTCACCGGGCGGGCTCCTTCGATGGCGGTGAACCCGTCACCACTCGGCGCCGGTGGGGTCGACGCTTCGACCACGTACAGCCCTATCCACTCGGTGAACGCGCTGATGCGCGTGTACACGCCGGGCGAACCGGCCTGAGCGCATCCCTCACCCCACGACACCAGGCCGACAAGCACCGGATCACTGTCAGCGCCGGCCACCAACGGACCCCCGCTGTCGCCGACACATGAGTCTTGACCACCGCTCAGATCACTTCGCCCTGCACAGATCATCGTGGCGGCATTCACACCGGTTACCGCTCCACATAACGTTGAGTCAGGGTCGTTGATCACCTGCAGGTCCACCGCCTGCAACTCATCGGCGTAGGCGTCGCCCGGACAATCATCGAATGGTCCCAGTAGCGCGGTGCAGCCCCATCCCGACACCTGCACCGACGTCCCCGCGGCAGGTCCACTTCCGCGTATGACCTCATCGAATACATCGATGACCTCAACCGTGCCATCAGCCAGAGGAACAGCCGATGACAGTTCGAGGAGGGCGATATCAACATCGAATCCAGCAGGGTCGTAGTCGGGGTGCACGACGATGCGCGCGACTGCGCGCCGCGCAGAACTCGGGACTGCGCTCAATTGGGCATAGCCCGACGCGACCTCGATATCGGCTGGCCTCAGCGCAATGCCATCGACATCGAATACACAGTGAGCCGCGGTCACGATCCAGGTCGCTGCAATGACGGCGCCGCCGCAAAACTGGTCAAAGAACCCATCATCATCGGCTGGGTCGAGATGCGCCTGCAGGATCGATGCCTGCCAGGGCACATCGGAGATCGCCACCGAATCGCCACCCACGATCAGCGGGCCGACACCACGCCCATCATCGCCGTCACCTCCGGACGCGGCACTGGCTGAGGCCACCGAGGGCAGCACCAGCACTGCGCTGGCAACAATGAAGTGGAGCAAACGTCGTGACAAGGGCACACCACGTTGCTACACCATCGGTGGCCCTACGGCATCACCATTACCCACTGACGACAGCCGTTGAGCCGACCGGCCAGACAAGGCCGTGCTGCGCTACGGTGACCTCATCGTCACCGATGCCCCACCCCTTGCTCTGGCATGTTGATCACGGCCGCCGTCGGGCGCGGTGTACGCACACCGCTGTCGATCGAGCAATTGGAGCTGCGCGCTCCCGGACCCGATGAAGTACTCGTCGCCGTCGATGCGGTTGCGATCTGCCATAGCGATCTGTCGTTTGTCGACGGCGACTGGTCGAGTGCACTGCCCGCTGTCTGGGGCCATGAGGCTGCCGGGCGAGTGGTCGACCACGGCGACGTGGACTCCCCCGTCGCGGTTGGTACAGCGGTCGTGGTGCATCTCATTCGCCATTGCGGCACCTGCCGCGCCTGTCGACGTGGCCACCCGGTGTCGTGCCGAGCCACCTTCCCTCTCGACGATCTCACCCCGCTCAGCGATGCCACCGGCGCACCCGTGGCACACGGGCTGCGCACTGCCGCCTTTGCCAGCCATGTGCTCGTGCATCGCTCACAGATCGTGCCCGTGCCCGAGCTCACACCCGACCTCGCCTGCCTCCTGGCCTGTGGGGTCATCACCGGGGTCGGGGCAGTTCGCAACACCGCACAGGTAGCTAACGGTGACACCGTCTGCGTCGTCGGTTGCGGCGGGGTCGGCCTCAACGCAGTCATCGGTGCTCGGCTTGCTGGCGCCGCCACGATCGTTGCCGTCGATCCCGACCCCGACAAGCGCGCAGCCGCTCGGGCCTTCGGCGCGCATCACGATCTCGACCCCAGCGACCCTGACATTGACCAGGCACTCGCCGATCTGCTCGGGGGTGTGGGTGCCGACCATGTGATCATCGCCACCGGAGCCCCACCGGCGCACCACAGCGCCATGAGTCTGCTCGCCCCGTCGGGCACCCTCACCATTGTCGGGATGCCCGCCGATGGCGTCAGCCTGCAGGTGTCGCCCGGTGATCTCGCGGGTGCTGATCAACGAATCGCCGGGTCGAAGATGGGCGGAGCGGTGCCCGGACGCGACATTGTCGATCTTGCGGCCGCACATCTGCGAGGTGACTTCGACCTATCGGAGCTGGTGTCCCATCGCCACGAATTCGAGGACATCAATCTGGCGATCGACGATGTACGCCGCGGCACAACACGTCGCAGCGTGGTCACCATCGATCACACCAGCGTCTCGTCTGACACCACAGCGGGCACGCCATGATCGTCGACACCGTTGAGGCCTTCGCGGTGGAGAACCCTCCTCCCTCGTTCGGCGGGCGGTACTTCGTGATGGTCAAAGTGACCACCCGTGATGGGGTCACCGGATGGGGCGAGGCCTACGGCGCAACGCTGCGCGCTCACCAGATGACTGCGTTGATCGAGGACCTTGCCGACCAGTACCTGGTGGGGCACGACGCCCGACGGGTGGAGGACCTGTTCCGGCGCGCGTATGGGCGGGGCTTCACGCAACGACCCGACGTCACCATGATGGCGGCTCTCAGCGCGCTCGAGATCGCCTGCTGGGACATCGTTGGTCGGCACCTGAACCAGAGCGTGCATGACCTGCTGGGTGGTCGCGTGCGCGACCGCGTGCGCGCCTACACCTATCTGTACCCACGCGATGGGGACACCGCCGATGTCTACGTCGATGCCGACACCGCAGCAGAACGAGCAGCCGACATGGTGGGCGCCGGATTCACCGCCGTGAAGTTCGACCCCGCTGGGCCGTACAGCGCACATGGCCCCTATCAACCGTCGCTGCGGCGACTTGATGTGAGCGAGGCCATGGTTGCAGCCGTCCGCGACGCCGTCGGCGACCGCGCCGACATCTTGTTCGGCACGCACGGCCAGTTCACCGCAGCCGGAGCACTGCGTCTCGCCCGACGACTCGAGGCATACGACCCGCTGTGGTTCGAAGAACCCGTACCCCCCGACGACATCGCCGCCATGGCTGAGGTCGCTCGCGGCTGCCGGATTCCCATCGCCGCCGGCGAACGCCTCACCACGGTGCACGAGTTCGCGCGACTTCTCGAGGCACGCGCAGTATCGATCGTGCAATGCAACCTTGCCCGCGCCGGTGGCCTATTGCAGGGCAAAAAGATCGCGGCGATAGCTGAAGCATTCAGCGCTCAGATCGCACCGCACTGCTACAACGGCCCGGTTGGTGCTGCAGCCAATCTCGCGCTGGCAGCGTGCACTCCGAACCTCTTGGTGCTCGAGACCATTCTCGGTTTCGATCACGGTCTTCACCGCGATCTGTTGACCACTCCACTGCAGATGCATGAGGGGTTCGTCGTCGTACCCGACGGCCCCGGACTCGGGGTGGACGTCAACGAAGATGTGGTGCGCGCTCACCCGTACACGGGCAGGGACTTACACCTGTCAATGGCTGATGCACCCGTCGAGGCTGTTGACCCTCTCCACCCATGACATCCGCGCGTGGGTAGCCTGAGATCATGTTCGCCATCCTTCAGATTTCTACCGGCTACCGCATCATGGGCCTGTTGCACATCATCGCGGCCGTGGCCGCCTTCGGGCCGGTGCTGATGTACCCGGGATTGAAGAAAGCCGGCGAGACCGCGACGCTGGCCCGGCTCCACATGCGCGTCACCTTCCCCGCGCTCATTGTGATGTGGGTGTTGGGCATGGGCCTCGCTGGCATGTCGAAGGACTTGTACAAGGTGTCGCAGACGTGGATGGCGCTGTCGATCGTGGTGTGGGCCATCCTTGTGGTGTCCAGTTGGTTGTTGATCCGGCCCGCGATCACCGACGACTCGCCCTCGGCCGTGTCGAAGATGGCGGCCGGTAGCGGTATCACCCACCTGGGTCTCGTCATCGGCTTGGTGCTGATGATCTGGAAGCCCGGCGGCCCGCTCGGTAGCTGAGCCCGGGCCCGCGCCCCAACGCGCGGGCTACTGTTCGCCCATGCGCGTGCTCGTCATCGGCTCTGGCGGTGTCGGATCGGCATTTGTGTCGATCGCCGCGCGACGCGATGCCTTCAGCCATATCGCCGTTGCCGATATCGACCCCGAACGGTCAGCTCGTGCGGTGACCGAAGCCATCGACACCGGTGAACTCGATGCCGACCGGGCTGCGTGCCTGAGTGCGCATACCGTCGATGCCACCGACGAACGCGCCGTTTCCGCTCTCGCGCGAGACACCAGCGCCGACGTGGTGCTGAACGCCTGCGACCCGCGATTCAACCCACCGATCTTTCAAGGCGCCTTTGCCGCCGGATGCCACTACGTGGATATGGCCATGCATCTCTCAGAGCCACACCCCACCGAGCCCTATGCAAAGACCGGACGTCGCCTCGGTGACGCCCAGTTCGCTCAATCGCCGGTATGGCGCAATCGCGGACTGATGGCCCTGGTGGGCATGGGGGTCGAACCAGGTTTCTCCGACGTGGCGGCGCGCTATGCCGCCGACCATCTGTTTAGTCACATCGCTGAAATCGGGGTGCGTGATGGCGCCGACCTCGTGGTCGACGGCCACGACTTCGCCCCCACGTTCTCGATCTGGACGACGATCGAGGAATGTCTGAACCCACCGGTGATCTACGAGCGCGATCGGGGATGGTTCACGACGGCACCATTCTCCGAGCCGGAGATCTTCACCTTCCCCGACGGCATCGGCCCCATCGAATGCGTCAACGTTGAACATGAAGAGGTGATCTTGATCCCGCGGTGGATCGAGGTCGACCGGGTCACCTTCAAGTACGGGTTGGGTCGAGAATTCATCCAAGTGTTGAAGACCCTCCAGAAACTCGATCTTGTCTCCACCGACCCGGTGGAGGTTCGCGGGGTGCGCGTGTCGCCCCGCGATGTCGTCGCCGCCGCTCTGCCTGACCCCGCCACCCTCGGGGAGAACATGCGCGGCCGCACCTGCGCGGGCACGTGGGTGCGTGGCACCGGCACCGACGGCAACCCGCGCGAGGTCTACGTGTATCACGTGGTCGACAACGACTGGTCAATGCGCGAATACCGGCATCAGGCGGTGGTGTGGCAAACGGCGGTGATGCCTGCCGTCGCCATTGAGTTGATGGCAACCGGCACCTGGCACCGGCCCGGCGTCGTCGGCCCCGAAGCCTTGCCGCCTGAACCGTTCCTCGAACTTCTGAACACCCACGGTGTCGCATGGGATTGGGCTGAGTACCTCGATCGTGCGCCACGCGACATGGAGCATGCCGATGGTTGATCACCCACAGCCACTCGGCGGCAATGAGATGCCGCGCTTCGCCGGGCCGGGCACGTTCATGCGTCTTCCAGGCACGACGCGACCCGAGAATCTCGACGTGGCGATCGTCGGCATTCCTTTCGATTTGGGGACATCGTTGCGACCCGGTGCCCGTTTTGGCCCGCGGGGAATTCGGTCCGAATCGGTGCTGATCCGGCCCTACAACATGGCAACTCGGGCGGCACCCTTCGACTCGCTGCGCATCGACGATGTGGGCGACATCGCCACGAATCCGTACGACAAGAACGACTCGATCGCTCGTATCGAGCAGCACTACCGCGAACTCCTGTCCCACGGGGTGACCCCGATAGGTCTCGGCGGCGACCACACCGTGGTCTTGCCGGTGCTGCGAGCTATCGCCGAGGTACACGGCCCGGTCGGCCTGGTGCACATCGATGCCCATACCGACATCAACGACACGATGTTCGGCGAAGCGATCGCCCATGGCACGCCGTTTCGACGTGCGGTCGACGAAGGACTGCTCGATGGTCCGCGAGTGGCCCAGATCGGAGTACGCGCAACGGGATACGCGGCCGACGACTTCGATTGGTCACGTCGTCAGGGCTTTCGCGTGGTGCAGGCCGAAGAGTGCTGGCACCGATCGCTCACCCCGCTGATGGTTGAGATCCGTGAGCAGTTGGGTGCCGGACCTGTGTACATCAGTATGGATATCGATGGCCTCGACCCCGCCTACGCACCGGGCACGGGCACACCAGAAATCGGCGGGCTCACCACACTGCAGGCGCTCGAGATCATCCGCGGATGCGCTGGCCTCGACATCGTTGGATGCGACCTCGTCGAGGTCGCCCCGGCCTACGACACCACCGGCACCACCGCGCTGACCGCCGCCAATCTCGTGTACGAGATGCTCTGTGTGTTGCCCGGCGTACATCGCCGCGACAAGTCGGTACTGACCGACGACACGTAACTACGAGCGCTGGCCAAGGTCGTGCACCGTGGTGTTGCACACCTCGCGGATCACGAAACTCGACCGCAGACGGGCCACGCCAGGAAGTGCCGCCAACACTCGGTGAATTCGTTCGTAGTCCTCCACGCCGGCACAGGCCACATGCACCAGATAATCCGCATCACCGGCCATGAGATGGCACGACATCACCCCGGGGCAAACGACCACCGCCTCCTCGAACTGCTCGAGGGCATCGGTGCCCTCGCTCGACAACGACACCTCAACAACCACAGTGGTGGGTCGACCGATCGCGCCACGATTGACGAGCATCACGTAGCGATCAATGACCTCATGGTCCTCGAGACGTCGCACGCGACGCAGACACGCCGATGATGACAAGCCCACACGTGGCGACAGGTCCGCGATGGCAATCCGACCGTCGCGTTGCAACTCCATCAGGATCGAGCGATCGATATCGTCGAGCGGGATGACCTCCTGAACTGCTGCCGTACGCATTTTTCTACTCTATTTTCTTTTTTAAGCGCATACATCATGCACTCACGAATGCCTACACGCGTTTTTTCGCGACATAGTGCGCGACGTGCTGCCTAACGTGCTCTCACGGCATCGCGCACACGGGAGGGCAGCATGCATATCGGAGTACCCGCAGAGATCAAGACCGCGGAACGACGCGTTGGGTTGACCCCGGGCAGCGTGAATGAACTGGTGCGCCGCGGCCATCAGGTCACGGTGCAGTCCGGCGCTGGCCAGGGCATCGGCGCCGATGACGCGACGTATCAGGCGGCCGGCGCAGACATCGCCGAGGACGCAGCGAGCGTGTTTGCTGCCGTGGACATGGTGGTCAAAGTAAAAGAACCGCAGCCAACCGAGACCGCGATGCTGCGCGAGGATCAGATCCTCTTCACCTACCTCCACCTCGCACCGGACCCGGTACAAGCCGACGGATTGATCGCGAGCGGAGCGATCTGCATTGCGTACGAAACCGTCACCGACGACCGTGGCCGTCTGCCCCTGCTGGCGCCGATGTCGGCTGTGGCAGGGCGCCTCGCCACCCAGGCCGCTGCGGTCAGCCTTGAAAGTCCCCGCGGCGGGTCCGGTGTGCTGATGGGCGGTGTGCCCGGGGTACCCGGCGCCGATGTGGTCATCATCGGTGGTGGCGTCGTCGGTGAGAACGCAGCCGAGATCGCCATCGGGATGGGTGCGCGAGTCACCGTCCTCGACCGGAACCCAGCCGTGTTGGAACACCTTGAGCAGCGCTTCGGTGCCGGCATCACCACCGTGTACTCCACGACCGATGCCCTTGAACGCACCGTGGCAGCAGCCGATGCGGTGATCGGCGCGGTGCTCATACCGGGGGCTCGCGCTCCTCGCCTCGTCACCGACGACATGGTGCGCACCATGCATGCCGGATCGGTGCTTGTCGACGTGGCCATCGACCAAGGCGGTGCGTTCGAGACATCGCGTCCGACCACTCACGCCGACCCTACATTCGTCGTGCACGACGTCGTGCACTACTGCGTGGCCAATATGCCCGGTGCCGTACCATGGACATCGACCCACGCACTGAACAACGCGACACTGCCGCACGTTCTTGCAATCGCCGACCATGGCGTGGATGCCGCCCTGCGCGCGGATGCTCACCTTTTGCGAGGGCTCAACGTGCACCGTGGACGCATCACCGAACCACATGTTGGCGCCGCCCTGGGCCACCCGCATGTGGACGCTCTATCCGCGCTCGACGGCTGAGCACACGTCGCGGTCAGCGACGTACGAGGCGCTCAAGAGTTCCGGCAAGTCGTGATGAACGACCACGGCGGGCCTCGCTGCGATCGCCGATCTCCATACCGACGAGAGCGCCATTGATCGCCATCCAACGCAGCGGCTCGGGTTCCCATGTGCGTGAACGATGCCCAACCCATGGCAGTTCGGTTCGCGGTGTGTCGACACCCGCGATGAGGTCGGCCACAGTGCGCCCACCAAGATGTGATGCCGCCACCCCTTCGCCCACATAGCCCCCCGCCCAGGCAATACCCGCCGACCGGTCGATGCCGACCGAGGGGAACCAGTCGCGGGGGATGCCGAGCACCCCTCCCCAACGGTGCGTGATGCCCACATCGGATAACTGCGGCAATAACTCACGCAGCGCTGCCGTAATGCGGTCGTGTACCCGTGACGACATCTCGATGTTGGGGTTGATGCGCGAGGCGAACGGATACCTCGCACCGCGCCCGCCGAAGGCGATGCGGTCGTCGGCCGTTCGTTGGCCATAGATCACAAGATGTCGCCCGTCGTCGAATGTCTGGCGGCGGCCAAGGCCGATCTCTGCCCAGACATCAGCCGGAATCGGGTCGGTCACCACCATCAGCGAATACAACGGCGCCATCGACCGCGCGTGCCCGTCGAGGTCGCTCGTGTAGCCCTCCGTGGCTCGCACAATCATGTCGGCGCGCACCGTGCCCCGATCGGTGGTCACCGCCCCCGGCGCGATGCTGATGGCGCGGGTGTGCTCCACAATGGTCGCTCCGGCGCGTTCCACCGCATCGGCCAGACTGCGTACGAGTCGAGCTGGATGCAGAGCCGCAGTATGAGCGAAAAAGGCACCGCCGATCACCGATGTGGCAGCCAGGTGGGTGCGAGCCTCGTCGGCGCCGAGGAGCCGGATGTCGTCGTCGTCCAGACCGAAACGCGTATGAAGGTGCTCAACCTCGTCGCGCAGGCGAGCCAGATGTGCGCCGTTGCGGGCGAGTCGGATGGTTCCACCTTTGGTGTAGTGACAGTCGATGCCCAGATCTGCACACACCCGCCCCACGTCGTCGACCGTGTCGAAGAGCGCACGGAGCATCTGTCGGGCAGCGGCGTTACCGGCAGCCGCCTCGATGCGTTCCGGGCCAGCGGCCAACTCGCCAACGCACCACCCACCATTGCGGCCCGAGGCGCCAAAGCCGACCTCAGTGGCCTCGATGATGAGAACCCGCAGGCTGGGATCAGCCGCCAAGAGATAGTGGGCGGCCCACAGCCCGGTCGTGCCACCGCCGACGATGGCGACGTCCACTTGCTGATCACCGTCGAGCGCTGCGCGCGACGGTCCATCGGCCAGCGAATCCAGCCAGAACGACCGCTCGCGCAGCCGCGCCGAGGCGGTCGGGGTACCAAGAGAGTGCACAGGGCTCACCGTTGACGGTTCCTCAGTGCTTGATCATCACGTGTTTCAGTTCGGTGTAGTGCTCCACCGCGTACAGCGACATGTCTTTTCCGTAGCCGGACTGCTTGAAACCGCCATGAGGCATCTCGGAGATGATGGGGATGTGGTCGTTCACCCACACCGTGCCGAACTTCAACCCCTTCGCCATACGCATTGCACGGCCCACATCACGGGTCCACACACTGGCGGCAAGTCCGTAATCGCAGTCGTTGGCCCAGTTCAGCGCAGTCTCTTCATCGGCCGCGTTCTGCACGGTGATCACCGGGCCGAATACCTCGCGCTGCACGATCTCGGAGGCCTGCCCCACGCCCACCACGACGGACGGCTCATAGAAATACCCACCACCAGCGCGCACCGATCCGCCGACAGTGACCTCGGCACCGGCCTCTCGGGCACGGTCGACAAATCCCGCGACGCGTTGCAACTGTTCGGCCGACACCACCGGGCCCATCTCCGTCGCCGGGTCCGTGGGGTCGCCCACCACGACCGAGGCCACCGACGCCGACAGCGACGACACCAGATCGTCGTACACACGAGCGCCCGCAATGATGCGACACGGTGCGGTGCAGTCTTGGCCCGAGTTATAGAACGACGCTGCGTGCAAGCATTCGACAACCGCATCGATATCGGCGTCGTCGAACACGATCACCGGAGCCTTTCCGCCAAGTTCCAGATGTACGCGCTTCAACGAGTTCGACGCTGCAGACGCCACTGCGCGTCCTGCGGCGACCGACCCCGTCAATGACACCATCGCCACCTCAGGGTGTTCCACGAGGGCCACGCCGGCGGTCTCACCTTGGCCGCACACCACATTGAGCACGCCGGGTGGCAACACATCGGCGAGCAGCTCAGCAAGACGCAGGGCCGTATACGGCGTGAGTTCCGACGGCTTCAACACCACCGTGTTCCCCGCAGCAAGGGCGGGACCCAACTTCCATGTGGCCATGTTGAGTGGATAGTTCCACGGTGCGATCGAACCGACGACGCCGAGTGGGTCACGGCGAATCATCGAGGTGTAGCCCTCCATGTACTCACCCGCAGCACGTCCCTCAAGAAAGCGCCCGGCAGAGGCAAAGAAACGCCAGTTGTCGACCGTCAGGTCCATTTCAAACTCGACAATCGACACCGGTTTGCCCACATTGCGCGACTCGAGGGCCGATAGTTCCTCGATGTTGTCGGCGATCACATCGGCCACCCGGTGCAGGACCTCGCTGCGTTCGCGCGGGGTCCGCGCCGACCAGTCGCCGAAGGCTGCCTGGGCTGCTGCAACCGCAGCATCCACATCGGCGGTATCACTCGATGCCACAGCACCAATCACGTTGCCGGTTGCGGGATCGATGATGTCGTCAGTGGCGCCTGAGCGCGCAGGAACCCAGCGGTTTGCGATCCAGTTATCGGTGAGCATCGCACCATCCTCGCCTCCACAGACTCACCAATCAAGACCCCATGCACAACCGGATCGGTTGCGGTGCTGCCGCCATTGTGTTGGACTAATCGCACATGACGCACTAGACGACTGATGCGGTACGACACGCGACGCGACACGGGGGACGCAGATATGACCACACACGATCTCGACGATCTTGCCCAGCGACATCTCTGGGGCCACTTCTCGGTCCTTGGCCGCTCCGTCGACGGCATGCGAATCATGGAGCGTGGTGAGGGGTGTTACGTCTGGGATACCGAGGGGCGCCGATACCTCGATGGGCTGGCGGGACTGTTCACCAGTCAGATCGGACACGGCCGGACCGAACTTGCCGATGCCGCCCGCGATCAGGCCGCGTCGCTCGGGTACTTCCCGATTTGGACCTATGCCCATCCTGGTGCCATCACCTTGGCTGCGCGTCTGGCCTCCCACGCGCCCGGCGACTTGAACCGCGTGTTCTTCACATCCGGTGGTTCCGAAGCCGTGGAGTCGGCATGGAAGCTCGCCCGGCAGTACTTCAAAGAGATCGGCCAGCCGATGCGCCACAAAGTGATCAGCCGAGCATCGGCCTACCACGGCACCACGATGGGGGCGTTGTCGATCACCGGCTTACCGGCGTTCAAGGCACCCTTCGAACCGCTCGTGCCCGGCACTCACAAGGTTGCCAACACCAACGCCTACCGCTGCACCCTGTGTGCTGCCGCGGGATCATGCACCCTTGCCTGTGCCGATGACATTGAGCAGATGATCCTGCGCGAGGGCGCCGAGACCGTTGCGGCGGTGTTTCTCGAACCGGTACAGAACACCGGCGGATGTTTCGTCCCCGGCACGGGATACTTCCAGCGAGTTCGCGAAATATGCGACCGCTACGGAGTCCTACTGGTATCTGATGAGGTGATCTGCGCATTCGGTCGCCTCGGGCACATGTTCGGCTGCGAGCGCTTCGACTATCTGCCCGACATGATCACCTGTGCCAAAGGCCTGACATCGGGCTACTCCCCCATGGGAGCCGTCATCGCCAGCGACCGGCTTGCCGCCCCCTTCCTCGAGACCGGCAAGCCATTCGCCCATGGCTTTACCTTCGGTGGCCACCCGGTGAGCTGCGCCGTTGCCCATGCCAACCTCGACGTAATGGAACGTGACGACATTCTGGGCAATGTGAACACGAACGAATCGGCTTTTCGGGCCGCCCTCGACGACCTTGCCGATATTCCGATTGTGGGTGAGGTGCGCGGCGCCGGGTTCTTCTGGGCCGTCGAATTGGTGCGCGATCGCGACACCCGCGAGACCTTCAGCCGTGACGAGTCAGAGAAACTCCTGCGCGGATTCCTCTCGAACCGCATGCTGGATCTGGGCTTGATCTGTCGCGCCGACGACCGAGCCGAGCCGGTGATTCAATTCTCGCCGCCACTCATTGCCGGCCAAGAAGAGTTCGACCTGATCAATTCGGTGCTCCGCACCGCGCTCACCGAGGCCACCGAGCAACTGTCGTTGTGAACGACCAGCCCACTCGCGGCCTCGACGATACCGACCGCGCGATCATCCGCGAGTTACAGGCCGACGGCCGCATCCCCTATGCGCGACTGGCGCCGCGCGTCGGACTCTCCGAGGCCGCCACGCGACAGCGCGTGAACCGCCTGATTCGTCACGGCGTGATGCAGGTTGTTGCAGTGACCGACCCGATTGCGGTTGGGTTGGGCTACCAAGCCCTTATCGGCATCGATGTCGTCGGCGATGCCGCATCGGTGGCCGATGAGCTGGCCCGCATCACCGCTGTGGACTACGTCGTGATCAGCGCCGGCCGCTACGACATCGTTGCCGAAATCGTGTGCCGTGACGCCGATGAGTTCCTCTATCTTCTCGACGAGAAGATCCGTAAGATCAGCGGCGTGCAGAGCACCGAGACGCTGGTCTACCTGCGGCTCGTGAAACAGACCTACGACTGGGGGACGGGGGAATGACGGCGACACCTGCGGTGGAGATCCGTGGGATTACAAAGCGCTTCGATGACGTGGTTGCCGTTGACGCCATCGACATGCAGATCGCCAACGGTGAGTTCTTCGCCATGCTCGGCCCATCCGGTTGCGGTAAGACCACCACGTTGCGGATGATCGCCGGGCTCGAATTCCCAACAGAGGGCAGTTTGAAGATCTTTGGCGACGAGGTCGGTACGTTGCCGCCCCATAAACGCCCCGTCAACACCGTCTTTCAGAGTTATGCACTGTTCCCCCACATGAACGTGCTCGACAACGTTGCGTTCGGGCTACGGATGAACGGTGTCGACCGCACAACCGCTCGCCGGCGAGCAAGCGAAATGATCGCCCTCGTCCGCCTATCCGGCATGGAGAACCGACGCCCAGCGCAGATGTCTGGTGGCCAGCAACAGCGGGTGGCTCTTGCACGGGCACTCGTGAACGAACCAAAGGTGTTGTTACTCGACGAGCCCTTGGGAGCGCTCGACTTGAAGTTGCGCCAAGACATGCAACTCGAGTTGAAAGAGTTGCAGCGACGACTCGGCATCAGTTTCGTCTTCGTCACCCATGATCAAGAAGAAGCCCTGACGATGAGTGATCGCATCGCGGTGATGAACGACGGGCGCCTTCTTCAGGTGGGGACACCCGAGGAGATCTACGAACGGCCCGCCAACCGGTTTGTGGCCGACTTCATCGGCACCACCAACCTGCTTGACGGCACCGTTGTCGATGACAGCACCGTGTGCCTCGCGAATGGCACCCGGGTGGCCGCACGTAGCGAGCACCCTGCAGGCACCATGGTTGCCGTGTGCCTTCGCCCCGAGCGAGCCCGTGTCGTCACCGCCAGAGATGGCACCGAATCAGGCATCGGCGGCGTGATCGACACCGTGACGTACGTCGGCAACGCCCGGGTCTACACCGTCAGGCTTGACTGGATGCAGCTACGGGTACGAGAGGAAAACCGTCCCGGCGCTGCGCCCCGCGAGACCGGCGACCCGGTGTCGGTGACCTGGGATATGAACGCGGTCACGGTGGTGACTGAGTGACGTCGGGGCCCTGCCGATGAGCGTCAGCGAGATCGCAACCGGCGACGCCGACGAGCAGCACACGGTCGCCGCAGCAACCCCAGCATTTGAGGCCGCAGCTGCCCGCGCAGCGGCACGACGTGGCCTCTTCATGGCCTTGCCCGCCTATGTCTACTTGGTGATCTTCTTCGCCGCGCCGTTTGCCATCGTCGTGATCTACTCATTTGCCACCCGCACCCGAACGGGTGGCATCTCACTGAGCGGATGGAATCTCGACTCGTACCAGCGGCTCGGCGAGCAGATTGTGCGCGATGTTCTCTGGCGATCGCTCGGACTTGCCATTCTCACCACATTGATTTGCCTGCTCGTTGCCTATCCGTTCGCCTACTACATGACAATCGTGAGCACCACCGCGCGCAACGTGATGCTGGTGATGGTGATGATTCCGTTCTGGACCAATTTCTTGGTTCGCAACTACGCCTGGCGACTGCTGCTGTCGAGTGGCGGGCCGCTGTCGTCGGTGACCGAGGCAATCGGATTGGGCGAAACCGACCTGTTGTTCACTAAGACAGCTGTCGTCATTGGTTTGGTGTACAGCTTCTTGCCGTTCATGATCCTGCCGCTGTACGCGTCAATAGAGCGCATCGACCACAGCCTCATTGAGGCCAGCCGCGACTTGTACGCAAACGGGGCGCAGACCTTCCGTCGGGTCGTGCTCCCACTCTCGATGCCCGGCGTCATCGCTGGCTCCATCCTCGTATTCGTCCCCAGCCTCGGCGCCTATGTCACTCCCGACATCCTTGGGGGCGGCAAAGAGGTTCTCCTCGGCTCGTACATCGTCACGCAATTCGGCACGGCGCGGAACTTCCCCTTCGGCGCCTCGCTGTCGGTTGTACTGATGGTGGTCATGCTCACCGCAACCGTGGCCTATTTCCGACAGGGTGGACGAAACCTGTGAGCCACCGCACCGCTCCGCGACGGGTCGGACGCCGGATCATGGGCGTGCACGCCGGTGTCGTGTTTGCTTTCTTCTATGCCCCGATCGCCATTTTGATCATTTTCTCGTTCAGCGGCGATCGCATTGTGGGCCAGTGGGGTGGCTTCACCCTGGATTGGTACCGGGAATTCTGGAACAACGACCAGCTCACGAACTCGATCACCGTGTCCCTGCAAGTGGCGCTCATCGCCACCGTGGCGTCCGTGGTGCTCGGCACACTGAGCGCACTTGCCCTAGAACGCTTCCGGTTCCGTGGGCGTCGGGTGTTCGACGCATTGCTGTACCTGCCGATCATCATTCCCGACGTCACGATGGGCATCATGATGCTTGTCTTCTTCGCCGAGGGCATCGACGTTGTCGACTCACTCCTCGGCATCAGTTTGGCCAAGGGCATCACAACGATCACCCTCAGCCACATTGCGTTCTGCATCAGCTTTGTCTCGGTGGTGGTCCGGGCGCGGTTGTCGGGAATGGACAGCCGTCTCGAAGAAGCCGCTATGGATCTTTACGCCACGAGGTGGCAGACCTTCCGATACGTCACTTTTCCGCAGATCCTGCCCGGCGTTGCCGGCGGTGGACTGCTGGCACTCACGCTGTCACTTGATGATGTGGTCATCAGCCAGTTCACGTCCGGCCCTGGTGCCACCACGTTGCCCGTGTACGTCTTCAGCCTGATTCGCAAAGGCGTCACGCCGATGATCAACTCTGTGTCGGTGGTGATGTTTCTTGCCTCGCTGGTGTTGATTGCCGCAATGTTGGGCGTGGACAGACTGCGTTCCACAGGCAGTAATGTTCCGTCCGCAGTACCGAGAGGCGACCTCTCGGCAGAGCCCGCCGTAGGCGGGCATGAAAGGGGAGACACATGACCGCATTGACCGCACGGCGTGTCGGGATCGCTCTCGTGACGGTGGCGGCGTTGACCGCTGCCGCCTGCGGGGGTGACGACGACACCAGCGCCCCGGCACCCGCTCCGGCCGAGGAACCGGCCGCGGAGCCCGCCGATGAACCCGCTCCTGCACCCGCGGAGGAACCATCGGGGTGCGCCGTCGGCGAAGTCGACGGCGATCTCAACCTCTACAACTGGTCGGAATACATCGACCCAGACCTCAAAGATGCCTTCGCCGCCGAATACGGCGTGGCGGTCAACGAGTCGAACTACGACTCCAACGAAGCCATGCAGCCGATCATCTCTGCCGGCAACAGCGGTTACGACGTGATCGTCCCCTCGGACTACATGGTGTCGATCATGATCGAATCCGGTGACCTGATGGCCCTCGACAAGGCCGCCATCCCGAACCTCGCCAATCTCTCACCTGAATTCGCGTCGGGCCTGCCGTATGACCCGGCGGGCGATTACTCCGTGCCGTACCAGTGGGGCACCACAGGACTCGCGGTCGACTTGGCCATCGCCGGTGACGATGTCCCCGAAACATGGGGCTTGGTGTTCGACACCGATCTCGCGGAGCAGTACGGCTTTGTGGGTGCAACCACGCTGCTGAACGACCCGCGTGAGACCCTTGGTGCGGCACTCAAATACCTCGGCTACTCGTTGAACACTACCGATGAGGCACAGCTTGATGAAGCCAAGCAATTGGTTGCTGAGGCCACCGAGCGCATCGCTGCATTCGAGTCGGATCAATATGACGAATTGCTCGCCACTGGCCAAACAGCGCTGGCCCATGGCTACAGCGGAAACTTCTTGGTGCAGTTCGACGAAGCTGATGACCCCGACCAATACACCTACTTCGTGCCAGAAGAAGGCGGCACACGCTGGGTTGACAACATGGCGGTGGTGATCGATGCCCCGCATCCGTGCACCGCGCACACATTCATCAACTTCATTCTCGACGCCGAGAACGGTGCCGCACTCACCAACTGGAACTATTACGCCAGCCCGAACGCAGCATCTGAGCCATTGATCGACCCTGAGATTCTCGAGGACCCGATCGTTTATCCCACCGATCGGTCCATGCTGGAGTTCATCGCCGACACTGGCGATTTCGAGATCAACTTCTCTGACGCATTCATCGAAGCCAAGGGCTGATTTACCGCTGGCTATTCACGGTCTATACATGACACAGCGCCGGCGTCCTCCGCATGTGCGGGTGGATGCCGGCGCTGTTGTCGTTGGAGGTAACAGAATCAGTCGATCTCGATCGGCTGATCGTCGGCCTCGCTGAACTCGTCGGACTCATCGGCGCGCAGGCCCGATGCCACCATGACGCGCTCGGTGATATCGACCATGACCTCGGGGTGCTCAAACAGGTAGTTCTTCGCATTCTCGCGCCCCTGGCCCAGTTGTTCGCCGTCGTAGGTGAACCACGCACCCGACTTGTTGACGATGCCGAGATCGACAGCCATATCGAGCACCGAGCCCTCTCGGCTCACTCCACGGCCGTACATGATGTCGAATTCAGCCTGACGGAACGGCGGGGACACCTTGTTCTTCACGACTTTGACGCGCGTGCGGTTACCGACCACCTCGGCACCATCCTTCAGGGACTCGATGCGCCGAATATCGAGACGCACCGAGGAGTAGAACTTGAGGGCACGGCCACCGGGGGTGGTTTCCGGGGAGCCGAACATCACGCCGATCTTCTCGCGCAGCTGGTTGATGAAAATGGCGATGGTGCCCGTCTTGTTGAGGTTGCCGGTGATCTTTCGCAGCGCCTGGCTCATCAGTCGCGCCTGGAGGCCAACGTGGGTGTCGCCCATTTCGCCTTCGATTTCCGCTCGGGGTGTGAGAGCGGCGACCGAGTCGATCACGATCACATCGATGGACCCGGAACGCACCAACATGTCGGCGATCTCCAGTGCCTGTTCACCAGTGTCAGGCTGGGAGATCAGCAACTGGTCAACATCGACACCGATAGCCCGCGCGTAGTTCGGATCCATGGCGTGCTCGGCATCGATGTAGGCACAGACGCCTCCATTGCGCTGGGCTTCGGCCACCACGTGCATGGCAAGGGTGGACTTGCCGGAGGACTCCGGCCCGAAGATCTCGGTAACGCGCCCACGCGGCAGGCCACCAATACCCAAGGCAAGGTCCAGCGACAGCGCGCCGGTGGAGATGGACTCGATAGGCAGCGTTCCCCGCTCGCCCATCCGCATGATGGATCCCTTACCGAACTGCTTGTCGATCTGGGAGAGGGCCATTTCGAGGGCCTTGTCGCGGTCGGCGACGGAACGGTCGTTGGTCATGTCGTTGCTCCTTGGCTGGATGGGGGGCCGGCGTGATCCGCTGCCCGATCTGACGTGGTGGTGACCGTACCGAGGGGGTGTGACAGCGGGTCTGCTCGGATGTTGCAACACCCGAGCGGATCCGACACCGCACATCCGCCGCGGCGGGTATGACCGGCTACTTCCGGATGACGTCAGTGTAATTTATCGAACGCATGTTCGCAAGACATATGTTCGATTGCCCCCGAGTGCGTCGGCTCAGAGTTGGCCATCGATACGGCCGGCCAGTTCATCGGCATCCGGGGTCCGCATGAACAGGTCAACGGCCTGCCACAACGTGAACGAGATCGGATACCAGATCACCGGGCCCAAAATGGCGACCGCCGACACAATTATGACCACCGGCACCGTCGGAATATCGGGCAATGTGACCAGCACGGCCACCAAGATCGCGACCAGAACCGAGAGAAAGGTCAAGATGACGTTAGCCGTGGTGGCCCCCAACTCGAATGCGTCATCACCACGGCGATATGGATGACGACACCGCCGACACCGATCTTGGCGGGCGAACCACCCAGTGAAGTATGCGCGTCGATCACCGCACCACGGACAACGGCGCGTCAGGCCCCGGGCCAGCAACACCCAGAAGCCAGGGAAACGATCGAACGGCATCGAGACCAGATCGCTGTCCGGTGAGGACTCAGCAGGAGGGTCAGCTGGTGTACTCACGCTCGCAGGCTAGTTCTGCGGCCTGCCACACTGGTGTACGTGCAACGCAGCCTGTCCGCCATCCTCCTGCTCGTGGCCGGCGTGCTGCTCTCCATCGGTACCGGCTCATGGTGGCTACAGCGCACGGTCTTCACCCCCGGTGCGTCCGTGGACATCGCCGAGGCCATCTTGGACGACGCAGGAATCCGGCTGGAAATCATCACGGTCGTGTCAGCCCGAACCGCCGGAACGCTGGAGGCCGACCCCACCGACCTCGCCGGATTCCTCGACACCTCGGTGCTTAGCACCACCCCGGGTGCTGCGGTGATGGCCGAACCATTGCAGCGAGCTCACCTTCGCCTCATCGGATCGAATGACGACCTCGTGGTCATCGTCCCGACCGAACTCGTGCAGATCGTGCGCGATGAGCGCGCCCTCGACTCCGCCCCAGCCACCATTCCCGTACCGGTGATCGGCACGCTGAAAACGACACGCACAGCATCGGGTTGGGTGATGTTGATCTCGTCAGGACTCGGCGTGCTGGCGTTGCTGGCCGCGCTCGCCACCCGTCCCTACCGAGGTGAGTTGCAACGAGGACTCGGCGAGTTCATGATCGCGACCGCTGTCGCAGTGCTCACAATCGGCTGGGCGCTGCCGAAGTTTGTGATTCCTGCCGTCGATTCGAACACCTGGACCGGTGCGATTCCCCATCTGGCAGACCGCAACCTTGGGGTGGTGATGGGCGGCTCACTGGTACTGGTGGTCGGCGGACTGCTCCTCGTGCTCGCCGGTGTGAACTCCACCCGACGCGGACCGCGAGTGCAACCCGCTCCGACCATGCGTTACCGCCCCGACACCGGCTGGGGCTGAACAGCGCCCCTGTGGGCCACCGTCAGATCACGAACGCGGAACCTCGATCCACGGCACGTCCTTGTCGACACGCGGCTCGCCGGGCAGGCCGAGGACCTGCTCCCCAATGATGTTCTTCAAGATTTCTGATGTTCCGCCCTCGATGGAGTTCGCTCGCACCCGTAGGAACGAATACTGCGGACCCTTCGACGAACCGGTGGCGTCAAGTTCGTCGGGGCGCCGGAAGGTGTAGTCGTAGCCGACCAGCCCGTCGGCACCCATGAGGTCGATACAGAACGAGTACAGGTCCTTGTTCAGGTTGGCGAACTCGAGTTTGGCAACCGAGCCCTCGGGACCAGGGTTTCCCGCCCGTGCCGCTGAGGCGGCACGCATATTCGTGAGTCGGCCGACCTCGGCGCGGACCCACAGACGCATGAGCGCATCGCGACGCACCGCTGTGCGCTCAGCGTCATCAAGCCCGTGGAAGATGCGCACCGCATCGTTGGCTGCGGCTCCGCGCTGTGGTTTGCCGCCACCGGCTGAACCCGAACCGATTGCGGTGCGCTCATTCATCAACGTGGTGAGCGACACACGCCACCCCTCACCCTCGTCACCGATGCGCTGATCATCACCGATGCGCACATCGGTCATGTAGACCTCGTTGAACTCTGCTTCTCCGGTGATCTGGCGCAGCGGACGCACCTCCACACCCGGCGAGGTCATATCGACCGCGAAGTACGTCATCCCCTTGTGCTTGGGAGAGTCGGGGTTGGTGCGTGTGACCAACATCCCCCAGTCGGCGAGATGCGCCATCGTGTTCCACACCTTTTGGCCGTTCACGATCCACTCGTCGCCGTCACGCACGGCCTTCGTGGCCAGTCCCGCAAAGTCCGAGCCGGCGCCGGGTTCGGAGAACAACTGGCACCAAGTTTCCTCGCCGGTGAACATCGGACGCAGAAAACGATCTCGCTGAGCATCGGTGCCATGAGTGACGATCGTTGGCCCAGCCAGAGCCATGAAGAACGATGTTGGGTCTGCCGGGCCCGCACCGGCCGTGCGCATCTGCGATTCCACCACGCGGTTCAGATCCGGACGCACACCCAGACCGCCAAATTTCACCGGGAAGTGCACCCAGGCGAGGCCAGCGTCGTAGCGAGCCCCTCGGAACTCGACATTTGTCATCGTCGAGGGATCGTTGTCGGCGAGGAAACTCGTCACGGCGTCCGTCACCAGTTCGAGGTCAGCATCGTGAGCCATGGGGTGATTCTCCCAGACGGCAAAGGTGGGAGACGACTCCGACCGTGGCAGAATGTGGCCGCACTTCGGTGCACATGGTGGGCGTAGCTCAGGTGGTTAGAGCGTCAGGTTGTGGCCCTGAAGGCCGGGGGTTCAAGTCCCCTCGCTCACCCCGGTGACCCGGGCAGTTGGGCAGCGGTCCCCCGCTGCCTACACTGCCCGGGCTTTACCGCCTCTAGCTCAATGGCAGAGCAGTGGACTCTTAATCCATTGGTTCTGGGTTCGAATCCCAGGGGGCGGACCAACCGGCTCGACGAATGCCGTTGCGTCATCGTCACCACCCGCGATGGCCCCTGCACGGCACCGCCCGATGCGGACCCTGCACATCGCACAGGTCGCGCGCACCGTCATCGTCGGCGACGACTGCGCATCGATCACTTCCAGCGGCAATAATTTCCACAACGCCAGCATGGGAGGGACGACATGAGCACCGCCACCGCACACACCACCGACGAAGCCCGCGTTGAATCACTCGTCGAACAACTTCTCGCGGAGAATCCACCCGCCACGACACCTCGGCGTGACTTTCTCGGTGCCCAGTTCGATCTCGGGCTGGCGTGGGTTCACTTCGATGAGGGCCTCGGCGGACTCGGGGTCGACGCACGTCTACAGCGCCTCGTCAACGACCGCGTCCGCGCGGCTGGCGGCCCCTCATGCGGGGCGCTGAACCCCATTGGCTACGGCATGTGTGCACCCACCGTGCACAGTTGGGGTAGCGCCGAGCAGAAAGCGCGCTACCTGCGACCGCTGTTCACCTGTGAAGAGATCTGGTGCCAGTTGTTCTCCGAGCCGGGGTCGGGTTCGGACTTTGCTGGGCTCTCCGCTCGCGGCGTGCGTGACGGCGAGGAATGGATCGTGAACGGCCAAAAGGTGTGGACGACCCTCGCCCATGTCTCACGGTTCGGCCTGTTGGTGGTGCGCACCGACACCGAAGCGGTCAAACACGCCGGACTGACTGCGTTCGTGGTCGATATGAACGACCCTACTGTGGAGGTTCGGCCACTCCGGCAGATGACCGGCGAAGCCGAATTCAACGAGGTGTACTTCACCGACACCCGGGTACCCCACGATGAGATGCTCGGGTCACCCGGTGATGGTTGGCGCGTGTCGCTGACCACGCTGATGAACGAGCGCACCTCGATCGGCTCGGCCATCCCCCAACGCGGCTCGGGCACCATTGGCGAGTTGATGGCCGTGTGGTCGAAGCTCCCTGACGACCAACGTGACGCCGTCAGCCGTGACCGCGTTGCTCGGCTGTGGATACGCGCCGAAGTTGCTCGGCTGACAAACATCCGTGCCGGACAGAATCGCCGCAAGGGTGACCCGGGGCCAGAGGGTTCGATCGGCAAGCTCGAATGGGCCGACCTGAACAAGGTGATCCACGAACAGATCGTCGATCTGCTGGGCGCCGAGGGGATGCTCTATGGAAGCTACGAGATGGTGCGACCCGAGCAGACCATGGGTGCCGACTCACGGCAGAAGTCATTCCTGCGTAGCCGGGCGAACTCGATCGAAGGCGGCACCTCAGAGGTCATGCGCAACATCCTCGGTGAGCGGGTGCTGGGCCTCCCCGGCGATGTTCGCGTCGACCGCGATGTCCCGTGGAGCGACGTTCCGCGCAACTGACCGAAGGTGGTGAGCGGTTACGCACCGCCCATGGCTGCGACCACCGACGCCAGTACCGCAGGTGATGTTGCGAAGTTCAGCCGTACGTAGGCGTCGCCTCCGTCGCCGAACTGCGGACCAGGTGACACCTCAACACCTCGCGACCTGAATAGTACGTAGGGTGCGTCTCCCGCGCCCAGGCACGAACAGTCCAACCAGGCGAGATAGGTGGCCTCCGGCGGCGTGTAGCCCACACCGGGAAGATGCCGTGCCAAGAGCTCAGATAGCACGTGCCGGTTCTCATTGAGCACGTCGCGCACCGCTGTCAACCACTCATCGCCATCCTCCCATGCGGCGACGGTGGCCTCGACCGCAAACTGATTCGGCGCACCGAACCAATGCGAGGGATGCTCACGGATCGTGGCATCGAGCACATCCGGGCCGGCATGCAGTACAGCCCACCGCAAACCAGCCAGATTGAATGCCTTCGACGCGGACGTGACTGTCGCGCATCGGCGCGCCGCAGTATCGCTGACTGCCGCGAACGGGATGTGGAGCGCGGGCGCGTAGACGAGATCGGAATGGATCTCATCAGATATCACCCACACGTCATACTCCTGGGCCGCATCGGCCAGGAGCCGCAGCTCATCGCGGGTGAACACCCGCCCAGTCGGATTGTGCGGGTGGCACAGGATCATGACCGCAGGCCGTTCCCTGGCGATGACCTCCACCGCGGCATCCACCGCAGCCGGCAACGAGATCGGCCGGCGATCCATCATCGACATGGTGTGCAAGAACGGGTGATATGCCGGCAGGTGCAGTGCGACGCCATCGCCTGGTAACGACAGCATCCCGATGGCCATCCGCACTCCCTGCACCACATCGGCCAGTTCGTGCAATCGCGACCCATCAAGTTCCCAGCCATGACGGCTCTCCATACGCGCAGCAAAGGCGTGAGCTGCCGGCGACAGGCCATCAGGCCAATTCGGGTACCCGAATACACCTCGATCAACCAGTGCACGGAGGCGCTCGGTGATCGCTGGCGCCACCGGAAAGTCCATGTCGGCCACCCACGACGCCAGCATGTGTGGCTCGCGCTGCCACTTCACACCCGGCCGCGTGCGAGCCACGCCAACATCAAACGACCGCAAACCGAACGGATCTGTGCTCATTCGGCCAGCCCGGTATCTACACCAAGGGCGGCGACACGGTCACGAAGGAAGACCGGTACTCCCCAGGGTTCACCGCGCGATGCCTGGGCGTAGGCCACTCCCCCATCCTCCGCCCACTCATGGCACGTGTTGGCATTCATTTTCCATGCCTCGCCCAACGACCCATCGGCCGAGCCGATCCGCAGCGTCGGCACATCACCAGGGTCGTTGTCCCAGCAGCGCATCGACCATGCACATTGGACGGCCACCGGGCCCATGGCCAGGAGCAATGCCGTCGTATGGGTACATCCGCGCGGGCCACCAAACAATTCACGCACTCGTGAGGAGAACCCGCGTGCGATCGATAGCCCCTCCAAGGCCCGGTAGTGATCGGTGATCGAACCGCAGGTGTCGTGCGGGAAGGTTTCGAACACCACCTCTGCTCGCTGAATCTCCAAGGCGGGAAAAGCGACCTCCAACTCCACAACCATGTGATGGACGGTGACCGGATCCGGATCGTACGAGATGTACAGACCCGGTGGTTTCTGATCCCGCACAGCGCCGCGAATCAGAATCGTGTCGGCCGACAGCCGGTAGGCACGCACCCGATACTCGCGGTCATGAATTGGCTCCAAGCCGGTATCGCCGGGAAGGGCGTCGCCCGTATCGAACCACAGATCAACGTCGTTGGCAGTTGCAGCATCCGAACGATCGGCCCGTTCGGCGGTGGGATCGGCACTCATTGCGATGATGTTGGCAGACTCTGTTCGGGCTCAGCGAACTACCGTGGTTGGGGTGACAGACGCAATCGTGCTGGTCACCGATGGGTCGACCCCAGCACGCATCTTTGCCGAGCGCATCACCGCGACCGGCCGAAAGGGCCTGTACGTCGTGCATGCCGATGAACGCACCATCGTCATGTCGTCGCAGGAGCGTCTCGCCTACGACAGCGACGAACCGGTGCTGGACCCGATTGCGCTCCTCGACGGTGTCGCCCTCCGCGCGGTGTCGACGCTGGCGTTTGCCATCGCCCCCACTCCGTTCGGGCTCCCATCAAGCGTCAAGGGATGGATCGATCGCACCCTTGCACCTGGTCTGGCATTCAAATTGGACGAACGCACACAACGGATGCGACCGGGCCTCGTGCATCTCGATCGTCTCGTGGGCATTGACGTCGGCGACTCCACTGGGGATTCACGCGGCGCGCGGCGCATTATCGGTCGCGCCGTCCGCGTCGCATGTCGCCCCACTATCCGGGTGAAGTGGTTCGGGCCTCGTCGTCTCGGAGCCGCTCATGATGGGTTGTGCCAATGGTGAGAACAACCCTGTGGTGGTGCCACCCACTGGCCGATTCGTACACCGCAGCGATCGCGCATCATCTGAGTGAGATCGCCCGGAGCCACGGTCCGATCGAGACGATCGACCTGTATCGCAACGACGCCATGCCAACCGGCGGTGATGCGCTCGTGCTCATCCACCCGACGTGGTGGAGCGCTGAACCTGCGGCCCTCCTTCAGGGTATGGAACGGCTCCCCGCCTCTGTGTCGTACCGCTGCGTGATGACCTTCTCCACCCATGGTTCCCCGCGATGGGTGAACCTCGCCGAAGGTCGGAACGCTCGCCGCAATGCCCGCCGGAACCTCACCGCGCACGTCGGGGCACGCCGGCACAAGTGGGTGGCGCTGTACGCGATGGATCGCATCGATGACGACGCACGTCGCCGTCATGTCGACGCCGCAGGACGTGCCCTCAGCCGGGAACTTCGCCGCCTGCGCCACTGAGCGCTGCGACCGCCACAGCGACGTCCGCTGCAACCCGGGCGTTGTTCTCAGCCAAGGCGAGATTTGCCGGAATACTGCCTCCATCGGTGGCCTCGGCAATCCGAGCCAGCACAAAAGGAGTGACGGCCGCGCCGACGACGCCCTGTGCCGCAGCGTCGTTCACTGCCGAGTCCACCGCGGCACGCATCCGCGTCGGGTCAAGTTCGTCGGCCGCTGGAATCGGCACTGTCAACAGCGTGCCCGCTGCATTACGAGCGCGCACGCGATGGATCCGGGCGACCTCTGCGGCGTGTTCCACCCGATGCGGCACCCGATGACCACTCGAGCGAACATAGAACGACGGGAAATCATCGTGCCGCCAGCCGAGCACTGGTACACCAATGGTCTCGAGATATTCAAGGGTGCGCCCGAGGTCAAGGAAAGCTTTCGCTCCGGCGCACACCGTGACCACCGGGTGCTGAGCAATCGCCGGTAGGTCGGCGCTGATATCACCGCTGATCTCCACCCCACGGTGCACTCCGCCGATCCCACCCGTGGCGAAGACCGCCACATTGGCTGCGGCGGCCAAACTGACCGCAGCCGACACGGTCGTGGCGCCATAGGCCACCCCGGTCGCCACCGCTACGGGAAGGTCGCGCTCCGCTGTTTTTGTGGCCGGCCCACAGATCCGCTCGTGCTCTGCCGGGTCGACGCCCACGCGAGCACGCCCATCAAGCACCGCGGTGACAGCAGGCACCGCGCCACCATCGCGCACAGCGGCGATGCAGCGCTCGAGCGCCTCGGAGTTAGCAGGAGCCGGAAGACCCAACTCAGAGAAAATTGTCGATTCGAGGGCCACAACCGGTGCACCGACGGCAATCGCGTCAGCCACTTCGACGGAGATGACAGGGGTATCGACGTCGGTCACCGCGACAGTGTGCCAGAACCATCGCGGACGAGACGCCCAACGCACTCAACATGGTGTGTGTCGGGAAAAAGGTCGATGACCGCCACCTGTTCACACCGATACCCCCTCGCCGTCAACAATGCGAGGTCGCGAGCGAACGCCACCGGGTCGCAACCGACCAAGGCCACAACCTCGGGGGCTGCTGCGACCACCGCCGACACCCCCGGCCGGCCCAAGCCCGTACGCGCCGGATCGGCGATCACCACGTCTACGCGATCAGTGGGTCGTGGCCGCCAGCGCGCCACCTCGCCCTTGACGACGGTGCTGTTGGCGCGACCATCAAGATTGGCCCGCGCATCTGCGCAGGCCGCCGCGGATGCCTCAACGACGGTGATGCGGGTCTGGGAACCAGCGACCAATAACGACAGTGCTCCGATGCCGCCGTAGGCATCGACGAGGTGGTCAGCATCAACTGCTTCGGGTGCGATATCGCAGATCGTTGCCGCCAGCAGCGCCAATGCCGCTGGCCCGCTCTGGAAGAACGACGCCGCCGAGACCTGAAGTCGCACACCGTTAACTACCTCGTGCAGCACCGCTTGGTCACCGATGCGGCACTCGTGTGGCAGCCCGTGCAGTTCGGCACCACCGATGGCGCGCGCCGTGGACGTCTGCTCCCTAATCGATACCCGTAATGCCACCTCCGTGCCCGGCTCGCACCGCAGCGCGTCGAGCAACGGGTGCAGGAGCGGATGAGCGACCGGACAACCGCGAGCACTCACCGTGGCGGCTGAACGAGCACGCCGAAAGGCCGCGCGTCGGTCGATGTCGGCAACCACCCGCACCCCACTGCGATACCCCACCGCTGGCACCGATCCGGCTGCGATCACCTCAACGTCAACGCCACCTGTGCGCCGCAGGGCGTCGTGGACGATGGCGACCTTGTGCGTCAGCTGCGCTGCAGGTGCAACCTCGGCCCAGTCGCAGCCGCCGCATCCCGCGGTGCGGGCAGGGCAGCGCGCATCAATGCGGTCGCCTCCGGCTGACATGACATCGATAAGTGTTCCGCGCGCCCACCGGTCATGCTCCTCGACGATCTCTGCGCGCACGCGATCGCCCGGCACTGCACCAGCAATGAAAACGATGCGGCCATCAGCGGCTCGGCAGATGGCTTCTCCGCCCGCAGCGAAGCGTTCGACATCGAGTTCGATACCTTCGGCCACCGCAGCGACGGTAGCGCGATGGCGATCGGGCGACGCACCGCCACGTAGCATCGCCCATGTGAGCCGACCGATCCAGATCGCCCCGTCCGTTCTTCCCGCGGACTTCGCCCGACTCGGTGAGGAGGTCGCAGCCCTCGAAGCTGCAGGCGTGGATTTGATCCAGTGGGATGTGATGGACGGGTATTTCGTGCCCAACCTGACATTTGGCCCCGACATCATCGCTGCCGCACGGCGGCACTGCACCGTTCCGTTCGAGGCGCACCTGATGGTGGTCAACCCCGATGCACTCGCCGCTCGTTATGTCGACGCCGGTTGTTCGCGTCTGATCGTGCACGCCGAAGCCTGCACCCACCTGCACCGCACCCTCGTCAATATCGCCGACCTCGGTGCGACAGCGGCGGTGGCGCTGAACCCGGCCACCCCAGCATCGGCTATCGCGCACGTACTCGACCTGGTCGACCTCGTGTTGGTGATGACCGTCAACCCCGGCTTCGGCGGCCAGGCATATATCGCGTCTATGGAAGCCAAAATCGCCGAGGTGCGCTCAATGATCGATGCGGCGGGCCTCGGCGAAAGCGTGGAACTCGAGGTGGACGGCGGCATCGGCCCCGACACGATTGCCGGTGCAACGGCTGCAGGGGCGAACGTACTGATCGCCGGCAGCGCGCTCTACCGCGACCCCGACGGGCTCGAGCACGCCGTTGCTGACCTACGTGCGCGGGCCACCGCTGCGCGGGCGTGACCGGTTACGGCGACGGGTACGGGCCACACCGGCGAGCACCCCCGCGGTACTGACCCGCAACGTGGCCAACAGTGCCACCACGATCAGCACCACCACCGCAGGTACGACGAGCGCGGTGACCAGCCCCGATCGATCATCTGCCAGACCGCTCAGCAGTGGCGCCGGTACGGCAAACCCATCCGCGGTGAGCGTCATTTGCGGATCGTCAAACTCGGGACAGATCACGTCGTCTTCGGACACACCAATGATCTCATCTCCGGCGAAGTCGACCGGCTCCCGGGTGGTGGAGGAGACCAGAACGCCGAGATCGCGATGTTCAGAGGCACCCACGACATAGGTCGTGCCAACATCTAGGAACTGGGCGTCATAGCCGTAACGAACATCGACGAGTCCACCGATGTCGACCTCGGCGTGGCTACCGGCACGCACGGTGGCTACGCGAAAACGCGCGCTGCGCACGTCGGTGGCCACGACCTCCCCGGTGAACACAACGTCGGCCACTCCAGCTGGTGGGCATCCGGCCGGCACCGCAACGAGTGGGGCGGTGACCACCGGAGCAACGTCGTCTACCCCACCATCATCTTGGGCGTGTGCAACCGCCGGCGATGCCGCGATGAGAACACCCACGGCGATGGTCAGGCCCCTTCGACATCGGTGCCGCAACGTCGCACCACCACCCGAACGGATGAGGCCACGCGACAACCGAGATGCGACGTCGGACACGGCGCGATGCTACCCACCGGGCGACATGGCCGCCGGTCGCCCGCCATACTGCACGTGTGGGTTACAACCCGTATCGAAAGTACCGCGCCTCCGCCGGTGACTACGTGCTCGTCGGAGCGGCCCTGATCGTGGCGATCGGGTTGGCTCTGTGGGGCATCTTCGGCTGACGCCTCCGCCTACTGCTCATCATCGCCCATCGCGGAACGAATCACCGCAAGTCGTCCTCGGTCGATGGTGACAACATCGATCCGCAGATGGCGGTACCCACCGGCGAGCCATTCGGGATGTGCAGCCGCAAATGCCAGGGCCGATGCCCTCAACCGCGACTGCTTGAGAGCGCCCACGCTGACCGCCGCGCTGCCGCGGGAATCGGAGGACCTCACGCGGACCTCGACGACCACAAGTTGGTCGTCACGAACGACCACGATGTCGATCTCACCACCCGGCCACCGCCAGTTGCGAGCGACCACGGCATAGCCGCGCTCTACATAGTGACGCGCTGCGCGATCTTCACCGTGGCGGCCGGCTCCGTGAATGTCGACGACACGCGCCATCGGCGCCCCATCCCCTCGTGATCAGGGGGCGACGGACGCCGAGGCGGCGAAGGTCAGAACTCCCGCTTCTCGCGGACGCGGGCCGCCTTACCGATGCGGTCGCGCAGGTAGAACAGTTTCGCCCGGCGAACATCGCCGCGCTTCACGACCTCGACCTTGGCGATCGTGGGCGCGTGCCTGGGGAAGGTGCGCTCCACACCCACGCCGTAGCTGAGCTTGCGCACGGTGTACGTCTCTTGCAGGCCGCCGCCGCGGATGGCGATGACGTTGCCTTGGAACACCTGCACGCGTTCTTTGCCGCCCTCGACCACGCGGACGTGCACTTTGACCTCGTCACCGGGCCCAAAGTCTGGGATGTCGGTGCGCAGTGAGTCGTTGTCGATCAGGTCGGTGGTCTTCATGAGGCGGTCTCCATCGTGGTGGGCCGAACACGGATGTGCCGGCGCCGTCAGGCCGTTGAAGGATACGGGACGGCTGGGAACTCTTCCAACAGGCGACGCTCATCATCGCTCAGTCCTCCCCGAGTCTCGATGAGGTCGGGGCGCTGCGAGATGGTGCGATGCAGGGCTTGGGCATGACGCCAACGCGCCACGAGCGCATGATCGCCGCTTCGGAGCACCTCGGGCACATCCCACCCTCGAAACTCGGCGGGTCGGGTGAATTGGGGTTCTTCGAGCAGGCCCGATGCCCCGAAGCTCTCCGTGATCGGACCGTCAGCATTTCCCATTACCCCTGGCAGGAGGCGCGTTACCGCCTCGATCACTAGGCAGGCCGCCACTTCGCCACCCGCAAGGACAACATCGCCGACACTCAATTCGTCGTCGACGAGGTGCTCGCGAACGCGATGGTCCACACCTTCGTACCGCCCGCATAAAAGGGAGAAGCCGTCGAGCGCCGCCAGTTCGGCGGCCATGGCTTGGTCGAACCGACGGCCACCAGGTGACAGCAACAACAGCGGTCGCGGGCAATCGTTGGCCTCCACCACACCGAAGATCGGTTCGGGCCGCATGAGCATGCCTGCCCCGCCGCCGAAGGGGCTGTCGTCCACCGTCCGGTGAACATCGTTGGCGTGATCACGCGGGTCGTGCAGACGCAGATCGACACGTCCTGACTGGCGCGCCCGACCCAACAAGCTGATCGAGCAGAACTCGTCCACTGCAGACCCAAAGACGCTGATGACATCGATGCGCATCGTTTAGCCCTCGCCGAACAACTCGAACAGGCCGTCGGGCACATCGACCGTGATCACCCCATCGACGACATCGACAACGAACGTTGTGGGCACCAGTGCACCTTGATCAAGTTCCAACAGGTCCGATGCCGGGTTCGCCAGGACGGATACACAGCGGCCCCGCAGGAGACCATCGGCATCACGCACCTCACAACCGACGAGGTCGTGCACCCACAGGGCATCAGCATCGTCGATGGGCTCCGCGCTCAGCGTGCGCCCGGACAATCTCTCCGCAGCGGTCCGGTCATCAACTCCAACGAGGTGAACGACCCACCGCTGGGCGGACAGTGGTCGAGAACGCTCAATTTCGATCCAGTCGTGACCATCGTGCAGGCGCGACCCAGAGGCAACCCGTTCCTCGCGATCGGTGTCGAGGATGACGACGATGTCGCCACGCACTCCGTGGGCCCGTCCGAGCCGCCCCACCTGCAGCAGCTGCGGCGGCGTCATTGGATCAGTCGTCGTCGTCGAGGAACTCGATATCGAGTTCGACGCCGTCGCGAGCGGCGGCCGCGCGCGTCACGGTGCGAATGCTGGCGGCTGTGCGACCCCGACGGCCGATCACCCGACCCAGATCGCCGGGGCCGACACGGACCTCGAGGCGATCGCGGCCATCGGCAGAGGACGACTCGACACGCACCGCGTCAGGGTCATCGACGATCGAGCGAACAATGTGGGTGAGCACCGCCGCAGCGGTGTCTGCGCTCACTTCGACGCCTTGAACTGTTCCATCGCGCCGGAGATCTCGAGGAGCTTCGCGACGCGCTCGGTGGGCTGAGCCCCCTGCGACAGCCACTTCACGGCCTTGTCATTGTCGACGCGAAGCCCCGATGGCTCCTGCCGTGGGTCGTAGTGACCGAGGATCTCGATGAACCGTCCATCACGCGGGGAACGCGAATCGGCCGCAACGATGCGGTACTGGGGCTGCTTTTTCTTGCCGATGCGTGTCAGGCGCAACTTGACTGCCATGTCGAACGTCTCCTGGGGCAAATGTGGAACTTGCGCGATGCTATCGGCACCTCGGCCGCTTCGGCACCGATCAACGAAACTGTGGCGGCAAGCCACCACCATCGAGTGGGTTACCACGGCCGCCAAGTGGGTTCTGGCCACCGCCCAAGAGTTCTTCGAGGCCTGCGGTATCGCCACCACCAAGGCCACCAAAGGGGTCGCCCCCTTGCCCGCGACGGGCCTTGCGGTTGCGGCGTCCACCGCCCATGCCACCACCCATCTTCTTCATCATCTTCTGCATCTCGGAGAACTGCTTCACCAGACGATTCACCTCGGCGACCGATGTACCCGAACCCGTTGCGATTCGCGAACGGCGACTGCCATTTATGAGCGCTGGCTGCCGGCGTTCCTCGGCGGTCATCGAGCGAATGATCGCTTCAACGGGCTTGAGCGAGTCGTCGGAAATATCGGCGTTCTTCAGTTCTTTGGGAACGCCCGGCATCATCGAGAGCACACCCGACAGTGGACCCATCTTCTTGAGCGCCTGCATCTGTTCTAAGAAGTCATCGAACGTGAACTGGCCGTCCATCAGCCGAGCAGCAGCCTGCTCGGCCTGATCGGCTTCGAACGCCTGCTCGGCCTGTTCGATCAAGGTGAGCATGTCGCCCATGCCCAAGATGCGGCCCGCCATACGGTCGGGGTGGAACTGCTCGAACGCTTCCACCCGCTCCCCGGTGGATGCAAATGCAATCGGCCGGCCGATCACCTCTTTCACCGACAACGCCGCACCACCGCGGGCATCACCGTCGAGCTTCGACATGATGACGCCATCGATGGCCAGGGTGTCGTGGAATACCGACGCCGTCTGCACCGCGTCCTGGCCGGTCATGGCGTCGATGACCAAGAAGGTGTAGTCGGGCGAAATGCCCTCAGAGATGCGCCGGACCTGGTCCATCATCTCCGCGTCGATCGAGAGCCGCCCGGCCGTGTCGACAATGACCACATCGCGTCCGAGCCGTCGTGCCTCATCGACACCGTCGGTCGCGACACGCACCGGGTCTGTGGGTTCGGACCACACGGGCACATCGATCTGGGCGCCAAGAGTGCGCAACTGCTCCACCGCAGCCGGTCGCTGCAGGTCAGCGCCCACCAGCAGCGGATGCCGACCCTGCGCTGTGAACCATGCCGCAAGCTTTGCCGAGTTAGTCGTCTTACCCGACCCCTGCAGGCCGGCCATCAGCACCACAGTGGGTGGCTTGGCGGCATACGTGATGGCCAAGGTTTCGCCACCAAGGATGCGGATCAGCTCGTCATGAACGGCTTTGATCACCTGTTGGCCGGGATCGAGCGCCTTGGAACGTGTGGCGCCAATCGCGTGTTCACGAATGCGGTTCGTGACCGCACGAACAACGTGCACGTTGACGTCTGCCTCGAGCAACGCCGTGCGGATTTCCCGCATGACATCGTCGACATCGGCCTCGGTGAGCCGGCCTTTTCCCCGGAGACGCTTAGCGATACCGTCAAGGCGGCTGGACAGCGAATCGAACATCACTGTCGAGACTACCGGCGACGCACGATGCGCCTGACGGCGACCGGCACCGACGATGAATCCTCAGCCGATGCCGTCAATAGCCACAACGACTCCGTCGGCCACAACCACGTTGATTCGATCGGTGCGGTAGTCCTCGGTGACCATGAGCGGCTCACCATCGCGTTCGACAACCCTCATAACCAGGCCGAACTCGGCAGCCGTGTCCGCGAACAGCTGCTCGTCAACGGCCAGTTCCCCGGCCAGGATCTGCTCGACGGCAGCCAGGACAGCATCGTCGACGTCTGTGAGATCGGCCGTGGCCAACAGCTCAGCAAGGCCTGCCGAGGGGGCGACCCCGGATGTTGACGCGCCAGACGAACCCGATGACACGACCCGATCCTCAACGGCTGGCGGAGCTGGGGCGGGCACCGTCTTGTCGTAGGTCGGTATCTCAACCATGAACTCATCCGTCACCGCCGGCACCGTGTACCAGCCGTCGTCGTCACCGATAAAGCGATATGCCGGCAGCAGCCACACATTGCCATCTACGTCCTCGGTCCACCACAGATCGGCCACAACATCGACCAGGTTGAGCGTGATCTCGGTGGGTTCTGTCGGCTCAACCCACTGCTCGTCCTCAATCATGTCCGGGGCAGGCATGTCCGGCTCGGGAGCGGGAGCAGGGAGCGGTTCGGGGGACGGCTCCACCATTACCACCTCCTCCTCGGCAATAACCGAGACCGCCGTGTCGGAGCCCGCACCCGCCTCCTCCGGTAGGTCGATGGCAACATCATCTTCGCCGTACCAACCGCTCGACACGTACATCTGCCGCAGCCGCTGCACGGCCGTGGCGACATCGACCAGTGGGTACGGCCCGACGGCGTCGGGGCCAGACAGAACCCCACCGGCGTATTCGAGCCGACCCTCGGCACCGAAACCGAAACTCCAATTGGTCGCCGTCACCCCATCGAGACCAGCGATCAACGGTTCGCTGGCATAGACCGATGCGTACCACTCGTCGGCGGACACCTCGAATGTCAGCACACTGTCGTCGAAACCGGCGGCGCGAATGATCTCACGAGCACGCTCCTCGGAATCAGCCGCTGTGGGCACACCGACCGGCGGCTCAGGGTCCCATTCCGGACAGTCCACCGTGACCTCGCCATCGGCGGTGATGGTTTCGGTGCAGGCAGGCTCTGATTCGGCGTACTCCACCCGGTCGCTCCAGCCACTCGAGTACCACCAGTAATGCTGGGCGTAGGCATCGATTGTCAACGACGGTGCCGAACCGTCTTCCGGACCGAATGCCCACTCCACCATGTACTCCTGTGGGCGTTCCACCGGCGTGGGGTCAACGCCAAACGCCTCCGCCAGCGCGACTGCAGTCGCTTCGGTAACGGTCGACCCTGCACGATGGACATAGCCCACCGCATCGATGGGCAGCGCGGGCAACGAGTCCGACACCACGATGTCGGTGATCACGGTCCACATCGGCATATAGGACGACGCCATGTCGTCGACCGACATTGCCCCGCCGTCAACGGCTGATTCCTCCGCCCGCTCCTCAGCCGACATCTCCGATGTCGCCGCCAGATCAGCACCGCTGGCTGGCATCGCCGACGAGCCGAGGCGCACCACCTCGGGCGGCGCCAATGCGTCGGCATCGGCGTCGCCGACGTCATCGCTGTTTCCACAGGCCATCAGGCCAAGCGACAGCGCCGCGACGACAGCGGTGGCACGGAGCGGGCGGTACGTACACAACATGTACACATCCTGTCTGACGTCACGTGTCGCGGATTGGTTCCCGCCGGCGCTACCGAGCGATCACTGGTCGATCAGCGCCTCAACGAATTCCTCTGGGTCGAATGGCACCAGGTCGGCGATGCCCTCACCGATACCGACCAGTTTCACCGGGATACCGAGCTCGGTCTCGATGGCAAACACGATGCCGCCCTTTGCTGACCCGTCGAGTTTGGTCACGACCACACCGGTCACCGCGGTGGCCTCGGCGAATTCGCGGGCCTGGACGAGACCGTTCTGCCCGGTCGTCGCATCGATCACCAAAAGGGTCTCGGTCACCTCGCCAGCGCCCTTCTCGGCGACACGGCGCACCTTCGACAGTTCGTCCATCAGGTTCTGGCGGGTATGTAGGCGCCCTGCTGTATCGGCGAGCACCACGTTCACACCACGGGCCGCGGCCGCCTCCACCCCATCGAAAATGACCGACGAGGGATCACCACCTTCTGCTCCGCGAACGAACTGCGCACCGCTGCGTTCGGCCCACATACCGAGTTGCTCCGCCGCGGCAGCACGGAAGGTGTCGCCGGCGGCCAGCAGCACCATGTGGCCGTCTCCAATCAGGCGTTGGGACAGCTTTCCAATGGTGGTCGTCTTGCCGACTCCGTTCACCCCGACGACGAGCCACACGCTGGGACCATCATCGCTGCGCGTATGCAGGTCACGATCCGCGCCATGCAAGCGCGCCAACATGTCCGCACGCAGTCCGCTGACTAGTTCGGCGGGTGATGTGATGTCGCGACTGCGCACCCGCTCGCGCAGTGGATCGAGCAGCGCCATCGTCACCTCCACTCCGAGGTCGGCGAGCAATAACGCTTCTTCGATCTCATCGATTGCAACATCATCGACACCGGGGCGACCGAGTACCGACCCGAGTGCACCACCGATGGCGCCACGCGCTCGTGCAAGGCGTTCGCGCATCGATGCCGGCGCCACCACGTCGGCATCTGCCACGTCATCACTGTCGGACTCGCCAACCTCAGCCGTCACGGCACCGGCGTCTGCATCGGCAACATCCACATCCTCGGCCCGGGTCGCGACGCCTCCTGCAGCGGGGGTGTCAACCGGATGATGATCCGCCGGGGGTCGCTCCACGCGCGCCGACTGCGGAGCAGCCGGGGGCGTCGAGATACCGCTGCGACGACGCGACATCGCCACGACGCCAATGCCGAACACGACGACCACGGCCGCCGCGATCAGGTAGATCCAAGTCATCTGATCCATGGCGCGACGCTACCGGCCACCCAGTGGACCCGACAGGGTGCTCAGTCGGCCGGCGTTGAGGTGGTGACGCGCTCGGTGACCACTCGCGACGAGCCGCCAGGCTGCATCGAGACCCCGAGTAGCGCGTCGCCAGCCTCCATCGTGCGCTTCTGGTGCGACACGATTAACAACTGCGCATCACGACGGAATTCCTGCACCAAATTCAAGAAACGATGCAGGTTCACATCGTCGAGGGCGGCCTCGACCTCGTCCATGACGTAGAAGGGCGATGGGCGCGAACGGAATACCGCGAACAAGAACGCGAGCGCTGTCAACGACCGTTCACCACCTGAGAGCAGGGACAGTTTCTTCACGTTCTTGCCGCTGGGCTTGGCCTCAACCTCAATACCGGTGTTCAACAGGTCATCGGGGCTTGTCAGCCGCAATGTGCCGCGACCACCGGGGAACAACGCACTGAACAACTCGGTGAAGTTGCGGTCGACATCGGCATAGGCCGACTGGAATACGGTTTGGATCTCAATATCAATCGCTGCAATCACCCGGTTCAGTTCACGCCGCGTTGAGCGAACGTCATCGAGTTGCCCCTCGAGGAACTCGTGGCGACCCTGCAACTCATTGAACTCCTCGAGTGCGAGCGGGTTGATCGGACCCAGCAGCCGAAGCTCTCGCTCGAGTTCACGCACGCGACCTCTATGGGTTGCCCCCTCTGGCACCTCTGGCGGCTCTGCTACTTCAGCAACCTCTGGCTCCACACCAAGATCGCGACGCAGCGCCTCCACCGCGGTCTCGAGACGCAGGGCAACCTCGTTGGCTTCGAGGTCAGCCTTTTGTACCCGTTCACGAGCCACCTCGAGGCCGCTCTCGGTCTCGGTTCGCGAACGACGAGCGGTATCGAGTTCGGCGGTAAGCGAACGCACCTCATCGCTTTGACGACGGCGAACGTCATCGAGGTCTGCTTGCAGCCCATCGAGCACCGCAATGCGCTGGCTCACGACCCCGGCAAGGCGTTCCACGGCCACCCGGCGACGCTCCACTTCAACCCGCCGCTGTTCGGCGTTCTCGCGGGCTTCGCGGTCAGCAGCCAAGCGCTGCTCGGTCTCACGTAGGCGTCGCTCCAGGAACTCACGACGCTCGCCCAGACCCGCCTCGCGCACCTCAAGATCACGACGCCGCGATGTCAACACCGCTGCGGTGGCATCGACCGCCTCACGTGCTTCACGTCGTTGACGAGCCGCTTCAGCTTCGGCGGCCTCATCAGTCTCAAGATTCGGCAGTACCTGTTCGAGCGACGACACCCGCTGCTGCTCGGTGACGATCCGCTCATCGAGTTCCGCCAGCGCTGCGCGAGCTCCATCGAGTTCATTGTCGATCTCGCGGCGCCGCGCCTGCGCCGAGGCCAACGCCTCCGAAGCGGTCGAGAACACACCGTCATGGCGGTCGAGTCGTGCGCCGACCTCCATCTCGACGCGGGAGGCCACGTCGAGTTCATCGCGGGCAGTTACCGCTGCCGCCTCGGCGCTGGCCACCGCTGCCTGCGCCACCTCATCAGCACGCTGGGCTGCCTCGAGGGCGGCCGCCGTGGCACCAGAACCCGATGCGCCGATACGCCACCCGCGGCGCCCCAATCGATCGCCAGCACGCGTCACCACCACCACCGCAGGGTTGGCGAGAGCCATATCGATGGCGGTGTCGAGGTCGTCCACGCAGATCGCATCGGATAGCAGCTGGCTCAGCAATGCCGTCACCCCGGCATCGCTAGACCGCACGTGGTTCACCACCGCTTCGGCTGGCGCCGTGACACGTGGAACGGCTCCCGGCATGCCACCGCCAGCCAATACCGCACCCGACGCGCCACCTGCGCGGAGGACATCGAGTGCAGCGCGTGCCGTCGTCGGCGAATCCACCACGACTGCGTTGAGGGCTTCGCCCAGCGCCGCCTCCACAGCTGGCTCCCAGCCCGAATCGACCTCCATCACGTCAGCGAGGGTGCCGAGTACCCCTGCGAGGCCTTCCAATCGCTCGGCCCCTGCCCGAGCGTGGGCTTCATCAAGGGCCAACTGCAGCGCCTCGACCCGCGCCGCAGTGCGCGAGCGTTCATCGGTGACACGTCGCGCCTCAGCCGCGCAGCGGTCGACCTCAGCCGCGGCATCGATACGCCGCCGCTCCGCCGCCGTCAGCTCCGCAACAAGTGGTTCTTCATCGGCACTGGCCCGTGCGCACTCGTCGCGGTGAACCTCAATATTCGCCACTATCTCAGCGACCTGCTCTTCGAGTGTGGCGAGCCGCCCCATCGTTCGGTTGCGGTCGCCGCGCAACCGCTCCAGAACGGTGCGAACCGAGCGCAGTTCACCACGCACCTCAGCTGCGGCACTCGCCGCTGTCGATCCCGCGTCCTCGGTGTCATCGAAGAGTGTGCGCTCGGCCGAGAACTCATTCTCAGCAGCCTCGAGTTGTTCACGCTCGGGCGCAAGACTCTCGAGAGCCGCGATGACCTCGGTCAGCTCGGCGCTGAACCCGGCGGCATCATCGGTGAGGGTGGCAACGAGACCTTCGTCCATGAGATTGGAACGCTCCCGCTCCAGACCTCGGGCTCGTTCAGCGATGATGCCGGATAGCCCGCGGGCACGCTCGCGCAACTGCTCCACCCGTCGCAACCGGTCGCGCACATCAGCGGCACCGTGGGCTGCGAGGCGGGCCTCAAGCGACACGACCTGCGCATCGAGCGCCGACAGCGCCTCGCGCGCTGCGTCAATTGCAGTGCCGGCAGCAACCCGTTCAGCTTCCACGGCGGTTGTTCTCGCTCGCAGCGCTGCGATCTCGCGCCCGGCCACATACAGCCGTAACCCGTCGAGTTCGCCTTGGAGTTCTCCATGGCGTTGGGCGGCCTGGGCCTGGCGTTCGAGCGGTCGCAGTTGCCGACGGACCTCGCGGAGCAGATCCTGCAAACGCAGCAGGTTTGCCTCCGTGGAGTCGAGGCGTCGCTGCGCCTTCTCTTTACGTTTGCGGTACTTCAGAACGCCAGCAGCCTCTTCAACGATTGCCCGCCGCTCCTCGGGGCGAGCGTTCAACACCGCATCGATCTGCCCCTGCGACACGATCACATGCTGCTGGCGTCCAACACCGGCGTCCGACAACAACTCTTGAACGTCCAGCAGGCGACATCCGACCCCGTTGATGGCGTACTCGCTTTCGCCGGTGCGGAACAGCACACGGGTCACCGTCACCTCGGTGAACTCGACGGGCAACAACCCAGCCGAGTTGTCGAGGGTGAGGCTGACCTCGGCCCGACCGAGCGCCGGACGCTTCGCGGTGCCAGCAAAGATGACGTCATCCATCTTCTGGCTGCGCACCGCCTTCGGTGCCTGAGCACCCAACACCCACGCGATGGCGTCGACAACATTCGACTTGCCCGAACCGTTCGGGCCGACAACGACGGTCACCCCGGGCTCGAGGTCCATCGTGGTGGCATCGGCAAAGGACTTGAAGCCCTTGAGGGTGAGGCTTTTCAGGAACACGGCAGGCGCAATCTACCCGTTGGCACACCTGTGACCGTGGCCCATTTAGTCATCGCTGGCACACCGGGCAGTGATGGGTGGACCTCTGGGATACCACCGTGCGACGAATGAGCCCGCGGCCGCATGTGCGGCACCGCAACCCGGTTCGGCCGTACACCCGGTGATGGTTCTGGAATGTTCCCGCAGCACCATCCACCCCCACATATTGCGCATCGCCGAGGGTTGAGCCGCCAGCCGCCACAGCATCGGCGAGGACACGGTGAATCGCGTCGGTCAGTCGAACAACCCCACGGCGGTTCACCGATCCGACTGGCCGCAGCGGCGAGATCCGCGCTGCATGGCAGATCTCATCGCCGTAAATGTTGCCGATTCCCGCGATGACCGACTGGTCGAGCAGCGCATCTTTCAACCGGCGGCGACGCCCAGCGAATGCTGCGACCACGTACTTCGTCGCGATGCCGTCGACCAACGGGTCGGGCCCAAGACGGATCAGTTCGGGCACCACCTCGGGCTCATCCCTCACCCGATACGCCACCACTTCGCCGAAGGTTCGGGGATCAACAAAGCGAATCTCACGGCGATCGTCCAGCATCATGCGCACGTGGGTATGTGCTGGCGGCGCGCTATCGGCTGCAGTGATGAGCACCTGCCCACTCATCCTTAGATGAATCATCACCCGCTGGTCACCGGTGGTGTGGATGACCAGGTACTTACCGCGCCGCTGCACCGCAGTGATCTCCACTCCCGTGACGCCGTCGATCAACGTTTGCGCTGATGTGCGGCGGACCACCCGGTCGCGCCCAACAGTGGCCGACACGATTCGCCGTCCCACGACAGTGTTGAGACCCCGCCGCACCGTCTCCACTTCGGGCAGTTCGGGCATTGTCAGTCGAGAGCGTCGAGAGCGGCGGCTGCGGCAGAGGCTTCCGCGGTCTTACGTGACCGGCCGTCACCGGTGCCGAGTAACTGCGCGCCACTCAGTACCGATGCGGTAAACCAGCGGTCGTGGTCTGGGCCAGTACCGGTCACCTCGTACACCGGCGCTGGCAGCCCGGCAGCAGCGAGGTGTTCTTGCAGCGCCGACTTGGGGTCGAGTCGCGACAGATCCGCTGGTGCTGCGTCGAGAAGGGGCCCAATCAACCGCTCCACACATCGCCACGCAGCATCGACCCCGCCATCGAGGTACACCGCCCCCAATACCGCCTCGACGGCATCGGACAAGATCGAGTCCTTGTCGGCACCGCCAGCAGCCGCCTCTCCACGTCCGAGAAGGATGTAGCCGCCGAGACCCAGAGTGCGCGCGACCCCCGCGAGAGCGCGGGCATTCACCACCGCTTTTCGCAGATCGGTGAGGGTGCCTTCGGTGATATCGGCGTGTCGACGAAACGCGAGATCAGCGGTCACCCAACCGAGGACTGCGTCGCCAAGAAACTCGAGCCGCTCATTGGAGGTGTCGCCGGGGTTCTCCGCCACCCACGATCGATGGCACAGCGCGCGATACAACAACTCGCGCTCATGAAAGGTGTACCCGAGTTGTTCCTCGAGACGGCTGAGGTCACCCACGGTGGTCGACGACCTCCAAGCGCTCAGAGGCCGGCGCGTTCGGCGACGTAATCGACCGCGTCACGCACTGTCTTTAAATCTTCGAGGTCGTCGTCTTCGATGCGGAAATCAGCGATGCGATCGGCGAGCTGCTCCTCCAGCGCTTCGACCAACTCGATCAGGGCCAGCGAGTCGGCTTCGAGGTCGTCAACAAATGACTGTCCTTCGCTGACCGAAGAGGCATCGATTTCCAAGATGTCGGAGAGGTTGTCCCGGATGATGGTCAAGATGTCGTCGCGGGTCAATCCGCTCGCAGCGTCGCTCATCTTGAGGATCCTAGCGATCAGGACGGTTCGGGTCGGATCGCCGCCGCGATCGAGGCCACGACATCGCTGCGCACCATCTCCGCTGCCACAGAAATCGCGTTCGTGATCGCGGTCGGCGATGACGAACCGTGAGAAATAATGCAGACCCCATCCGTACCGAGCAGCATCGCACCGCCATAGGTCTCGGCCTCGAGGGACTGCACGAAGGGGGTGAGCACCGGCTCCAGGCCGAGCGCGTGTTCGACCATTGCCGGGTCGGCGGAGATCGCTTGGCGCAATTCGCCCAGCACCGTGCGCATCGCCCCTTCAAGGGTCTTGAGCACCACGTTGCCGGTGAACCCGTCGGTCACAACCACGTCACAGGTGTCCGACATCACGTCACGACCTTCGACATTGCCGATGAAGTTGAGCCCACTCAAGCCGTCAAGTACGGAATGGGCTTCCTTGCGCAGCGGGTCGCCCTTGCCGGGTTCTTCACCGATCGACAACAGCCCGACACGGGGACGGTCGATGCCGAGGCGATGATGGGCGAACACCGATCCCATCACCGCGAACTGGCCCAGCCACTCGGCCGACACCTCGGCATTTGCTCCGGCATCGAGGAGCACGGTCGGGGTGGTACCGGGGACCGGAATGATCGTTGCGATCGCCGGTCGGGCGACACCGGGCAGGCGACCCATCCGCAACAGCGCCGACGCCATCGTGGCACCGGTATTGCCAGCTGACACCATGGCCGATGCCCGACCGTCGCGAACCGCTTCGGCAGCGCGCACCAAGGTCGAGTCCTTCTTGCGTCGCACACCTGCGGCGGGGTCATCGTGCATCTCGATGACTTCGGATGCTTCGATGAGTTCAAGGTCTCCAATGTCGACGCGATCGCAGAGGTCGGCGGGGCCAACCAAGATCACGGGCACGCCAGCATCCGCAGCGTGGCGGGCACCTTCGACGACTGCCCCGGGAGCGTCGTCTCCCCCCATGGCGTCGACGACGACCGGGAGCATCAGAGCCCGATCAGGACACGTCGATGACGACGCGGTTCTTGTACCAACCGCACGACGGGCACACGGTGTGCGGTGTGCGGGCACCGCCGCACCGCGAGCAGGTGCTGCGCGCCGGGGCGTCGAGGCGCCAGTTGCTGGCACGACGGCTGCGGGTCTTCGACTTCGACTTCTTCTTCTTGGGAACAGCCACTGGACTCTCCGACATCTTTCCGGCGGCATGGCCACCGGGCTGCGAACTGTGGTGAGGTGGACCGTGGCCCACCACCCCGACGGCGATTCATCACCGCCATGTCGGGCGCTCGAAGACTATCGGGAGGAATCCTCTCCGGCACCCGCGCCGTCATCGGCTCCCAATTGATGCCGTAACTCATCGAGGGCAGACCAGCGATCGTCGCGCACCTCGGTGTCGCAGTTGCACGACGTCGTCGCCAACTCTGCTCCGCAACCAGGGCACAGACCGGGGCAATCGTCGCGGCATACGGGTGACGGGGGCAGATCCAGCACGGCATATTCGATGACGATCGGCTCGAGATCGAGTCGATCTCCCTCGATCACAATCACATCATCGGTCGATGACCCGCTATGCCCCTCCGGCGAGAAGTACTCACGCACCGTCGACACGCTGAGATCGGTGACCGGCGCGAGGCACCGACGACATAACGCGTCCCAGCGGGTGCACACCTCCAATGAGGCCACCACATCATCGGTGCCCGACTCGACCGCCCCGGTGACCTCGATGTCGCCGATGACACGCACTCGGTCAGCGCTCGGTTCCGCTCCGAGATGGCCGTCGAGCGCCACGTGGCCGGCCAGAGTCGCACGATCGATGCTGGTGTTGATCGTTCGCCGCGCGCCCGGTTGGCGTAACAGTTCGATCAGGTTCACCCGCAACGGGTGACGAGCGCTGGTCTCGGCCACGATCAGTCGTCCTGGTCGAAGAAGCCCGCCCCAGATAGATCCTCGGCCGCGGGCTGCGGTGTTGCCGGCGACACACCGTGGATCGACAACTTCTCGCGACCATTCGCAACGGTGCGCGACAAGCGTTCGAGCAGAATTTCGAAACTGGCCAATCGCTGATCGAGAAAATCTTCGGTCTCATGTTTGAGACGACGCGACTCCGAGTTGGCTGTCTCCATGATGTGGCGTGCTCGCGCCTCGGCCGCGCGCACCACCTCGGTGCGTTGCACCATCCTCTCACTCTGCACGCGGGCTGCCTCCACGATCTCGGCAGCCTCCCGACGGGTGCGCGCAATGAACTCATCGCGTTCACGCAGCATGTACCTCGCCTGGCGCAACTCCTCGGGTAGGCGCGTCAGGGCCTCTCCCAGCAGTTCCACCATCTCGTCGCGGTCGATACGCGGTGACGAGGACAGCGGCATGGTCGGTGCAGTGGCCACGATGTCGACCGCACGACGCAACAGGGTTTCCGCGTCGCCGACCCGGTTCTGTTCGGTTGGCGCAATGTCGACACTGTCATCGTCACCCCAAGTGTCATCGTTGGGGGCATCCCCACGACGCGGGTCGATGAATGGGTCAATCGGGTGATCGCTCATCTCAGCCTCCTACCCCATCGATGACACGGCGCAACGCCGCATGAACTCCGCTAGGAACAAGATGTGACACATCGGTGCCGTGGGCTGCGATCTCACGCACGAACCGGGAGGATATGTGTGACAGCGCGGGGGCGCACGGCACGAACACCGTCCTGATCCCAGTGAGGGCATGGTTGTTCTGGGCCATCTGCTGCTCGATGTCGAAGTCGACACCGGTACGCAGACCCTTCACGATCACGTCGGCACCGGTATCGGTTGCCGCCTGGACGGCAAGACCTCCATGGGTCACGACGTCTACGCCAGCCATTTCGGCCACCGCATCACGGATCAACGCGGCGCGTTCATCAGGACTGAACAACCCCGACGGTTTCGACGGGTTGTGCATGACCACGACGATCACGCGCTCGAACAGGCTGGCAGCCTGGGCGACAACATCGAGATGGCCGAGATGAATCGGATCAAAACTGCCGGGGCAGATCGCGGTGCGAGCAGGAACGGATGACATGGTCGTCGCCAACCTACATCGCCTCGGGCGTCGCGGTCATGCGCCGCAGGAACGTCACCCATGTCCGTCCGTATCGGCGCGCCCGCCACTGCTCCCAATCTGGTACCCCAACCGCTGCGTTACCCTCGATAACCACAATGTCGGCACGTACCGCCGTGAGGAGTTCTGACCATGGCTCCTCGCCGTACGGCGGATCGGCGAGGACGACGTCCGCGGGAGTCGCAGCTGCCGCGATGGCATCGCCGACGACAACCCGTGAGCGCCCCTCCAATCCCAGGGTGCGCAAATTGTCGCGTAATACCGCGGCTGCACCACGATCGCGTTCCACGAAGGTGCAGCGCGATGCCCCACGCGACAGGGCCTCAATGCCAAGAGCACCCGTTCCCGCCCAGAGATCTAAGAACTCGGCGCCGTCGATGACATCGGCTGATCCCAAAGAATTGAACACTGCCTCGCGCACACGTTCGGTGGTGGGTCGCGTTGCGCGACCCTCTGGCGACACCAGTCGTCGCCCCCCCAGTTCTCCCGCAACCACTCGCACATGCCCACCCTACGGCGATGGCAGGGGCACCCGGTGCCTGCCACACTCGTGCTGTGGATGCAGCAGCTGACCCGATCGAACCAGACCCCCAGATCACCTGTATCGATTGCGGGGGGCGCGCGTTCTTGCTGACCGCACCTCCGGTCACGCACGGAGACGAGGCCGACATCAGCGGGTGGCAGGTTGGGGACGTGGTCGCCTACCGCTGCGAGGACTGCCTTGACCGATGGGACATCGTGCTCGAGGACGAATTACCACTCGGCGACGTCGACCACCAGTAACCCGGCGGCAACATGGCGTCGACTCAGGATCGGCTCAAGAACTCCGAGTCTCGATCGCTGACGAATGTGTCGAGTTCATCGGCCAAGATGTGATGGTCCGCCAACGTTGGATCGTCCCCGACCAGTTCGATCGCTGTCGAACGCGCCAGGGCGACCAGATCAAGATCCCGAGCGAGCGAGGCAAGGCGGAGATCGCTCCGACCCTTCTGCGCCGTCGACATCAAGGTGCCTTCTCCCCGCAATGCGAGGTCGACCTCGGCGAGTTCGAAACCGTCGGTGGTGGACTCGAGTGCGGCGAGGCGCGGATTGTCCTCATCATCGTCGGTGATCAGCCAGCACGTGGAGGCATGTCGTCCGCGACCGACACGTCCGCGCAACTGATGAAGCTGGGCAATGCCGAAACGGTCGGCGTCCACAATGGCCATCAACGTTGCATTGGGAACGTCCACGCCGACCTCGATCACTGTGGTGGCAACGCACACATCGATGTCGCCCTCGCGGAACGCAGCCATCACCGACTCCTTGTCGGCCGATGACATCCGTCCATGCAGAAGACCCAGACGCAGCCCGCGCAGTGCGTGCGATGCCAAGTCTTCATAGGTCTGCTCGGCGGAGGCCACCTCCACACGCTCAGACTCCTCCACCAATGGGCACACGACATAGGCCTGTCGCCCTGCGGCCACCTGGTCTCGGATGGCGTGCCACACCGTCGATCGGCCGGCATCACCACTCACCCGCCGTGTTGCAATTGGTGTGCGTCCCGGCGGGAGTTCGTCGAGCACGCTGACATCTAGGTCGCCGTACACGGTCATCGCCGCGGTACGCGGGATGGGAGTGGCCGTCATGACCAGCAGATCCGGCACCGCTGCGCCCGCCTTGTCGCGAAGGGCCGCACGCTGCTCAACGCCGAAGCGGTGTTGCTCGTCGACGACGGCGATGCCGAGCCGATGGAAGGCAACCGTGTCTTGGATCAGTGCATGGGTGCCAACCACCAGGTCGACCGCACCGCTGGCGAGCCCGTCGAGTACGTCGCGACGCTGGGCCGCGGCAGTGCTCGAGGTGAGCACCTCCACCCGAATTGGTCGCGCACCGAGAAGGTTGGTTGGGTCATCCACGCTGAGATCGCCGAGCATCGCCTCAATGGCTCGGCCGTGTTGCTCGGCAAGCACCTCCGTGGGCGCCATCAGCGCACCCTGGCAGCCGCCGTCGACAGCAACGAGCAGGGCCGACACCGCCACGAGGGTCTTGCCCGCGCCAACGTCGCCCTGCAGCAGCCGATGCATTGGCACCACCGATGCCATGTCGTGATGAATCTCGTCGATCACTCTCGCCTGTGCCCCAGTGAGGTCATACGGGAGAGAGGCATGGAATCGCCGCACCAAGTCGCTGTCGCTCGGATGGGCGACTCCCCCTGCCTCGTTCTCGATCGCAACCTTGCGCTGAACAAGCACTGCCTGCACGCGCAGCAGCTCGTCGAAGGCGAGCCGGCGTCGTGCCGGTTCGACATCGTCGATGCTCTCGGGGCGGTGGATTGCCGACATGGCCGCAAACCGAGTCAACATCGCGTGCCGTTCGCGCATGGGCTCGGGCAATGGATCGGCAATCGAGCGGGCGGAACACCGCCGCAGGGCTTGCTCGATCAACGAGGCCAGTTCCCAGGTGGTGATGCGTGACTTCTCGCTCTGCGGGTACACCGGCACGACGCGGCCCGTGCGATCGCCGACAGGATCGACGACGGGGTTGGTCATCTGTGGCACACCACGAAAGTTTTCAACTCGACCGAAGACGGCAACCGTGAGACCCGGTGTCAACTGCCGGGTGCGCCATCGCTGATTGAAGAAGGTCAGCGACATTGCACCGGTGTCATCACCCACCCGGGTGACCACCATGGTGCGGTTGCCACGCAGTCGTCGCTCCTCACACGAACGCACCGTGACCACGAGCAATGTCTCCTCGTCGGGCACGAGGTCGATGATGCTGCGCTGGCGGGTGCGATCGATCCAACGACGCGGGTACGTGGTGAGCAGATCGGCGACAGTGGAAATGCCGACGGCGCGCAATGCCGCCAGTCGCGCATCCCCTACACCACGAAGACGTTCAATACCGATCGCTGCGAGGTCGCTCCAGGTCAGCGGGGCATCGGCCGTGGCCGGTGACTCCCCGAACGTTGACCGGTCACCATCGCTCATCGACCGGCCACCCACCCGGCCGTCAGGGACACGACGACGGCATCGCTGACGGCGTGATCGATGACCGCTCCCGATCGGTCGTGTGAGGCGCTCACCTCGCCGAATCTACCCAACACCTCACAGGGGTGACCGGGGCAGGTGCTGTCGGGCCCCGCGACCGATAGCGTGTCGGGGTCGTGGTTCGGTGAGGTACCGGACCTATCCCAAGGAGTTTCGAGACATGGCATCAACGTGTGAGGTCTGCGGCAAGGGTCCGTCGTGGGGCATGTCGGTGTCGCACTCGCATCGTCGGACGAAGCGTCGCTGGAATCCAAACATCCAGCGTGTGCGCGCCCTCGTCGGTGGAGCGCCGCGCCGCATGAACGTCTGCACCCGCTGTATTAAGGCGGGCAAGGTCGTCAAGGCCGGCTGACCACCCCGCCCGACCTAGAATCACTTTCCATGCAGGGAGTCGTCAAGGCCTATGACCCAGCCACCGCGCAGGGTCTGATCATGTGCGATACCGATCTCGCCGATTACGAGATCGCCGATGGTGCTCTCGATGGCTCCGTATTCCGCATGCTGCGTCAAGGTCAGCGTGTCGTGTTTGATCTCGATGATGCAGGTCGAGCCACCGCACTGCGTCTCGGCAGCGAAGTCGACATGGGTACTCCGGGCTACTGAGCCCACCCATCGGTCGACGTCCTCCAACTCCACTTCATCGCTGTCAGCGATGACATAACGCGGCCACCCATCGCTGATAGCGATGGGCTATCGGCACAAACTCACGAACCGAACCGCCGCGATGCGATCTGCGCGAACACAACCGACCACAATGGTTCACACACGCGCAATCTCCGTACGCAACGACGCGGCGGCCCGACACCGGGAGGTCCCCCTTGGCCGGAACCACACAGAACGCTCGACTGACCGCATGGGTTGAGTCGTGGGCCGAAATCCTGCAGCCCGCCGACATCCACTGGTGCGACGGCTCCGCAGAGGAGTACGACGCCCTGTGTGGCGCGCTCGTCGAGGCCGGAACGTTCACGAAACTCGATGATGCAAAACGCCCGAACTCATACTGGGCTCACTCCGATCCCGGCGACGTCGCCCGTGTGGAGGACCGAACATTCATCTGCAGTACATCTGCCGACGATGCGGGCCCGAACAACAACTGGCGAGACCCAGAGGAGATGCGCGCCGAGATGATCGGCCTCTACACCGGCGCCATGCGTGGACGCACCATGTATGTGGTGCCGTTCTCCATGGGGCCGCTCGGGTCACCGATTGCCCACATCGGCGTTCAACTCACCGACTCGGCGTACGTGGCGGTGTCGATGCGCATCATGACCCGCATGGGTCAAGGCGCCCTCGATGCCCTCGGCGGGGGCGACTGGGTGCCGTGTGTGCACTCGGTGGGAGCTCCACTCGCTGACGGCCAGCCCGACGTCGCGTGGCCGTGTGATGCCGACAACAAGTACATCGTGCACTTCCCCGAGACACGCGACATCTGGTCATACGGATCGGGTTACGGCGGCAATGCCCTCCTCGGTAAGAAATGCTTCGCTCTGCGCATCGCATCGGTGATGGCTCGCGACGCCGGCTGGCTCGCCGAGCACATGTTGATTCTGAAACTCACGAACCCCGATGGCGAGTCGAAGTACCTCGCCGCCGCCTTTCCCTCGGCCTGCGGCAAGACCAACCTCGCCATGCTCGTGCCCACCATCCCAGGGTGGCGAGCCGAGACCATCGGGGACGACATCTGCTGGATGAAGTTCGACGATGACGGTCGTCTGCGCGCCATCAACCCTGAAGCGGGTTTCTTCGGTGTTGCGCCGGGAACCGGGTACGACACCAATGCCAACGCGATGGACACCCTGTGGGGTAACTGCATTTACACGAACACCGCACTGACCTCCGATGGAGACGTGTGGTGGGAAGGTGCCAGCGACACACCCCCTGCGCGCGCGACCGATTGGCGCGGCAAACCGTGGACCCCCGAAAGCGACGGGCCTGCAGCCCATCCGAATGCGCGATTCACCGCACCCGCGGCTCAATGCCCGTCGATCGCACCCGAATGGGAGGACCCCGCCGGTGTTCCGATCTCGGCCATCTTGTTCGGCGGACGCCGCCGGTCAACCGTGCCTCTCGTCACCGAGGCCTACGACTGGGAACATGGTGTGTTCCTTGGATCGATCATGGCGTCGGAGACCACCGCTGCACAGCAGGGAGCGGTGGGCAAGTTGCGATTTGACCCGATGGCCATGCTGCCGTTCTGTGGCTACCACTACGGCGACTACTTCGCCCACTGGTTGCGCATCGGGGCCAGCGCCGACCCGTCGAAGTTGCCCCAGATCTTCTTTGTGAATTGGTTCCGGCGCGACGATGACGGCCGATTCCTCTGGCCCGGCTTCGGTGAGAACTCCCGCGTGTTGAAGTGGATCTTCGAGCGGGTGGATGGTCGCGCAGATGCTGTCGACACGGCAATCGGACGCCTGCCTACATCAGACGCCCTCGATACAACGGGCCTCAGCATCGATGCTGCAGACCTCGACGAGATCCTCCGTGTCGACACCGACGGGTGGAGCGCCGCCATCGGCGAAATCCGCGAACATTTTGCGCGTTTTGGTGATCGCCTGCCCGGAGAACTCGACGCTCAGGTCGACCGCCTCGCGTTGGCACTCAGCGCCAGTTGACCCACACCGCTAGCGTTATGCGGGTGACCTCCCGCCGCACCATACGATCGTTGCTCCTCGCTGCCGCTGCCGTGCTCGGCACGAGTGGTTGCGCGACATTCACCGATGCCAACGATGTGATTCGAGTGGGCGATGGCGACCTCGTCGACACCGTTGAACAAGGCGACTTCGACGCGTTGCTCACCGAGTTCGTCGCTCGCCCCGACGTCTTCGGCACCACACCGGCCGCCGACGGTGTGGCCGATGCCGACCAGGCGCGGTACCTCATGTCGGCACTGGTACGTGCCAGCGCGATCGATGTCCTCCTCGCAACCGCTGGCACCGCCATCGATGACAATGACCGAGCCCCGGTGCTCGATGTCCTCGAGAGCGATCACCCGTGGCGCTCACTCAGTTCAGAGTTCCTCGACCTCGTGGTCGATTCCCAGACCGACGTGGTTCGCAGTGCATTCGACCGCGTGGACCCAGCCACTCCTGAACAGCTTGAAGAGCTCTACGCCGATCATCCGGCGATGACCGGATTGATGTGTGTGCGACACATCCTGGTGGACACCCGCGATGAGGCCACCGCAGTGATCGAACGCCTTCATGCGGGCGAAGAGGTTGCAGCTGTGGCAGTTGAAGTATCTACCGAGCCGGCCGCAGTCGACACCGGTGGCGCACTTGGCACCGCCGACAACGCATGTATCCCGGTCAGCCAATACAACGCCGGCTTCGACCCCGGCTTTACCCGAGGCGCCTACGCCACGCCGACGGCGGCGATCTCGCCGCCAGTGGAATCATCGTTTGGATGGCATGTGATCGTGCATCGCCCCTGGGACGAAGTCGGTGATGATGTCGTTGCTGCCCACATCGGCACCGACTCCGCCGTGCTGCGCGTTGACGGCCTACTTGCCGCCGGCAACATCGAGATCGATCCCCGATACGGCACCTGGGACGCGGCCGAATCCTCAGTGATCCCTGTCGGATGATTCATATCGTCGGCCTCGGTCCCGGCGACGAGAGATGGGTGACGGCCCACACCCGCGACGTCCTCGCATCAACAGACCGACATCACGCGCGCACGCTGCAGCACCCGGCGGCGTCGATCATGCCGGCTGGCACCGTGAGCCACGACGACCTCTACGAGACCAGTGACGATTTTGATGAGGTGTACAACCGGATTGTCGATCGGTTGCTACATGACGCATCGAGCAAATCAGATATCGCCTATGCCGTACCGGGGTCTCCGGCAGTACTCGAACGCACCGTTGAATTGCTGAGAGAACGCTGCGACGGCAGCGACATCGTTGTTCACCCGGCGATGTCGTTCCTCGATCTCGTATGGGCCCGACTTGGTATCGACCCGATCGAGGTTGGAGTGACCCTCATCGATGGTCACCGCTTTGCAGTGGAGGCAGCGGGACGTACCGGCCCACTGCTCGTCGCCCACACCCACGCGGATTGGGTACTCGCCGAGATGGCCGGGGCGATCGACGTGGGGCCCGATGATGCCGCAGCCGACATGTTGGCCGCCACAGAGGTGACCTTGCTGATGGGACTGGGCACCAGCGCTGAACGCATCGTGAACACAATGTGGTCGGAAATGCATCGTCATGGCGCCGACCACCTCACAAGCCTGTGGGTTCCACAGCTCGCCCAGCCGGTCGGCGCGGGATACGTGCGCTTTCACGAACTGGCGCGCACTCTGCGTGAACGCTGCCCCTGGGACATCGAACAGACGCACCAGTCGTTGATCCCCCACCTGATCGAGGAGACATACGAGGTGGTGGAAGCCATCGGCGAACTTGATGTCGACGACCCATCGAGCGATGACCACTTCATCGAAGAACTCGGCGATCTGCTCTATCAGGTCGAATTCCACGCGACGATTGCCGAGCAACAGGGCCGGTTCAGCATCGCTGACGTCACTGCCGGCATTCACGACAAACTCGTGCGACGTCATCCCCATGTGTTCGGCGACAGCGACAATGCACCAGCCGACGCCGCCGCGCAGACCGCGGCCTGGGACCGCATCAAACAAGCCGAACGTGGCGGCGCCCCCCAATCGGTGCTCGACGGTGTTCCGGGTTCGCTCCCGTCGTTGGCCCACGCCCACGCCACCCAGCGCAAAGCAGCCAAGGTGGGCTTCGATTGGCCCGATATCTCCGGGGCGATCGCCAAGGTGACCGAAGAGACCGCCGAACTGGCTGCCGAGATCACCATCGGCGATCCTGAGCGACTGACCGATGAACTCGGCGATGTGTTGTTCGCCGTCGTGAACGTCGCGCGACATCTCGGTATCGAACCCGAGACCGCACTGCGAGCAGCCACATCGAAGTTCTCGCGCCGCTTTCGCATCGTGGAGCAATTGGCGCGGGACCGAGGAATCGACCTGCACGCCAGCGAACTCGTCGTCCTCGACGGGTTATGGGATGAGGCAAAGTTGCGCACACACCTGCCGGAGGGCTGATGCGCATCACCATGGCCCACCCCACCGATCACACCGGTGTGGCGCGGTTACCGTTTCGCGAACGCCTGCGCGAGTGGGACCTACCCGGCATGCACCAGGTCATCGGTATCCACCGCCACGAAGTGCGCCTCGTCGAAGTCGACGGTCTCGCGTACGTGGCCAAGGAACTTCCCGATGACCTTGTGCGCCGCGAATACCGGTTGCTCCGTGATCTCGCTGACGACGGACTCCCCACCGCCACTGTCGTTGCAGCTGTCACCGATCGGCCCAATGGGGGCGACGGCATGCTCGTCACCCGACACCTCGATTACTCCCTCCCCTACCGCTCGCTGCTCTCAGGGCGTGGACTGACCATCCCATTTCTCGGCGACCGACTGCTCGATGCGCTCGTTGGCTTATTGGTCCGGCTGCACCTCGCTGGTTTCTACTGGGGTGACTGTTCTCTGTCGAACGCGCTCTTTCGCCGCGATGCCGGCACGCTCGCCGCCTACGTGATCGACGTGGAAACCGGCGAACGACACAACGAACTCACGGCTGGCCAACGCCAACTCGACCTAGCAATCGCCTGCGAGAACGTTGCGGGCGGACTGTTGGATCTGCAGATGGCTGATCGTCTCACGGCCGATATCGATCCATTCACCGTCGCCGATGACCTGGCTCACCGCTACGACGCCCTGTGGGCCGAGTTGACCCACGACACACCAATCGCCGGGGGCGACGCGATGGCCGTGCGCACCCGGCTCGACCGATTGCACGAACTCGGCTTTGATGCCGGCGAGATTGAGGTGGTCAGCGGCGCCGGCGGTGACGTCGTGAGAGTGACACCACGCGTTGTCGAACACGGCTTTCACGCCGACCGACTGGCGCACCTCACCGGCCTGGACGCAGGCGAAAACCAGGCCCGACGCATGCTCGACGACATCCGAGCCTTCGGCACCACGATGGTGGGCCCTAACGGGCGCCACCCACCTGAAAACGTGGTGGCCGTGCGTTGGCTTGATCGACGTTTCGAGCCGATCATCGCGGCCATCCCCGACGACTTACTCAGCAGGCTTGAGGCGGCCGAGATTTTCCATCAACTCCTCGAGCACCGGTGGTTTCTCGCCGAACGCGTCGGCCATGACATCGCGCTCGAAGATGCCCTGGCCGATTACCTCGATCACGTGCTGCCGCGCTCCGAGCACGAGCGGGTACATATCGACTCGCCGACAGCGGAACTGCCGCGCATCGAACCGCTACCGTGATCGACATCGGCACACCTGTCCCAGGAGGACCCTGACATGTCACAGATCAGTCTCATCGCCGGCCGAGAGGTCCTCGACTCGCGCGGCAACCCCACTGTGGAGGTAGAGGTCACCCTCGATTCAGGTGCGGTGGGGCACGCGATGGTGCCGAGCGGTGCGTCCACCGGTGAGCACGAGGCCGTGGAATTACGCGATGGCGGCGAGCGCTATGGCGGAAAGGGTGTGCTCGGCGCCGTGCGCCATGTGAATACCGACATCGCAGAGGCCCTCATCGGTACCGATGCACGCGATCAGCGCGGGATCGATGCGGCCATGCGATCGCTCGACGGCACCGACAACAAAGGGCGTCTCGGCGCGAACGCCCTTCTTGGTGTCAGCCTCGCCGTCGCCCACGCCGCCGCGGACGATCTGGGACTTCCGCTGTACCGCCACGTGGGTGGCGTAAATGCCCACGTCCTCCCCGTTCCGATGATGAACGTGCTGAACGGTGGCGCTCATGCCGACAACTCCGTCGACTTCCAAGAATTCATGATCATGCCGGTGGGCGCCCCATCGTTCAGCGAAGCGCTGCGATGGGGAACCGAGACCTACCACGCCCTTCGTGGCGTGCTGTCGGCCCGTGGCCTGTCTACCGCAGTTGGTGACGAAGGGGGATTCGCACCCGATCTCGCCTCGAACGAAGCCGCCATCACATTGTTGCTCGAGGCCATCGACACCGCCGGTTTCACCCCCGGTAGCGACATTGCAATTGCACTAGACCCGGCGGTGAGTGAGATTCATCGCGACGGCTCGTACCACCTTGACGGCGAGGGCCGCGTGCTGACCCCCGACGAAATGGCCGCCTACTGGGAGCGCATCGTCAACACCTATCCGGTCGTCTCGATCGAAGACGGTATGGCCGAGGATGACTGGGACGGTTGGGCCGCGCTGACTGCAGCGATCGGCAATCGCTGCCAACTCGTTGGCGATGATCTCTTCGTCACCAACCCGGAACGACTCGGTCGCGGCATTGCCTCATCGGTGGCCAACAGCATCCTCGTGAAAGTCAACCAGATCGGCACACTCACCGAGACGCTGACCGCTGTCGCCCTCGCCACAGAGAACTCCTACACCGCGGTGATGAGTCATCGCAGCGGCGAAACCGAGGACGCCACGATCGCTGATCTCGCCGTCGCCACAAACTGTGGGCAGATCAAGACCGGTGCTCCTTGCCGTTCCGACCGGGTCGCCAAGTACAACCGCTTGCTCCGCATCGAGTCCGAGTTGGGGTCCGCTGCAGCTTTCCGGGGTCGCGCAGCGCTCGCTCCTGGGACCAACGGGTGACACAACCGACGATGTGGGGCCTGAGAGACTGAGCGGGTGAACGGGTCGCGCACACCACGCAGGAGTCGCCTGGCGCGCCGCCCACGCCCGGCCTCAACTGCGCGACGGTCACCGCTTGCGGACCTCACCGGTGGCGTACCACGCGAGGCGCGCATCACCGGACGCGGACGCACCACCGTGGTCCTCGGTGCACTCGCTGGCGTGGTGGTTCTCACCTTGATCGCCTCGCTCGCCGTGATCCCGTGGCGCACCTATGGGGAGCAGGGCGACCGGATCGACGAACTCGCCGATCAGCTCGCGCGCCTGGAGGCGGTGAATGCCGACCTGTCGGCCGAGGTACAGCGCCTGCGCACCGACGATGGTGTTCGCGAGGCCGCCCGCGACGAATTGGGGTACGTGGCCGATGGCGAAGATCGCGAGACAGTGATGGATGCCCCGCTGCTACCAACCGACCTTCCAAACGGTTGGCCCTACGGCGTGATAGCCGACATCATCGCTGCGCGAACCCCGTCGCCCTGACCTCGGCACCACGATCCGACGTCCACGTGGCCGAGGTACTGCTCGGGCGACTAACTTGGCGGCAACGACCGTTGCGACGAAAGGTGCAGGCGATGACCGGAAGTGTTCTCGGGGAGAGGGTTCTGCGCAAGGAGGACCCCAAGTTCCTCACCACCGGAGGTGTGTACCTCGACGACCTCCATCATCCGATGCTTGAGGGAGCCGCCCATGTGGTGTTCGCTCGCTCACCCATCGCCCATGGCACCATCGTGTCCATCGATATCGATGAGGCCGTTGGCATGCCGGGCGTGATCGCTGTGCATACCGCAGCAAGCCTCGGCCTTGAGCCGACACCGGCCATGTTCAACCCGAACGTGAACCGCACCCTTCTCGCCAGCGACCGTGTCCGCTGGGTCGGGGAACCGATCGTCGCCGTTGTCGCTGAGACCTACGAACAGGCCACCGACGCAGCGCAAGCGGTCTTCGTGGACATCGACCCGCTGCCGGCGATCACCGACATGAACAAGGCGCTCACATCCGACACGCACATCTACCCGGCGAACGGGTCGAATGCGGTGTTCGACTCCGTCGCCCTGGGTGGCGGCACGATCTCCGGTGATGAGTTCTTCGACGGCTGCGAAGTCGTCATCACCGAAGAACTGCTGAACCAGCGTGTGGCACCCTGCCCGCTCGAGCCGCGCGCTGCCGCGGCTGTGTGGGCCGATGGCCGCCTGCACCAGTGGTTGTCCACCCAGCACGCTCAGGGATCGGTGGGGCCGATCGCGGCAGCCAACGGGGTCGATGCCGCTGAGGTCCACGTCATCACCCCCGATGTCGGCGGTGGTTTCGGCGCGAAGATCGGGTGCTACTCCGAAGAGCTCATCCTCGGACGTCTCGCTGCCGATGTGCAGCGACCGGTTCGTTTTCGCGAGACGCGCAGCGAGTCGATGATGAACCTCGGTCATGGCCGCGCACAGCACCAGAAGATCACCGTGGGCGGCAGCCGCGACGGGCGCATCACCCACTTCCGACTCGAGATGGTGCAGGACTCCGGTGGCTTCTGCGAGATCGGGACGATCCTCGGTGCCCTGTTCACCCGGCGCATGGCCGCTGGCGTGTACACCTTCGAGAACATCGAAGCCCACTGTGTCTCGGTGGTGACCAACACAACGCCCGTGGTTGCCTACCGTGGCGCCGGTCGCCCCGAGGCCACCGCCGCAACCGAGCGCGCCATGGATCTCTTCGCAGCAGAGATCGGCATGGACCCGGTCGAGGTCCGCCGCAAGAACCTGATCGCCGCCTTCGATCAACCGCATACGACCGCCATCGGCGAGGTATATGACGTCGGCGATTTCGAGGGCAGCCTCGACCGCGCGCTGGCTGCGGCTGGATACGACGAACTGCGCGCCGAACAGGCACGCCGTCGGGCAGCGGGCGAATCGAAGTTGCTGGGCATCGGGGTCAGCACCTATGTCGAGATCACCGGTGGTGCAGGTGCGCCTCAGGAGGATTCAAAGATTGTCATCCACGCCGATGGCACCGGCACGATCTACACCGGCACCTCCCCGCATGGCCAGGGACATGACACCGCGTGGTCGATGATCGCGTCATCGCTCACCGGTATCGACCCAGACCGCTTCACCCTGGTGTGGGGTGACACCGACCTCACACCGGTTGGTGGCGGCACAATGGGATC
>Ga0181559_10000038_pt1 | contig 99134 bp, 89 predicted proteins | sample 011ome_21_FD_133752 | JGI IMG/M metagenome (GOLD analysis project Ga0181559, IMG submission 133752) | Coastal salt marsh microbial communities from the Groves Creek Marsh, Skidaway Island, Georgia - 011508AT metaG (megahit assembly) | ecosystem: Environmental > Aquatic > Marine > Intertidal... | reverse complement strand
GCAAAAGCTAGGTGGTGCAATCCCTCTCCTCGTTTTTCGATAAACTTCGCAATCGGACTGTTTGGATCGGTGGCCATAAGCAATTCTACTTTTGAGTCTCCTGTTTGGAAAAAACTAGTCGTGACGCCCTCACTTGGCACATTTTCTTGCTTGTAAGGAATAACCCCAAGAAGTGATCCATAAAGCTCATTCGCCGCTTCTAGGTCTTTGACTGCAATACCAATATGTTCTATTTTTCCTAACATGACTTCAAAAATACGTTAATTGACTTAACCGCTTCTGCTCTCATGCTTAAAAATAGTACTTTTACAGGATGGAAAGTAATCGACAAAAGAAAGTTGCGAGCGTTATTCAAAAAGACTTAGCCGAAATTCTGCAATCAGCGGTTCGATCTGGCGCACTTGGCGTTGTGATTTCCGTTACCAAAGTCAGCGTAACTGTCGATTTAAGTTTAGCCAAGGTCTATCTTAGTATTTTTCCTATCGCCAAAGCAGAAGAATTGATGAAAGGCATTTCGTCAAACGGCCCATTAATCAAACATGAATTGGCACAGCGAACCAAACACCAAATGCGCCGTATGCCTGAACTCCGATTCTATTTAGACGATTCGTTAGAATACATCGACAAAATCGAACATGCCCTAAAAAGAGAAGACAACCCCATTGTCAAGCCAGAATTGTTAGAAAAACGAAAAAAGATATAATTGAATATTACCTACTACATGGCGCAACGTTATTTGCGCTCCAAAAGTAGCAGCAACGCCATCAACATCATCGCTCGAATTGCTGGTATAGGCGTTTTTGTGGCTTCGGCCGCTCTTTTTATTGTGCTCTCGGGCTTTTCAGGTTTGCGCGACTTTAGCCTACAGTTTACTTCCTTTGTTGACCCCGATTTAAAAGTTCTCCCAGCCCATGGAAAACAGTTTGAGCCCTCTCAAGACCAATTGGCCAATCTGCTAAAAATCGAAGGCGTTTCAAACATTTCATCCATTCTTGAAGAGCGTATGGTCATCACTTTTGGAGACAAAAAAACGATTGTCAATTTCAAGGGAGTTGACGACAGTTATCCCTCATCCACTGTTGATTCTATCTTGTCCCTTGGTCAGTGGATTGCCCCAAACACCAATCAAGTGGTTGTTGGTTGGGGAGTAGCCCGCAACCTGTCGTTCAGTCTCAACGATTTTATAACACCTTTGGAACTGTATGCCCCAAAACCTGGTAAGGGCCAATTTGCCTCTGTTCAATCGGCTTTAAAAAAAACAGCGGGGAATGGCGTTGGAGTTTTTCAAATCAACGAAAATTACGACAACGGTTTTGTTTTTGGAAACATTAACACCGCCAGATATTTGTTAGGCAAATCCGATCAATCGGTAAGCGCCATTGAAATTCTATTGGTTCCAGAAACAAATGTTGATCTAGTTTCTGCCAAAGTCTCTGAAGTTTTTGATTTTCCTGTTGTTGTTAAAAATCGTTTTCAACTGAACGACGCCTTATACAAGATGCTCAATACTGAGCAGCTTGCTGTTTACCTAATTTTTACCTTGGTGCTCATCATTGCGATCTTCAACGTGATTGGGGCATTGATCATGATTATTTTGGACAAAAAAAACAATTTGAAAACCCTTTACAATTTAGGGTTTACCCCTTCTCAGATCAAAAAGATTTTTTTTCTTCATGGGAGCTTAATGTCTTTGTTCAGTGGTGGTCTAGGGTTGATTTTTGGGCTTATTTTAGTACTGCTTCAAAGACAATTTGAGTGGGCGATGCTTACTACATCTCTGCCCTATCCTGTGAAAATTACTTTTGCCAACATCGTCCTCGTGATTGTGACCATGACAGCCTTGGGGATTTCTGCCTCTTTTTTAGCGTCAAGGAGAATCAATCGCAATTTGATCAATCCTTAAAAAGCCAACGCTCCGAAAGTATCTAGTACCTCATCTAGGGTATCGAACACCGATTGGGCATCATCGCTGGTCACCATTTTTGTTCTATAGGGTTTAAAGTCGGGTAACCCTTTAAAATAGTTGGTGTAGTGTCGTCTGGTTTCAAAAACTCCTAGGCGCTCGCCCTTCCATTGAATGGCCATTTCGAGGTGCCTTCGGGCTGCAGAGACACGTTCTTCTACACTGATGGGGGCCAAGTGTGTTCCAGTAGCAATAAAATGCTTGACTTGCCTGAAAAACCATGGATTTCCAATAGAAGCCCTGCCAATCATAGCACCGTCTAGGCCAAACTCGTCTCTCATGATGACCGCCTTTTCTGGCGTGTCAACATCACCATTGCCAAAAATAGGAATGTGCATTCTGGGATTGTTTTTAACCGCGGCAATAGGATGCCAGTCGGCCTCTCCCTTATACATCTGAGCTCTTGTTCTGCCGTGGATGGATATGGCTTGACAACCCGCGTCTTGCAAGCGCTCGGCAACCTCAACAATCCGAATAGAATCGTGATCCCAGCCCAGTCGTGTTTTGACGGTAATGGGTAAATGCGTGCGCTTGACCATCTCTCGAGTGAGTTGTTCCATCAAGTCGACATCCTTTAAAATTCCTGCACCCGCGCCCTTACTGACTACTTTTTTTACTGGGCATCCAAAGTTGATGTCTATCATGTCTGGTTTGGAGGCCGTAACAATGTCGACCGATTGAAGCATACTGTCTAAATTGGCGCCAAAAATTTGAATACCAACAGGTCGCTCCATTTCGTAGATATCCAGTTTTAACACGCTCTTGGCAGCATCACGAATGAGTCCTTCGCTCGAAATGAATTCAGTAAATACAACATCGGCCCCTTGCTCCTTGCAAAGGGCGCGGAAAGGAGGGTCGCTGACATCTTCCATTGGTGCGAGCAACAATGCAAAATCTGGAAGTTGGATGTTGGATATTTTCGCCATAGCTAAAGCCAAAAGGCGAAATTAAGACAAATTAGCCAAAGGCCATTTAATAGATTTCGATCTTCGTTGAACTAACTGGATAAGAATTTACTTATTTTTGCGCCTATCCGTCGGTGACGACCTACTATGAAAAACATCCGGAATTTTTGTATTATCGCTCACATCGACCACGGCAAAAGCACCTTGGCCGATCGATTGTTAGACTTTACCGGTTCGGTAACTGATCGAGAAAAGCAAGACCAGCTGCTCGACAACATGGATTTGGAGCGCGAAAGAGGCATCACCATAAAATCTCATGCCATTCAAATGGAATATGAGCACAAGGGAGAAAAATACATTTTAAATCTCATCGATACTCCTGGTCATGTGGATTTTTCTTACGAAGTTTCTCGCTCAATTGCAGCTTGTGAAGGGGCTTTACTGGTGGTTGACGCCGCTCAAAGCATACAAGCTCAAACCATTTCTAATCTCTACTTGGCTCTAGAAAACGATTTGGAAATAATTCCTGTTTTAAACAAAATTGACCTTCCAAGTGCCAACCCAGAAGAAGTGACTGATGATATTGTTGACCTTTTGGGGTGCAAAGCAGAAGACATTATTCCGGCTAGTGCCAAAAGCGGTATCGGAATTGAAGCAATATTGTCTGCTATCGTTGAACGCATTCCTGCTCCTAAAGGTGATCCTGAAGCCCCGCTTCAGGCGCTGATTTTCGACTCTATCTACAATCCTTTTAGAGGTGTTGAGACCTATTTTAGAGTGATGAATGGCTCTATACACACGGGGCAGCAAATAAAATTCATGTCCACAGACAAGGCTTATTCGGCCGACGAAGTAGGGACACTCAAACTCAAACAAGTGCCTAAAAAAGCAATCTTTGCTGGAGATGTTGGCTATCTGATCACAGGAGTCAAAGATGCCCGAGAGATTAAGGTTGGGGACACCATTACGGATTACAAAAATCCTACACCAAACATCATTGACGGTTTTGAAGAAGTGAAGCCAATGGTTTTTGCTGGAATCTATCCCATAGAAAATGAAGATTTTGAAGAATTGCGTTCGTCAATGGAAAAACTCCAACTCAACGACGCCTCTTTGGTCTTTGCGCCAGAAAGCTCTGCCGCCTTGGGATTTGGATTTCGCTGCGGATTCTTGGGTATGTTGCACCTTGAAATTATTCAAGAACGTTTGGAGCGCGAGTTTGACATGACCGTCATCACGACGGTTCCCAACGTGAGCTACCACGCCTTTACCAAAAAACACATTGACACTCCAATCATCGTTAACAACCCTTCTGACCTTCCAGACCCTTCTGGATTGGATCGTGTCGAGGAACCATACATCAAAGCCTCCGTCATCACGAAATCCGATTTTGTTGGCAATGTGATGAGTCTTTGTATTGAAAAACGTGGGACCATTACCAATCAAACCTATCTTACGCCAGAGCGGGTAGAGTTGAATTTTGACATGCCTTTGGCTGAAATTGTTTTTGATTTTTACGATCGGCTGAAAACCGTTTCAAAAGGCTATGCCTCCTTTGACTACAGCCCAATAGGAATGCGCCCTTCCAAACTGGTAAGAGTGGACATTCTGCTCAATTCAAGTAATGTTGACGCGCTTTCGGCTCTTATTCATGCTGACAACGCCTACAATATTGGCAAAAAAATGTGCGAAAAATTGCGCCAATTGATTCCAAGACAACAATTTGACATTCCTATTCAGGCCGCGATTGGAGCAAAAATTATTTCAAGAGAAACAATCAAGGCATTGAGAAAAGACGTGACTGCCAAGTGTTACGGAGGGGACATTTCCAGAAAGCGCAAGCTATTGGAGAAGCAAAAAAAGGGGAAAAAGAAAATGAGACAAATCGGCAATGTTGAAATACCTCAACAGGCTTTCCTCGCTGTTCTAAAGCTAAACGACTAAATCTACTTTTCTGCAATATTTTCTGTAAGTTCGTAGGGTTGTTTCATTAATCTTTAGACCATGAAATCATTCCCGAATTTTCTATTAAGCCTATGCTTGTTTTATGGCTGCCAATCTCCTCGCCCAGACCCAGTGATTGTCCCCGCCGCCATTGACGCAATTATTGGTCAAGATTTTTTTACTTTCAAAAAAGACGCCCTGATTGTCTATGAAAATGGGTTAAAAGACGCTGCTTTGCTTTTGGGTCAATATACAAATCGTCCCACAGCACCAAAAAACAATCCCACCCAGCCCGAATCTGCTGTTGTTTTTGCAATTGACAATGCGCTTAGTGGAGAACATTACAAACTTGATATAGACAAAACGGGTGTTTCTATAAAATCTGGATCAGTAAACGGTGCTTTACGAGCCGTGCAAACCATGCGGCTTTTGTTGCCCGAAGAATTTGAAACACCTCAATCGGATAAGGGCTCTGCAGCTCTGCCTTTTATTTCCATTGCGGATGCCCCGGCTTTTAGCTACAGGGGCATGCATTTGGACGTGTCTCGACATTTCTTTCCTGTAGCGTTTGTCAAAAAATACATCGACCTAATGGCTTTGCTCAAGTTCAACGTTTTTCATTGGCACTTGACCGATGACCAAGGATGGAGAATTGAAATTGACGGCTTTTCAAAACTCAATTCTGTTGGTTCCTTTCGTGACGAAACTTTGGTTGGCCACTACAACGATGCCCCAGCGAAATATGACGGCAAACCCTATGGAGGCTATTATTCCAAAGAAGACATCAGTGAAGTTGTTGAGTTTGCTCGAGCCCGAGGAATTGAGGTTATCCCTGAAATTGATATTCCTGGTCACAGCAGCGCCATCCTGGCCGCTTACCCTGAATTCGGCTGTAAAGACCACAGCGACAAAGTGGCAACTACATGGGGAATTTTTGACGCTATCTTATGCCCGAAACCCGAAACTTTTGAATTTTTAGACGCCATTTTTGACGAAATCTTACCCCTATTTCCAAGCAAATACGTTCACATAGGAGGAGACGAAGCCGTAAAAACCCGTTGGCTACAATGCCCAAATTGTCAGGCACTTATAAAGCAGAACGCTCTTAAAAACGAATACGAATTGCAGGCTTACTTTGTTCAAAAAGTGGCTGATATGTTAGACAGTAAAGGCAAGTCGATTATCGGATGGGATGAAATTTTGGAAGGCGGACTGTCCGACAAAGCCACAATCATGTCGTGGAGAGGTGCAGAAGGAGGTGTTGCTGCCGCCAAGGCAGGAATGGACGCTATCATGACCCCCACATCATATTGTTATTTTGACTACTACCAGTCTGAAAAGGAAAGTGAACCTTTAGCTATTGGCGGCTTTCTTCCGTTACAAAAAGTATATGAGTTCAATCCCATCCCAGAGGGACTGAATGAAAATGAATCCGCGCACATTCTAGGCGGACAAGGCAACGTTTGGACGGAATATCTCGACACACCACAAGCGGTTGAGTACATGGCCTTTCCAAGAATGATTGCCCTCTCGGAAGCCCTTTGGTCTGGCAGCAAACGAAAAGACTTTAAAAACTTTGTCAATCGTTTAGATCGATTCAAAAAAAGGCTAGACGCTTTAGCGGTAAATTATGCCAATCACCTTTATGAGATCAAAGGCGTATTTAACGAAAGCACCTCTGAGCCATCCTATTCCCTTTTTACCTCTCTCGAGGGTCAGTGTATCCGCTTTACAACGGATGGATCGACTCCAACAGCGAAGAGTTTAGAATTTAAAAAGCCCATTCCAATAAGACAGAACACCACGATCAAAGCGCTTGTTTTTCAGGAAGAAATACCCGTATCTGACCTCTTTGAGCAAAAAATACAAACCCACCTTGGCTTTGGTAAAACGGTAATCGTTTCGCCCAATCCTCATTCTTCCTATTCCTCAGGAGGACCGAAAGCTTTGGTCAATGGCATTGAAGGAAGCAATAAGCGATTTGGGGATTCTGAATGGCTGGGGTTTTGGGGAGATGATGTTTCAATTTCCTTAGATTTGGGTGAAGAAACCGATGTCCAAACATTGTCAACCCGTTTTTTTAACTCCAATGGGCAATGGGTTTATGCCCCTAAAACCATCAGTGTCCAAGCCGATGGCCAAGCACCCGTTGTTATGACGATTCAAAGAGAAAACACTTTGGTTACTGTTCGGGTTCCAATTCATGCTAAAACGCGATTCTTGAAAATTGAAGTTGTTGGATTTGGTATGATTCCAGACCATTTACAAGGAGGAGGACATCCTGCTTGGACCTTTATTGGTGAACTTATAATCGAATAAAGTGGAACTCGAAATTTGTTGCAACGGCTTAGAATCGGCTTTAGTGGCCCAAAAATCGGGTGCGGACCGAATTGAACTTTGTTCGGAATTGCATCTTGGAGGTTTAACTCCCGCCAAAGAGGTCCTTTTAGCTGTTCGTAAACTAATTCACATTCCTATTTACGTGCTCATTAGGCCTCGTGGAGGAGATTTTGTTTATTCCACTAAAGAATTTGATGCTATGATCTCAGACATTGATTTTTGCGTGCAAAACGGATTTGACGGCATTGTCTCGGGCGTGCTTTTGGAGAATTTTAACGTCGATATCAAACGGACTGAGCTTCTCTTTAGTGCTGCTAAAAAACTGGATTTTACGTTCCACCGTGCGTTTGATGAGGTCGCCGACACGAAACAAGCCTTGACCGATTTGGAATTAATAGGTGTCAAACGTATTTTGAGTTCTGGACAAGAAAAAACAGCCCTTCAGGGTTTGTCGTTACTACAAAGTCTAGAAGCCTCTACTGATTCAATTCACTTTATGCCAGGGGCTGGAATTAATAGGGACAACATATTGTATTTTAAAACGGCTGGATTTAAAGCGGCTCATGCTTCTGCCTCAAAAGTAATAGGCGTGGACGAATCAGGATCCGTCAAAACCGTTTCAGACCTTGATGAAATCCAAGCAATGTTAAAAATTATTAGAGCATGAACGATTTTTTAGTGTGGTCAATGTTGGCCTTAGTTTTTGTCGGTTGTGGCGAATCTCCTGCCCAAACTCCGATTGTTACCAATCTCAATCAATGGCATTTTCGATCTGTGGGAGACAGCATTTGGACCGATGCAAACGTTCCCGGGACGGTCACCCACGATTTATTCATTCAAAACAAAATTCCCGATCCATTTGTAGCGGATAACGCACTGAAAATGCAATGGATATCGGAAACGGACTGGGAATATGAAACGACCTTTTCCATCGCTGATTCTCTGCTCAACAAACCAAATCAGCAACTTCAATTCGACGGAATTGATACTTATGCGGACATTTACCTCAACGGACAATTAATTTTGCAGGCTGATAATGCGTTCAGACGATGGGCTGTCGATGTTTCAAAGCTCTTGCAACCTAGCAACGTTTTGCTTCTTAAGATTAAAAATCACCGTGATGTCGAAAACCGTCTAAAGGCTTCTGAAGCTTTTGTGCCTCCAACCGACGACATGTCAGACGACAAACAACGTCGGGTTTATACCCGCAGGGCACAGTACCAATATGGTTGGGATTGGGCCCCCAGACTCATCACTCCTGGTATATGGAGATCGGTTCGATTGATGTCTTGGGATATTGCTAAAATCAAGCACAGCACCGTCGAAGTCACAGATTTGAAGGATGAGTTGGCGAGCTTAGCGCTTTCATTTAATTTGGAATCAAAGACTAATATTGACTTGACTGCTGAGGTTTATGTTAACGGAGAATTAGTTGAGACAACTATCCTTCAAAAGGATGCGCAAAAGGTGACTATTCCTTTTCAAATTGAATCTCCGAAAAAATGGTGGCCACACAACCTAGGAGACCCTTACCTCTATGACGTCTGCGTCCAACTTAAAAATAAAAGTGTTTTGGCGGAAGAGGCTTGTTTCCAAAAAGGATTGCGCACTGTTGAACTAATTAATGAGCCTGACAACAATGGCGAATCATTCTATTTTAAAATTAATGGTGTACCTGTTTTTATGAAAGGGGCTAATTATGTCCCCCAAGACGCTCTTCTTAATGCCGGCTCTCAAGAAGATTATCAAGCTATAATCCAAAACGCTGTCGACGCCAACATGAATACCCTGCGCGTTTGGGGTGGCGGGGTTTATGAAAGTGATTATTTCTATCAGCTCTGCGACCAAAAGGGCTTAATGGTTTGGCAAGATTTTATGTACTCTTGTGCCATGTATCCTGGCTCGGATCAATTCTTGGATTCGGCAAAAAAGGAAGCCGAAGACAATGTCCAACGAATAGGTGAGCATGCCTCTGTTGTATTGTGGTGTGGCAACAACGAAAGCGCTGAAGGATGGGCGAACTGGGGTTGGAGATCCGGAAAAAGTGAAGCGCAAAAGGCACAGATTTGGCAGGCCTATCAAAAATTGTTTGGACAAATATTACCTAAGGTGGTTGCCGATTTTGGTCAAGGCGTGCCTTATTGGGAAAGCTCGCCAAAATACGGTCGGGGCAATGTCAAATACCTTACGGAGGGTGACGCTCATGATTGGTTTGTGTGGCACGATGCCTATCCTTTTGAGCACTTCGAACAAAAGGTTCCTAGGTTCATGAGTGAATTTGGCTTTCAATCACTCCCTAGCGCCTCGGTTGTGAAATATGTCAATGAGGGAGCTCTAGATCTCAATTCTGCGTCATTCGGAACCCACCAAAAACACCCGCGAGGGACTGAATTGATAAAAACATACGTGTCGCGAGATTTTCCTGAACCAAGAAATGACCATGAAAAAATATACCTCAGCCAACTTACACAAGCTCTCGGCATATCGAAGGCGCTTGTCGCACATCGGAGTGCCAGGCCGTTCAATATGGGATCTCTGTACTGGCAGTTCAATGATTGCTGGCCAAGTGTGTCTTGGTCAAGTATCGATCATCTGGGCCAATGGAAAGCCCTGCATCACGCGGTCAAACACGACTTTGATAATCTTTTAATCGCAGCGACGGGATCCAAAGGCTCTCTTTCGGTAAAAATTGTTAACGATCATTTGATCCCCAAGAGCGGAAACCTTCAGCTAGAATTGATGAGTTTCACTGGGGGAATTATATTTTCAAAAACCCTTCCCTTTACTGCCAAGGCTAACGCAAGTACTTTCGTTTCTGAATTTGATTTGGGAGTGGACGGATTTGACCCTAGACATACAGTAGGCGTGCTGCGGTTTGTGGATAAGCAGACGCTAGTGTATTTTGACCGGCCAAAAAACCTCGCCCTGCAAACTGGGTCAATAAATGTAACCATTAATCCCGTCAAAGGAGGGTTTGAAGCTGTCCTAGAGAGCGCCGTGCTTCAGAAAAATGTATTTGTTGAGGCGCAGTATGAAAGCTCCATATTTCCGAATTTTATTGATTTGTTGCCAAACCAACCAACCAAAATTTTCATCAACACCAAAGCAACTGCTGTCCCAGAGTTGAGTTTTTTGACGCTTAATCAATTTAAAAAATAGGTCTCAACGATTGGTCGCGTCCTTTAAGACATAAAAAATCTGTATATTACCTTCGAACAAAACAACAAGGGTAGTGGCCGCGAAGTCTTTTCGAATTATTGGTGTGGGAGTGGCGTTTTCGCCAAACTTGAAGGCCAACCTCTTTGAGGGAGCGCGACTCGCGCTTTTTCTTAAAGCCAAACTAATTCTGATTCATGTTGGCAAAATGTCTGACGAAGACACTGTTTTGTTGCACGACCTCCTTCAGGTTCATCAATCACAAGGTTTGATCTATGAAATTCGTTGTCAAACAGGCAATCCTATTGAGGTTATCTTATCTGCCGTTAAAGACGCTCAAGTTGACTTGTTGATTTTAGGAGCCCTACAACGAGAAAATTTCCTGAGATATTACCTTGGTTCCATAGCCCGACAAATCACCCGAAGAGCTCCTTGTTCGGTCCTACTCCTGATCAAACCCTCGGTAGAGAGGGTGCCCTGCGAACATATTGTAGTAAACGGTCTTGCCGACCCCAAAACTGAACAGGCTATAGCAACCGCCTTTTCGGTAGCTAAAAGCTTAGGAGCCCAAAAAATAACTATTGTAGAAGAAATAAGCCCTCATGAGGTTGCGGTAAGTGTTGATGACGATCGATCATTAAGACGTTCGCGAATTGTAAAAGAGCGCCTCAAGCTTCGCGAAGAATCAAGGGTCAAGCAAATTATTTCAGACATTCCTGAAAAGCTTAAAGAGGGTATTGCTATTCAATCTCAATCCATTTTTGGAAAACGGGGCTATTCCATTGGGCATTATGCCCAAGTCGTTAGGGCAGATCTTTTGGTGATGAACGCGCCCAGCCAAATGACCTTTTGGGACAGAGTATTTCCTCACGACATTGAACATATTTTAGGAGAACTTCCAACTGACGTACTAATTGTCCAATGAGTCAAAAACCCAACAAGCTTATCGATGGTTTAAAGGCAATTCCAGCCAACATGTTTTCTGGATTTGTCGTTTCTTTGATTGCCTTGCCTTTGGGTTTAGGCCTAGCAATGGCCAGTGACGCCCCTCCTATGGCAGGAGTTATTAGCGCCGTAGTTGGAGGGGTTGTGATGTCCATCTTAGGGGGTAGTCATGTTACCATTGCCGGGCCTGGTAACGGGCTTGTTGGAGTGTTGTTAGTGGCCATCACCACCCTCGGGCTTCAAGACGCCTATTTGGCCATCATTTGTTCTGGTTTGCTACTTATTGTTTTGGGTTATTTGCGATTGGGGAAGCTAGCTGATTTTTTTCCCTCCTCTGCCATTCAAGGAATGTTAGCTGCGATTGGTTTGATCATATTAGGAAAGCAATTTCATATCATGCTTGGCAACAGGCTGAGTCTTGAGGGAAACCTAGAATATCTTTTCGCAATGCCAAAAGCATTGTTGAATGTCTTTAATTATCAAGATGTTGGGACCATAGCGGCCTGCTTGTCAGGGGTTGTCAGTCTGTCGATTTTGGTGTTTTATCCCAGATTGCGCAACCGCTATTGGCAATTGGTGCCGGCTCCTATGTGGATAGTGCTCATGTCTATTGGCTTTTCCTATTATTGTGAACTCATCTTAAAAATACCAAATCCTATTGCGTTGGACTACATGATCAGTGGCATTTTGTCTTTGGAACAATTGATGGAAGATGTGCCTGAAATTGGGTTGTCGGCCCTGAACGATTGGGTCTTTTGGTCGCAAGTGCTGGCTTTAGCACTTATATCCAGTGTAGAGTCCTTGTTGAGCATTAAGGCTGTTGACCAGCTTGACCCTAAAAAAAGACGGTCAAACTTTACTAGAGACGTCAAGGCTCTTGGGCTCGCCACTGCGGTAAGCGGATTTCTAGGGGGATTGAATGTTGTAACGGTCATTGCGCGAAGTTCTGTTAATGTAAACAGCGGGGGCAGTAACAGGTCGTCCAATTTTTTTCACGCGGTTTTTTTATTGCTTTTCGTCTTTCTTTTTAGCACTCAATTGGAGCGAATTCCTTTACCTGCTCTTATGGCTATTTTGGTTTTTACGGGTTACAAGTTGGCAGCACCTAAAAACTTGATTAAGATGCTGTCTATTGGAAAAGAGCAATTGATCATTTACTTCATTACACTTTTGGCCACCCTACAAATTGGCTTAGTGGCTGGTATCATTATAGGCACTACATCTACCTTTATCATTCATGTGGTTTCTACAGGAAACTTTCAGCTTTTTACGAGGAATTTCTTAAAGCCCAATGTGTTGATGTTTAAAGAATCGGAAGGGGTGGGACAGTATTACCTCAGTGTGAAGCATTTTTGCAGCTTTGTCAATTTCTTCAGGCTCAAGAGCAAGTTGGATCAGGTTCCAGAAACTGAAACCGTGGTTTTAGACCTCTCACTATGTGAATTTGTTGATCATACTGTGATGGATAGCTTGAGTTCCTACCAAGAATTGTTCGAAAAACGCGGAGGAAGCTTCGAAGTTATTGGGCTTGATGCCCATTCGGCGGACTCAAGCCATCCTTTTGCTATTCGCAAAACAGTTCCGTTTTCTGGAATACTCAATCAAAACATGACCAAAAGACAAATTGTGCTTGCCGAATTGTCAAAAGATTACAATTTTGAATACCGCCTCAAAAAACAGCGCAAGGCCCCATTTTTGGAGTCCTTTATTTTTTTCCGATCTAAAAAAGTAAATTACATCCACAATCTGATCAAATCTAAAGACCAGCCAATAACAGCTTTCGATGTCAATTTCACCGAAGGTGAGTTTATAGCCAAAGAAGTTGTCAACACAACGATGGTGTACGTTGATTTACAAAGAATACTTCCTGAATTTACACTAGACAAAGATGGCTTTTTGAGAAGGCTCTATGGCGTTGCAGGGTTCAGTAATATCAGTATTTCGTCTCCTGGCGATTTCTCCAAGCGATTTTATTTGTTAGGAGCGAAGCCAGATGAGGTCAAAGATTTTTTCTCCAAAACCGTCGTCCATTTTTTTGAAAGTAATCCTTATTTTCACATTGAATCGAATGGCAATAGTTTGCTTGTTTTTGGAAAAGAAAGGTCTGCTTCCGTTCAGGAAATTACCAATTTGATTGATTTCAGTGGTCGACTCTATCAAGTCATTGAAAATGAACAATCCTAAACTCTATGAAACTTTATTCCATTAAGGCAGGAAACTTTAAGCTTGACGGGGGCGCCATGTTTGGTGTTGTACCTAAGTCCATTTGGCAAAAAACCAATCCCGCCGACAGCAACAATCTGATCGATATGGCTGCGCGTTGCCTGCTCATCGAAGACGGCAATCGACTTGTCTTAATTGACTCTGGGATGGGAGACAAACAAAGCGAAAAATTTTTCAGTTATTACTCTCCATGGGGAAACGATTCCTTGATCGCTTCGCTCAATCGTTGCGGTTTTCATCCGGACGATATTACCGACGTTTTTCACACCCATCTTCATTTCGACCATTGTGGTGGAACTGTTAAATGGAATTCAGACCGAACCGGGCTAGAGCCTGTTTTTAAAAACGCCAAGCTGTGGACCAACAAAGAACACTGGCAATGGGCTACAGAACCAAACAAACGGGAACGCGCCTCCTTTTTAAAGGAAAATCTTGACCCAATGAAAGAGTCTGGACAGTTGTGCTATGTTCCAAGCCCATCAGCGAAGCAAATATCAAATACAGGGTTAGGTTTTGAGGCTTTTTTTGCTGATGGTCACACCGAAAAACAAATGATTCCACTCATAAAATACAAAGAACATACCTTCGCTTTTATGGCTGACCTTTTGCCAACAGTTGGACACTTGCCAATTCCCTATGTGATGGGTTATGATACCCGACCATTGTTGACCTTGGATGAAAAAGAATTGTTTTTGAAAATTGCCGCCGACCGCAATTATTTGTTATTTTTGGAACACGATGCGCATAACGAAATAATTTCAGTGCAACACACAGACAAAGGCGTTCGGCTCCATGAGACCCACAAATGCCATGATTTATTTTAACTTAAAAACAAAAAACATGAATTACATGAAGTCCATCATTCCAATTTTGTTCGCTTCAATTTTGCTCGCAGGTTGCGGCGCCGCGGCGGTAGTCTCTACTCCAATCGGCAACATTGATAATACCCCGCTAAAAGAAGCGCCATTGACAGAGGCTCAGGGTCATCACTGGGGGCTGCTTGACCTCCAAAAAGACACTATTCCAGGAATGAGTGTTGACAAAGCCTATGCAGAGCTTTTAGTTGGTAAAAAAGGGCAAACCGTTATTGTAGCAGTTATTGATTCTGGGATTGACATCGATCACGAAGATCTCAACGATAATGTATGGGTCAACGAAGACGAAATTCCCAACAACGGAAAAGATGACGACGGTAATGGGTTTGTTGATGACACGCATGGTTGGAATTTTCTAGGAACTGCCTATGACGAACAACTTGAACTTACTAGGCTTTTGGCCAGTGGAGATACTTCTAACCCTAGATTCTCTGAAGCTTCGGCAGAATATGAAGAAAACCGTGGGGGTGCAGAAAGCAGCAAAGCGAGATACGAACAAATCTTCCAAATGGCCTCTGGCGCTCAAGAAGCGTTAAGTGAACATTTTGGTAAAGCCGATTTTACCTCAGAAGAGGTTGATGCCATTGAAACTTCTGATGAAACCTTATCACAGTCTGTTGCTGCTGCAAAACAAATGTACGGTTTTGGATTCGGATCATTGACAGAGGCAATGGATCAACTGCAGGGCGGCATAGACTACTATTCCGATCAAGTAAACTTTAACTACAATGTCGATTTCAGAGGAAGAACAACTGGAGACAATCCAGACGATTTTTCTCAAATTTATTACGGCGACAACAATGTAAAGCCTGTAAAAAAATCAGAAAGCCACGGGACTCACGTTGCTGGAATTATTGCTGCAGAACGCAATAACGGCATTGGTATGGACGGCGTTGCCAGCAACGTAAAAATCATGTCGGTTAGAGCAGTGCCAAATGGTGATGAGTACGATAAAGATGTGGCCTTGGCTATTCGCTATGCTGCTGATAACGGCGCTAAAGTGATCAACACCAGTTTTGGAAAATACTACTCTCCTCACAGTGACAAGGTTCGGGAGGCCATTGCTTATGCAGGATCTAAAGATGTATTAATCGTTAACGCTGCTGGCAACGAAGGTGCCGACATCGATAAAGTGAACGTTTTCCCAAATGATACCTTTGGTACTGGCACAGAAGTTTCTGACACCTTCCTTACTGTTGGTTCAATCACTTCGAGCTACGGCGCCAAATTGGTGTCTAGTTTTTCAAACTACGGCACAATCAATGTAGACTTGTTCGCCCCAGGTTCGGCCGTTTATTCGACTACTCCAGAGAACGAATACGACACAAAAAGCGGCACTTCTATGGCCTCGCCTTCTGCTGCAGGTGTTGCCGCTCTCATCCGCTCTTATTATCCCAAACTTTCGGCTTCGGAAGTCAAGCATATTATGATGGACTCTGGGCTGCAAGTTAATAGAGAAGTTATTGTCGGTGGAGATCCAAACAACACAAGCTCTTTTACAAAACTATCTCGATCTGGTCGCATCGTCAACGCTTACAACGCTCTAGTCCTGGCGGCCCAACGATCCAAATAATTCAACTTATTCAGCCTTGCAAAAGCAAGGCTGAACTTTTTAATCTAATACCTTTTCTATGAAAACACTTGTGAAACTATCAATGTTGTGTGCAGCCGTCCATTTTGCTCAAGCTCAACGGTTTGACAGTGGCTACTGGCAACAGCAGGTCAATTATAAAATGAGTGTTGACATGGATGTAAACACTTTTAACTATACTGGAGCTCAAGAACTCACTTACACCAACAACTCGCCAGACACTCTTGATCGGGTCTTTTATCATTTGTATTCAAACGCTTTCCTGCCAGGCAGTGAAATGGATGTTCGTTCAAGAACTATCGCCGATCCCGATGCTCGAGTGGCAGACAGAATATACAAATTGTCCCCTGAAGAAATTGGGTTTTTGAATGTTAGCAGCTTAGATCAAGATGGTGACGCCTTGAAATATAGGGTGTCAGGAACTATTTTAGAGGTTGATCTCAAAAAGTCCATTAAACCTGGCGAGTCAACAACCTTTAGTATGACATTCAACGGTCAAGTGCCTGTTCAGATCCGTCGATCGGGCAGAAACAATGCTGAAGGAATTTCTTTATCCATGGCCCAATGGTATCCAAAAATGGCAGAATACGACTTTGAAGGTTGGCATGCTGACCCTTATATCGGTAGAGAGTTCTATGGTGTTTGGGGAGATTTTGACGTAACCATCACTATTGATAAGAACTATGTGGTTGGTGGAACGGGCTACCTTCAGAACCCCGAAGAAATTGGCCATGGTTACACCAACAAAAAAACCAAACCAGTAAGCGATAACAAGCTGAGTTGGCACTTTAAAGCGCCAATGGTTCACGATTTTACCTGGGCCGCCGATCCAGACTATATTCACGACACCCTCGAAATGAAAAACGGCCCAACGCTTCATTTCTTCTATCAAAATGACCCGAAAATCATTGATAACTGGAAAAAACTTCAGCCCATGACCGCTGAATTAATGAATTTCTTCAGTGAACACATTGGCAAGTATCCCTACGATCAGTATTCTGTAATCCAAGCGGGTGACGGGGGTATGGAATATGGAATGTGTACTTTCATTACCGGCAATCGCTCTTTTGAAAGTCTTTTTGGTGTCACGGCCCACGAGATGGCCCATACTTGGTTTCAGTTTCTGATGGCAACGAATGAATCCCAACACGAGTGGATGGACGAAGGGTTCACTTCCTACATCAGCGACATTGCAGAAGCCGAGCTGATGGGTCGAAATAGTGAAAACGCTAATTTGGGCTCTTATAAGAGTTACGTTAGGTTAGCTGAGTCTGGGCTAGAGCAGCCACAGTCTACGCACGCCGATCGTTATAATTATAATTATGCTTATGGTGTTACTGCATACAGCAAGGGAGCGGTTTTTTTGGCTCAATTGGGTTATTTGATCGGTCAAGAAAACCTAGACCGTACGTTAAAAAAATATTTTACAGACTGGAGCTTTAAACACCCTTCTCCCAATGATTTTATCCGCTGTGCCGAATTAGTGTCTGGTATGGAGTTAAGTTGGTATCTCACCGATTGGACCCAAACCACGAACCAAATTGACTATGCGATAAATTCTGTTACAGAAATTGGCGAAGGAACCGCTGTAGAGCTTCAAAGAATCGGCTTGACACCTATGCCTCTTGACATTACTGTGACTTATAAAGACGGCAGTGTCGAAAAACACCACGTTCCTCTTACGATGATGAGGAGGGTCAAGCCTCTCGGAGCGGACGTTGTTGTTCACAGAAGTTGGGCATGGGCCTATCCCACATACACTTTCGTTCTTCAAAAACAGGTAAGCAAAATTGTGATTGATCCCAATCAGAAAATGGCGGACATCAAACGTGCAAACAACACTTTTCCGTCCGAAAATTAATTAAAACAAGGTCTTGGATGGCTTTGTCGTTCTGTTTTTGTAATTTACTTCAACTATGGAACCAAAATTAGGTCGATTAAAAAAGGAAAAACAAATTGCTGCGCTTTTTGACAAAGGCGCTGTCATTAAACACTTTCCTTTGTTGTTGTTCTATGCTCCAAGCGCAGAATGGCAGTCGGGGGTTTCGGTTAGCAAGCGCCTTTTTAAGCGTGCTGTCGACCGCAATCGCGTCAAACGCCTTTTAAGGGAATCGGTTAGGGGTTGTTGGCCTCTCATAATCTCCTCAAATCACGCTCCCTGTAGTTTTATGGTGCTGTACATTGGAAAGACGCTACCAACTTTTGAAGAGGTTGGTAAATGTTCTGGCGCACTGTTTGCTAAATTTATTAAACGCCATAATTCTGACAACAATGAGTGAATCCCGTCTTATATCACGCTTTTTTGCGAAGACTCTCATTTGCTTTATGCCCTTTTTGGTCAGTGCATCACCCCCAAATTTGTTTGAAATTTCAAAACAATTAGACATTTTCAACACCCTGTTCAAAGAAATTCAATTGAACTTTGTTGACGAAACCAACCCTGCTGAATTGATGACTGCCGCCATCACAGAGATGATGTCTACACTTGACCCATATTCCGTGTTCATGAACGAGCAAGACATTGAATCGGCGCGTCTTCGACAAGAAACAGACCAAGCCTCCATTGGCGCCAAATACAAACTAACCACCAAAGGAATTCTACTGACCGAAATATATAAGGATGGCGCATGCGATAAGGCTGGACTGCACGTTGGAGACACCATCGTCAGCGCTGACGGCATAAGTTTAGAAGATTATAATGGAGACCCTTCTGCTTTGCTTTCTGGAAGTAACGGAACCGAGCTCTTGGTTTCTTATCAACGTAAAGCCAAAGATTTTCAAGCCAAACTGATTAGAAGCAACAAGGAGCCTTCTGCGGTGCCCCTATTTCAAATGATGGACAATGGCGTGGGTTATGTGGCGTTAACTCTATTTACTCCCAATTCTGCTTTTGAATTGGATCAGGCGATTCGATTGCTTCAAAGCGAAGGCTTGAGTGGTTTAATACTTGACTTAAGAGGTAACCCCGGAGGACTGCTGGGCCAGGCTATAGACATTGTCAATTTTTTCATCCCAAAAAACCAATTAGTGGTATCTACCAGATCCAATCTGCCCTCTCAAAATCAGGTTTATATTACCAAAAAAGACCCTATTGCGCTTGACCTCCCTGTGGTTGTTTTAATTAACGGCCGAAGCGCTTCGGCGAGCGAAATTGTCGCTGGTGCGCTTCAAGACCTAGACAGAGCAGTAGTCATGGGCGAAAGAAGTTTTGGCAAAGGCTTGGTTCAGCAACAGAAGCCGCTTGCATACGGCACCCAATTCAAAATCACCATATCTCGCTATTATACCCCTTCTGGAAGGTGCATCCAGGCCCTGGACTATCGAAACAAGGATGACAAAGGAGGGGCTACAAAGCGCGATTTCAAGGAATTACAAGAGTTTAAAACTAAAAACGGCAGGCCGGTGTTTGATGGTGGTGGGGTGTTGCCCGAAGTTCTGATTTCAGAGGAGTCTACGCCTCCAATTGTCAAATTAGCTTTGGAGCAGGGTGTTATTTTCGACTATATGAACAGTCTTTCAGACCTAAATATCTTCGTAAACAACGGTAACATATCCGTCTCCGATAAAGAATTTGGGCAATTTCTGCAACAATCAAAAATCACTGTTCCTTCAGAAGAGGTGCTTAATCAGCTGGAAGAGGCGTTAATCAATGATAGTTTAATTGTTTCTATGGATCAAACCCTCAAAATTTTACAGGACAAACTCGGCGCAACGAAACGAGAGCAAATAAAATTGGTTCAGTCGACGTTTAAAAAACAAATGGCTTATGAGGTTGCGCTAAGATTGTTTTATTCCGAAGGGCTTTATCAATATAAAATAAGCCAGGATAGCGCCATTTCAGAGGCAATGAACTTGCTTTTGAACAAAGAGCGTTATAACAACTATTTAAAAAAATAAACCATGTTTCGCTTTGTTCTGGTTCTAATGTTGTATTGCTTTCAAGTCGCTACAGGGCAATCTGAACTAACACACAATGTGTTTTTTGCAACAGATTCTGACCAATTATCGAATACGGAAAATCAACGTCTCATCTTATTCTCCAACAGCCTGAGCGAATTGGACGTTCAAGATTTCCAAATTATTGGTTACTGTGACGACAGAGGAACTGATGCCTACAATTTAGACCTATCCATGCGCCGCGCTGTAGTCATTCAAGATGTCTTGGTGGAACAAAACCACAAAAAGTCTCTTATTTCCTATGTAGACGGAAAAGGCGAAATTCTTTTGAGGCAAGACGACAGCTTGTCTACGGACAGCCAGCGCGGACTCAACAGGCGTGTCGATATTGTTGTGCGGTACGAAAAAGCAGAGCCTGTTAAAACAGATCCTGTTGACGAAAACAAAGAAGCTAACTTGGAGGGAGAACTAAAGGTTGGGGACAAAATTATTTTAAAAAACATTCTTTTCCGCACAGGTTATAGCGACATTCTCAAAGAGTCGCTAGATAATTTGGGAAAAATCACTCAAACCTTGAAGGAAAGAAAAGAGGTCAATTTTTTAATTCTTGGCCACGTTTGCTGCACGGATTCTGGAAGCGATGCTATTGATCGTCGAACAAAAAAGTTCAATCTTTCTGTGGCAAGAGCAAAAAGGATTTACGATTACTTTTTGTCACACGGTATAGAAAAGGAAAGAATGGACTATAAAGGATTGGGGCATCAATTTCCTCTTGGAGGGCCAAGCAAGTTTGACCGTCGGGTTGAAATTGAAATAGTTAAAATCAACTAGTTTCTAATCATCGCAACATGAGGAATTCCGTCTTCTAAATAGGGTTCTCCGACGGTGAGAAAACCAATGTTATTATAGAATTTCTCTAAGTATTGTTGAGCCGAAATCTTTATACTTGTTGCAAGGAAGTGTTGCTCAATAGCCTTGATAGAAGCCTCCATAATGTCGTAGCCCCATTTTCTGCTTCTATAGCTTTCTTTCACAAGAACACGTCCTATGCTGGCCTGTTGGAAGTAGTCGCCTGGCTTGAAAATCCTTGTATAGGCCACTAATTCGTTTTGAAAATAACCTAATACATGAATGGCCTTTTGATCCTTTAAGTCGATGTCTTGATACACACAATTTTGCTCCACTACAAAAATTTCTGACCTCAGCCGTAAGACTTCGTATAACTCTTCTGTCGTAAATTCATTGAAAGATTTAACGGATATGGTCATTTATATTAGTCTTGAACAATGAGGTCTTTGTCGTCACATTTGCCAAATTCTGGCTGGATGTTAACATGATTGATATTAAATTTGCTGCGAAGCCTTATTTCTATTTGTTTGAGTATTTCATCAAACTCTGACAACTTGATGTCTGTGTCAAAATCTATGTGCGCTTCCAAGTGCATTTCGTGTTCGTTGAGTTGCCATGCATGCACATGGTGCATGTTCATCACCTTGTCGATGCTTTCAACTTCTTTGACTATTTCTTCAATCTCTATGTCTTCTGGGGTATAGAGCATGAGTACTTTAAAAGAGGATTTTAAAAGACCGAAGCCCATTACGATTAAATATATCCCTATACCTAAGGTTAACAAGCTGTCCACCAAATAAACATCAAAATATTTAATTAACACACCCCCAAGTAACACGGCAATTGACGCCAACATATCTGAAAACAAATGCAAATACGCCGATCTAATATTCATATTGTCTTTACTGTTTTTTTTAAGCAATAGGACGCTATACCCATTAAAGGCTATTCCTAAAAGCGCAAGCCAAATAACAATGTTTGCCTCTATAGGCTCTGGATGTTGAATACGCTTAACAGCCTCTATCATCAACAAAGCAGCAACCACCATTAAACTCGAAGCATTGATAAAAGCGGCTAAAATTTCTGCTCTTTTATTCCCAAATGTTTTAAAGACGGAGGCTTGTTGCTTACTAGCTTTTGAAGCAATATAGCTGATGATCAATGATACTACGTCAGAAAAATTATGAACTGCATCACTAATCAACGCCAAACTTCCTGCAACTAAGCCTCCTATAATTTGCCCTACCGTAATAACAACATTAAGTATGATGGAAATCAAGAGGTTTCTCTCATTTCCTTTATGATGATGGTGGTGACAGTGGCGGTGTGACATTAAGCAATTTTAATTTTTTCTACTCGTCTTTTGTGTCTTCCTCCTTCAAAACTCGTTGCAACAAAAGTGTTTACAATTTCCAAGCACTCATGTAGGCTGACGAATCGAGCGGGAATACTTACAATATTGGCATTGTTGTGCTGGCGAGCTAACTCAGCAATCTCCTTGTTCCAACACAACGCAGCCCTAACATTTTGATATTTATTTGCTGTCATACTTACTCCGTTGCCAGTACCACATATCAAAATTCCTAAATCGCTTACCTTTTGGTCTACACTTTGCGCTACAGGATGAACAAAATCTGGGTAATCAACACTTTCTGCACTGTCAGTCCCATGGTTGACCACTTTATAACCTTGTTTTTGAAGAGCTTCTAATAAGGCATATTTATATTCAGTTCCTGCGTGGTCATTACCTATTGCGATATTCATTTTCTTTCCTTTTTTGTTCGACTTAAAACTACAAAAATTAACAATGGAAATTGAAGCTGTTATTAACTTGGTGTAGAAAATGAAGGTAAATATTGATAACTTTTTGTTGTTTATTAATTGTCACTTTGTGGTTATAAATAAAATCTGATTTTCCTATTTACTTGTCTATAATTTCTAATAAACTTATTCCAATTAAAAAGAGGTTTATTAACGTTCTGTATCATTTGTTTTATTAAAAAATAAAGTCATATTCTTTATTATAAGGAAAGTCAATAACCTATATAAATATTTGTATATCAATTTATTATATTAAAATAACTTGTTAAAATAACGTTGATAAAGTAATCTACAGGTTTATATCGTATTTAATAATATTATTTTTACACTCTATCAACAGACAATAAACATCAACTTTTTTTTAAATTTTAAAATCAAAATAAATTCTGATTGTATTTATTAATGTGCATAAGTTAACAGGTTAATAGCAGTGTTCAATTTTTAATACAGTAGTTTTGTAGAATATACTATATTATGAGTAAAGGAAAGAAGAAAGGCAATAAACCAAATAGTGAACTTACTCAAAAAATCATAAGTACTTTAAGTGAGGCGACTGATCAACCCTTGAATTATAAACAGATTGCCTCTAAATTGAAAATTTCTGATACAAGAACCAGAAATGTGCTCATTAAATCACTTCATAGCCTAGTACTTACCAAAAAAATTAAGGAAGTAGAAAGAGGAAAGTACAAACTAATTCAAGAAGCCAGATACATCGAGGGGCGATTAGACATATCTGCAAAGGGAAATGGATATGTCATTTCTGACTCCTTTGAAACAGATGTTTTTATAAAATCTAAGTTTTTAGGTAAAGCATTACATGGCGATATTGTAAAGGTCTATGTGTTTAATAGGAGAGAAAATGGAAAAATTGAAGGAGAAATTACTCAGGTAGTTCACAGGGAAAAAACAACCTATGTAGGTATTGTACAATTATCCAAAAAATTTGCTTTCGTCATTCCAGATGATGAAAAAATGCACGTTGACATTTTTGTAAGTCTGTCTGATTTGAACGGCGCACAAGATGGGGATAAAGTATTGGTAGAACTGATAGAATGGGAAGGAAAATCAGAAGCACCAACAGGAAAAGTATCACAAGTATTAGGAAGACCAGGAGAACACAACACGGAAATTCACAGCATTTTAGCATCATTTAATTTACCTCATGAATTTCCAAAAGAAGTTTCTCAGTACGCTGACCAATTAAATACTGCAATCACATCAAAGGATGTTGCATCACGAAGAGATATGCGTGACACACTAACTTTTACTATTGATCCTCGTGATGCTAAGGATTTTGACGATGCTATATCGTTTAAGAATATAGATAAAGATAAGTTTGAGGTAGGGATACATATTGCGGATGTTTCTCATTACTTAGAGGTTGGATCAATATTAGATAAAGAAGCATATGAAAGGGCTACATCTGTTTATTTAGTTGACCGAGTGGTTCCAATGCTTCCAGAAGTATTATCTAACGAGGCTTGTTCACTTCGTCCAAATGAAGATAAACTGACGTTTTCTGTGGTGTTTCATATGGATCATCAAGGAAAAATTTACGACCAATGGATTGGCAGAACTGTAACGCACAGCGATGCTAGATTTTCTTATGAAGAAGCGCAAATTGTTATAGAGACAGAAAAAAGAACTATTCCTGCGGATATTTCTTTGTCTTCCAAAGCGTATGAAATTAGTAGTGAGTTATTCGATTCTTTAGTTACCCTAAATAATGTAGCTAAAATTTTGCGCAAAAACAGAATGAAAAATGGTGCAATTTCATTTGACAAAGTTGAAGTAAAATTTGAGTTGAATGAAGCGTGTGATCCAGTTGGAGTGTTTTTTAAAACCAGTCAAGATGCGAATAAATTAATAGAGGAGTTTATGCTTTTAGCAAACAGAAGCGTTGCTTCATTTATAGGTTTACAAAAGCCAATTAAGCCTTTTGTCTATAGAATTCACGATGAACCAGATGAACAAAAACTGTACGATCTTAAAAAATTAATTTCAAATTTTGGTTATGAACTTGATGTTAAAAACAGAAAAACCATAGCCTCGTCCCTAAATCAATTACTGAATGACATCAAGGGCAAAAAGGAGCAAAATCTGATTGACACTTTAACAATCAGAACAATGAGTAAGGCCGAGTATTCTACACAAAACGTGGGTCATTATGGGTTAGCGTTTGACCACTATTCGCACTTTACTTCACCTATTCGAAGATACCCAGACGTCATAGTGCATAGGCTTTTGCAACTTTATTTAGACAAAGGGCCTTTATCAAACGTACAAAGCTTAGAAGAGCAATGCAAGCATTGTTCTGAGATGGAGAATGTTGCGACCAAAGCTGAACGAGAGTCTATCAAGTATATGCAAATTAAATACATGCAGAATCATGATAATAGGATATTTAATGGGGTCATTTCTGGAGTAACGGATTGGGGTGTTTACGTTGAAATTATTGAAAACAAATGTGAAGGAATGGTCCGGATGCGAGACATGAAACAGGATCATTTTATTTTTAACCAAACCACTTATAGTGCTGTAGGACAAAGAACAGGAATTTCTTATCAACTTGGAGACGAGGTGTCTGTTAGGGTAAAAAATTGTGACCTGGTCAAAAAGCATTTAGACTTTTATTTGGTTGACGCCGTTTAATTTAAAGGGTTTATGTTAATTTTATACTACCCTAATCTCATGAATAGGTTAAAAATAATACTATGAAAAGGTTTTTGTATTTACTGCTAACAGCCCCAGGCTTGGTGTTTTGTCAAGATACTGTGTCAAAAAATATTGGAGATTTTACAGAATTGAAGGTATATGATCAAATTAATTTGGAATTAGTACAGTCCGACACCAACAAAATTGAAATCTATGGATATGATGCCGATCAGGTTCAAGTTATTAACAAAAACGGAAAGTTAAAAATAAGAATGACGCTACCCAAAATCTTTGATGGCGGCGACATCAAAGCGACTTTGTATTACAAATCTGTGCTGGTAGTGGACGTCAACGAAGGCGCATTTGTTTACAGCGCTGAGCCTATAAAGGTTACAAGTTTTGAGTGTCGTGCACAAGAAGGCGCCAGAATTGAGCTCAACGTCATGGCTACTTATTTAGAAACAAAAGCGTATTCTGGGGCAATGATTAATTTGAACGGAACCGCTCAGAAACAAGTCGTTAAAGTTAATACCGGCGGGATTGTTAAGGCCCAGAAAATGGAGACCACCGACTCCGATGTTTACATTCGAGCTGGTGGAGAAGTGGAGGTATTTGTGACGGGTTTGTTGAATGCCAACATCAAAGCGGGAGGGGCTGTTTATGTTTATGGCAGCCCAAGAACAGTTTCGAAATCTAACCTTATTGGCGGTAGGGTTGTACTTGTAAATTAAGCATGGTAGACCTTATAAAGACAGCCATACCTTTGGGTTTCTTTCTCAGCTTTATGCTAGGGCCGGTCTTTTTTATGCTGTTGGAAACAAGCGCAACAAAGGGCGTTAGGGCAGCCATTTCCTTTGACATAGGCGTTTTGTTTTCGGATATTGTTTTCATTACGCTAGCTTATTACAGCAGTTATCAGCTCCTAGAAAGTCTGAGCAATTCGCCTGTTTTGTATCTTTTTGGAGGTACAGGAATGGTGATATATGGACTAGTTCTGGCTATTAAAAAAGTGGAAAAGGGAGACGTTTCAATGCATGGATTCGGCGCTAATTCTAATTATTTTGGCCTGTTTTTGAAGGGCTTTCTTCTCAATATTATTAATGTTGGAGTACTGATTTTTTGGGTTGGTACTGTAATTGTTGTTGGGCCAAGTTTTGACGGCCTTATTGAGAAGTTTCTTGTTTTTTTTGCCACTATGCTGGCTGTTTGTTTTGTTACAGACCTGTTTAAAATACTTGCAGCCAAACAACTTCAATCCCAGTTAACCCCCGTTAGGATTATTTGGGTTAAGAAAATTTTAGGATATATATTGGTGATTTGCGGAATAGTGATGATCGTAAAGGGAGTGCTGCCGGGCGATGAATTGAACCCGGCAAACATTATGGAATAAAGCAGTTAGTTGTTTTGGAGGCGTCTAGCGGATTCGAACCGCTGTAAAAGGTTTTGCAGACCTCTGCCTAGCCACTCGGCCAAGACGCCATTTTTTTAAGACCACAAATGTAGGAAAAATTTAATCACTCCTTGTCCTGAGACTATTTTCTTTCCCTTACCATCTCTATCGTAACGGCGGCAACGTCGCCCCCAATTGGCGGATTTAATTTGGACACTGAAACCCAGGCAGAACTTACTAAAGAACAGCTCGATAAAATTTTTTCAAGAATTGATGCGGCCACAGTCTCTAAAAGTTTTCTTGGTTGAGCCATTTCTTCGGCGATTATGGCGTTGAGCAAAACATAGTCAACAGTGTCGCTCAGGTTATCGCTACCTGCCGATTTGGTCAAATCAGCACTCACAGACAGGTCTACTAAATAATCACTTCCAATTGTGGTTTCTTCCGACAAACAACCGTGGTGGGCATACAGCCTAACTTGGTCTAATCTAATGGTTCCCATCGGTATTAATTTTGATTCAAATATAGATTATTATCTATGGTTTTTGTGTTTTAGTTACATTTGCTGTTCAATTTCAGATGATGTCAGAAGCCCGTGCAACTAAAAATTTTATTGCTCAAATTATCGAAGACGATTTGTTAGCAGGCCTTCCTGTTTCTTCTCTTCGTTTTCGTTTTCCCCCAGAGCCCAATGGGTTTTTGCACATAGGACACACAAAAGCTTTGGGAATTAGTTTTGGTCTTGGTGAAGCTTACGGGGCCCCGGTCAATTTGAGATTTGACGACACTAATCCAGCTAAGGAAGAACAAAAATATGTCGACGCAATTAAAGAGGATATTCTATGGCTTGGATACCAGTGGGATAAGGAATGTTATACTTCGGACTATTTCGAACAGCTTTATCAATGGGCTTTAGTATTGATCAAGGATGGTAAAGCTTACGTTGACTCTCAAAGTAGCGAAGACATAGCGTCACAAAAGGGCACCCCTACCGAGCCTGGGTCAGCTAGCCCTTACAGAAACAGATCCGTTGAAGAAAACTTATTGCTTTTTAAGGAAATGAAGGATGGTCAACATGATTCAGGCAGTCATGTTCTGCGGGCAAAAATTGACATGGGTAGCCCCAATATGTTAATGCGAGATCCTATTCTTTACCGCATATTAAAACAATCTCATCACAGGACAGGTCAAGATTGGTGTATTTATCCGATGTATGATTGGGCACACGGCCAGAGCGATTATATTGAAAATATATCCCACTCATTGTGCTCCCTAGAGTTCAAGCCCCATAGAGATTTGTATGAGTGGTGTTTAGAACAAATAGCAATGGACGGCACAATGTTGCCTAAGCAAAGAGAATTTGCCCGACTGAATCTTTCTTATACGGTTATGAGCAAAAGAAAACTGTTGAGACTTGTGGAAGACGGGGTCGTTAGTGGTTGGGACGACCCCCGCATGCCAACGATTTCTGGACTGAGAAGGCGCGGCTATACCCCAAATGCTTTGAGAAACTTTGTCGAAACCGTTGGGGTGGCCAAGAGGGACAATGTCATTGATGTAGCTCTTTTGGAATTTTGTGTTCGTGAAGATTTGAATTTATTGGCTCCAAGAGCTATGGCTGTTTTAGACCCCATCAAACTGATCCTATCGAACTACAACGCTCCTGAAACAGAAATGTTGTCGGGAGAAATAAACCCTGAGGATCCATTGTTAGGGGAAAGAAGTATTCCTTTTTCAAAGACTCTTCTCATAGAAAAGGAGGATTTCAAGGAAGTAGGAGAATCTAAGTTTTTTAGGTTGTCTTTAGGGCAAGAAGTTAGGCTTAAAAACGCTTACATTATTAAGGCTGAGAGTGTGGTTAAAGATTCTAATGGCGCTATAAAGGAAGTCCATTGCAGTTACGACCCAGAAAGTTTGAGTGGTAGCGGCACTGAAGCCAGTTTGCGAAAAGTTAAGGGTACCCTCCACTGGGTTTCCGAACCTCACGCGCTCAAGGCTGAAGTCAGGGTTTATGATCGCTTATTCATGCACGAGTCTCCAGACACCGACAAAGAAGTTGATTTCATGTCCTGTCTCAACCCAGAATCACTTCATCGTGTCGAAGCCTATATTGAGCCATCGTTGTCTAGCTCTAAGCCTGGGGATCACTTCCAATTTCAAAGACTCGGTTATTTTGTTGTTGATCAAGACAGCACATCCGACCGCCTTGTTTTTAATAAAACGGTTGGACTAAGAGACAGTTGGTCAAAAAAACCAGTTCAGCCCAACCTTGAAAAGCCAAAGCATACTCAAGAGCCGCAACGCCAAGCCATTGAAGACATCAAACGATTAGGCAAGAAATACACTAATTTACCCGAAGACAAACGGCTGAAAGCTAGAGGAGAAATTTTAGCGCTAGCAAAAGAAATAAGCTACGATGATCTCAAGCCATTATTTCAAACCGCACAAAAGAAAACAGGAACCCGCATTGCGACCCTTTTAGCCGTAAGCGTGTGGCTCGGTCAAGGAGGTGAGCGCACTGAGGAGCTAACCGCATTTCTACTAAGTGCGCGCCAAGATGACGACCTTTTGTTATCTGAAGAAGCGAAAAAGATTACCTAGATAAGGATTAGGCTTTTTTGTTTTTGTTCCCCTGTTTGATAGCTTCTCCAATTTGATTGCTAGCCGTAAAACTGGCAACCATATCATTGAGCATGTTGCTTCCTGTTTGAGGCGTGTTCGGCAGTAAAATGAGGTTGCTGTTAGTTCCTTCTCCTAGTGATTGAAGGGTGTCGTAATGCTGTGTCACTACAATGAGAGCTGAAGCTTCCTGCGAATTTATACCCACTTTATTGAGGACTTCCACGGACTCTTCAAGACCTCTTGCTATTTCTCTGCGTTGATCGGCTATACCCTGCCCTTGAAGACGTTTACTTTCGGCCTCAGCTTTAGCCTTCTCCACAATCAGGATACGCTGTGCGTCGCCTTCGTATTGGGCGGCAATTTTTTCGCGCTCAGAGGCGTTGATGCGGTTCATGGCGGATTTCACCTGTGCGTCTGGGTCAATGTCGGTAACAAGAGTCTTGATGATGTCGTAGCCATAGTCAGACATGGCATCGTTTAGCTCGGCCTTTACCGCAATGGCGATGTCGTCTTTTTTAACGAACACATCATCGAGTTTCATTTTTGGCACTTCAGCCCGCACCACGTCAAAGACGTATGACGTAATTTGATCATGAGGATAGTCGAGTTTGTAATAGGCTTCATAAACTTTTTCTCTTATGACCTTATATTGTACAGAAACCTTCAAACGAACGAACACGTCGTCTAGGGTTTTTGTTTCTATAATCACGTCGAGCTGCTGTATTTTAAGGCTTAGTCTGCCAGAAATTTGGTCGATTAATGGAATTTTAATTTGTAAACCAGAGTGGCGAATGGAATGAAACCTTCCAAAGCGTTCAAGAATGGCCGCGGTTTGTTGTTTTACAGTGAAAAATACTGAAAGCAGCAACAAGAAGCCTAAAAAAGAATAAATTATAGCAAAAACAAATGGAGGCATAACATATTGGGTTTAAAATTGTTTAAGCCTAAATATAGTGAATAATAGAACAATAATCAAGACAAAGTATTACAGTCTGTCTTGAAAACGCGCAAGCCTAGAGCAAACCTCCTCTTTACCTAATAGGCTCATGATCTCAAAAACATCTGGTCCTTTGAGGTCTCCCACCAATGCCAATCGAAGGGGCTGCATCACAATGCCAAACCCGATGTTTTGGGAAACAATCCACTCTTTTATGACCAATTGAAGCGCTTCAGGAGAACAGTCGTCTTGCGTCTCAACAATCTTTCGGATGGATTCTATAATGGACGAAGTGTCGGCCTTTACCGCTCGTGCGAATGCGTTTTCGTTGAAATCGCTAGGGGCTTCGAAGAAATAGTTGGCTACACTCCAAAAATCGTCAACAAACGCTAAACGCTCTTGGGTTAGCGTCAAAATTTTTGTCAACAAGCCGTCTGAAACATTAGATAGTGAGGGATAGCGCAGCCTGATGTTTAATAAAAGTTCGTCTAATGGCATTTGTGCCAAATATTGCTGATTGAACCAATTGAGCTTTTCTATATCGAAACGGGCGCCCCCTTTATTGACGCCGCCTATACTGAAGTTGCGCGCCATCTCATCAAGATTGAATATCTCCTGATCTGTTCCAGGGTTCCACCCCAGCAACCCAAGAAAGTTTAACAACGCCTCTGGTAAGTACCCGGCGCCTTTAAACCCCTTAGTTATTGAATCGTTTGAATCCCAGTCGAGAGGAAAAACAGGAAACCCCAGCTTATTCCCATCGCGTTTGCTCAATTTTCCATTGCCGGAGGGCTTCAAAATCAAAGGTAAATGGGCGAATTCAGGTTTCTTCCAACCAAAAGCTTCATAAAGCAAGATGTGCAAAGCCATGGATGGCAACCACTCCTCTCCCCGAATGACGTGTGTGATTTCCATTAAATGATCGTCCACAACGTTGGCCAAATGATAAGTTGGCATCCCATCGCTCTTAAATAGGATTTTGTCGTCTAACGTATTGCAATCAATGGCGATGCTTCCCCGTATCATGTCAGTCATTTCTAAAGTCCTGTCTTGAGGAGCTTTGAATCGAATGACATAGGGTTGACCTGAATTCATGCGAATTTGGACGTCTTCTTTAGTCAAGGTTAAGCTGTTGCAAAGCACTCCTCTATTGGAAAAATTATAGATAAAGGTTTGCCCTAAAGATTCTTGATCTTTGCGCAGCTTGTCGAGTTCTTCATTGGTGTCGAAGGCAAAATAGGCGCTGCCGTTATCAACAAGGGTTTTGACCCACTTATCGTAGATTTCGCGTCGTTCGCTCTGACGGTAAGGGCCAAGTTGACCTGGCTTTTTTGGACTTTCATCGGCTGGGATATGACACCAGTCAAGGGAATCAATGATATACGCTTCTGCTCCTGGAACATATCTTTTTTGGTCAGTGTCTTCTATACGCAATATAAAAGTACCCCCATGTTGTTTGGCGAACAGATAGTTAAAAAGAGCGGTTCTTAATCCACCAACATGAAGCGGGCCCGTTGGGCTAGGAGCAAAACGTACGCGCACTTTCGAACTCATGGCTCTAAATTTATGGCAAAGATAACCACTAAGGCATTAATATGGCTTGCAATTTGCGCTATACTTAAATATTGTAATTTTACCTAAGAATTAGAGCGCCCAATGTTTGGTCAGATAGCCATAAAACTCAGAAAATTTATCCGTCTGTATTATTTGAATAGAATACTGGCGGGAATTTTGTTGTGGCTATCGGGCGCAGTTACCTTTTTCGTGTTGTTGGTGTTGCTTGAACAATTGTTGTGGCTAGATAAAGCAACAAAGACAATTCTTGTGTCGACCTCTGGAGTTGCCTTCGTGGTGTTTTGGTACCGTTTGGTTGGACGGTTCTTTTGGAAATGGATAAAACCAGGGTTTGGCATGAAGCCGATAGACGCAGCTACGCTCATTGCCGATAGGGATAAAACTGTTGGAGACCAATTGGTCAATTTGGTTCAATTGACCCAATCTTCTCATGATTCTGATTTGTTAGAGGCAAGCATTGAACAAAAATCTGAAAGACTTCTTCCTTTAGATTTCTTTAAAACAATAGACTGGAGTAAGGCCTATAAAAGGGCGCTAGGGATGATTCCAGCCGCCCTTATTGTTCTGATCGTCTTGAGTGTAGGTGGCTGGTCTAATTTTGCGTCAGGAATCTATCGGGTTGTTAAATTTCGACAGACCTTTACCCCACCCCCGCCCTACTCATTTATAGTAGACAATCAATCTTTGGAGGGAATTGCAAATAGTGATTTTGAACTTCGTGTTTCTGTGATTGGCGAGCATGTCCCAGACAGGGTTTTTGTCAATACACCCGAGGGTCGTTTTGAAATGAGAAAGAGCCGCAACGGCGCGTTTATATATGTTTTCGAAAATATTACTCAGAGCATTCCTTTTTTTGTGGAAAGCGAAAGAGTTCGCTCAGACCAATTTGATTTGATTGTTGTAAGCCCGCCAAAACTTATTGGCTTAAAAATGAGTCTGGTCTATCCAAAACACACGGGCAGGACTGCAGAGCTTGTCCAATCGTTTCAAGATCTTTCGCTCCCCGAGGGGACTAAAGTTGGTCTTCACCTTGAAACCTTAGACACGGACAAGGTTAGGATTCAGTCGGGCCAATCCGCTGTAAAAGTAAACTCCAGCGGTTCTGTTTTCGAAGCAGAGTGGAAAGCGTTCACGAACAACGAAACAAACGTGTCTTTGAGTAACAAAAGTCTTCCAAATTATGAACGATTTACTTTTGATGTTGATGTGATTAAGGATGCTTTTCCAGAAATTTTTCTTGAGCAAAGCGCGGATCCCCTTAATTGGAACGAGCTTCAATTTGAAGGAATAGCTTCTGACGACTATGCTGTGGTTGGCCTTAACCTGGAATACCGAGTTTTAGCGTCTGATAATGTCCCAGACATTGTTGCACTTGATTTTAGTCCTTCGGCAGTAGTGCCGTTTGCAGCATCTTTTCCTGCAGGACTGGGTCTTGAGGAGGGCAAAACTTATGAAGTGAGATTCATCGCCAAAGATAATGACGGAGTTCATGGTGGAAAAAGCTCTTCAACCCAATGGTACCGTTACGGCGTTTTGACTGAACTTGAAAAAAGGGAGGAGCTTCTTCGGCTTCAAAATTTGGCCGTAGAGGGCCTCGAATCTGTGGCTAAGCAAAACGATATTGACCAAGAAGCGCTTAACGAGATTCAGAGAGCGCAACTAGAAAAGGCTCAGTTGAGTTTTGCAGAAAAGCAAAAACTAAAGGAAACGCTGGAGCGCCAACACCAACAAGACGCCTTGATGAAATCATTCAACGAGGCCACCAAAAAGTCACTTGAAAACCAAAGTAAAGAGTTTCCAAACGATCCCATGACTAAGGCGCTGAAGAAAAGAATAGAGGAACAAGAGCGGGAGATTAATAAGAATGAACGGTTACGGGACGAAATTAAGAAGTACGCAGAGAAGCTGAATGACTTAGACCTGTCTGAGCGTCTAGAGCAATTATCGAAGCAAAAGCAGAGCGCTCAGAAGAGTATGGCGCAAGTTTTGGAATTGACTAAACGGTATTATGTGAGTCAAAAGGCAAAGCAAATTGGAAGTTCTTTGGAAGAACTGGCCGAAAAGCAGGGGGCCTTGGCAGACGAGGATTCCACTGAATCAAACGAGTCAAACCAAGAGAGCCTAAAGAAATCTTTTCAGGAAATTTTGAAGCAAATGGACGAACTTCAAAAGGAGAATGAGGGTCTAAAGAAGCCTTTTGACATGAAGCGAGACAAAGCGACCGAGGCGGGGGTAAAACAAGACCAACAATCAGCTCTTGATCAATTGAAAAGGAAGGAGAGCCCGAAGAAGCAACAATCTAGCGCCGCCAAGGGAATGAAAAAATTGGCTGAGCAAATGAGCCAAATGCCTATGGGAGGTAGCGGACAACAGCTGACCGAAGACATTGAAATGCTCAGACAGGTATTGGACAATTTGTTGCGATTTTCGTTCAGCCAAGAGTTGTTGATGGCAAAATTTGAGTCCCAAAGGGAGTTGACCTCGGATTTTGCAAATTTGATGCAAGCTCAGCAGGATTTGAAGAACAATTTTAAACATGTTGACGACAGTCTTTTTATATTGTCTCTGCGCCAGCCCATGCTCTCGGAGCGAATTAATGGACAGATTAGTGATGTTTATTTTTATACTGACAAAGCCCTTGATCGTTTTGCAGACAGTCAAATCAACGAAGGGGTGGCGGCCCAACAATTTGTTATGAACGCAACAAATGCCTTGGCAGATCAGTTGAGCGACGTGCTAGACAATTTGAACATGCAAATGGCGCCAAATCCGGGCGAAGGAGAAGGAGAGATGCAGCTTCCAGACATTATTATGAGTCAAGAGAAGTTGGCAGAAAAAATGGGAAAGGAGTCTGACAACAAGGAAGGTATGCGACCCAAAGATTCAGGAGAAGGCAAGAGGTCGTCTGGACAGGGTGGTGAGGGCGATGACGCCGAGGGTACATTTGAGACATATAAAGAACAACAAAGGCTAAGAGAGGCGTTTGAGAGGCTTCACGAGTCCAGAGGAGGGAGCGCCGAAGGCCAGAATCTTCTTAATGAGATGGAGCAGTTGGAACGTGATATATTGAATCGCGTACAGTCTGAATCAATCAAGAAGTCCATGAATAATTTGATCTATGAAATGCTCAAATTTGAAGAGGCTGAGCAATTGCAGGGTCGCGACGACCAGAGAGAGTCGAGAACGGGTAAGTCAGTGTATGTTCCTGATAATGAGGCTTTTAAGTTGTCAAAGGGCTCGAACTCTACCATTGAACGATTGAACAGAGAAAGACTCCCCCTTCGGCCAAAGATTACCACTAAAGTTAATCAGTATTTTATCAAAGAGAATGATTGAATTTGAATATCAAAAAAGCGATGCGGATCCAATTGGAGACGAGACGAAGCGTTGGCTGTTAGATGTGGCTGCAAGTGAAGATGCGGAGGTTTTGAATTTGTCCTACGTTTTTTGTGACGACGACTACCTGTTGGAACTCAATAAGCAATTCTTAAATCACGACACCTATACTGACGTAATCTGCTTTGACGACTCTCTTGGCAAGTCAATTAGGGCTGAGGTCTATGTGTCAGTCGATAGGGTAAGGGAAAATGCCCTAACTTATAGAGTCACTGAAATGGATGAGCTTCACCGGGTTATGGTTCATGCGTTGCTGCACTGTTTGGGTTATAGAGACAAGTCAAAAGCAGACAGCCTGCTGATGCGACAAAGGGAAGATAGTGCTTTGAAGCTGCGGCCTGCATAATTGATAAACTAGCGTATATTTGCTCGAATGTTAAATGTTCCACGTGGAACAATTATGGGACTATTTAGAAACACTTATGACGTAATTGTAGTTGGGGGGGGTCATGCTGGTAGCGAGGCCGCCGCAGCTGCTGCTAATATGGGCTGCAGCACGCTTCTAATTACGATGAATTTGCAGAACATTGCGCAAATGTCCTGCAATCCTGCCATGGGAGGAATAGCCAAGGGACAGATTGTTCGGGAGATTGACGCCTTGGGAGGATTGAGCGGAATTGTGAGTGATTTGTCAGCCATTCAGTTTAAAATGCTCAACAAGTCTAAAGGACCGGCTATGTGGAGCCCTCGAGTTCAAAGCGATCGTATGAGATTTGCCGAGGCATGGAGAAATGAATTGGAGCAAATACCCACTCTTGACTTCTATCAAGACATGGTGACTGGGTTGCTTATAGAGCAGGATAAATTGGTTGGAGTCAGAACTTCTTTAGGTGTTGAAATGAGGTCTAAAACGGTTGTTTTAACCAGCGGAACCTTCCTTAACGGTTTGATGCATATTGGCGAAAAGCAATTTGGCGGTGGACGCGCCGGAGAGCGCGCTTCTACAGGAATTACCGAACAACTGGAGACCCTGGGGTTCGACTCTGGTCGCATGAAAACAGGAACGCCCCCAAGGGTAGACGGAAGGAGTTTGGATTTTGCTAAAATGCAAGAACAGCCAGGAGATGCCAAGCCCGCAAAATTTTCTTATAGCGACAGAACCTCTCCTTTGACGAACCAGCGTTCTTGTTACATGACTTATACTTCCTCCCTAGTGCATGACCTTTTGAAGGAAGGGTTTGAAAAATCCCCCATGTTTAACGGACGCATCAAGAGCGTAGGCCCGAGATACTGCCCTTCAATAGAAGATAAGATTAACCGATTTGCTGACAAGGATCGTCATCAAATTTTTGTCGAGCCCGAGGGATGGAATACTGTTGAGGTGTACGTCAATGGATTTTCAACATCACTTCCCGAAGACACTCAGTTTAATGCTCTGCGAAAAGTAGTGGGTTTTGAGAATGTCAGGTTTTTTAGACCAGGTTACGCCATAGAATACGATTATTTTCCCCCTACTCAGCTGAAGCATACGCTAGAGACTAAGCTAATTCCCGGACTTTATTTCGCTGGGCAAATTAACGGCACGACAGGATACGAAGAAGCTGCTGCGCAGGGACTTATGGCAGGGATTAATGCCGCCTTGTTTGTCAAGGAAAAGGAACCGTTTATTCTGAATAGGGACGAAGCATACATTGGAGTTCTCATAGACGACTTGATTACCAAAGGTACTGAAGAGCCATATCGCATGTTCACTTCCAGAGCCGAATACCGCACGCTTTTACGGCAAGACAATGCAGACTTTCGATTGACACCTAAAGGTTTTGCTATTGGCTTGGCCAAAGCGGAACGCTTGAAAAGGATGGAACAAAAAGAGTTGGCCACCGACAAATTCCTGTCGTTTTTTCAAAAAACGAGCATCGACCCAGTTAGTATTAATCCCATCCTAGGGGCGAAGGATTCTGCCGCCGTAAAACAGTCGGATAAGTTGGTGAAAATTTTAACCAGGCCGAATATTGAATTGGAAGATTTGGAAGGCCTTGAGTCGGTTAAACATTATTTGGAAATTGAGAAGCCAGATGAAGAGGTCAAAGAGCAAGTAACGGTACAACTTAAATATGCTGGCTATATTGCAAAGGAAAAAAATAACGCCGACAAGCTTATGCGTTTGGAAGGGGTTAAAATCCCTAAAGATTTTGATTTTTCACAGATTTCCTCAATGAGTTTTGAAGCAAGGGAAAAGCTACAGGCCGTTCAACCCAGAACCGTATCTCAGGCATCAAGAGTGAGTGGAGTTTCGCCAAATGACATTTCTGTCTTGCTCGTTTACATGGGACGTTAATTATTTGTTCCACGTGGAACACATCAAGTCTATCGATGAAAATACAAGATCACCTGGTTTCTAAAAAATGGTTTAGCCTAGAAAAAAATCAGGAGCATGGATTTTGGATGACTGTTCCAAAACCGAGCGAAATTGATCTTCCAAGTTATTATCCTCAGGAAGAGTACCTCTCCCATCAAACCGCGCCAAGAAATTTTCTGGAGCGCGTCTATCACTTATTGCGTTTCTTTGCCATCATCTACAAAACGAGGGTTGTTAAACGGCTGAAAATGAATGAAAAAAGACTATTGGACGTGGGGTGTGGCGCAGGATTTTTCCTCAAATCCATGCAAAAATCGGGCTGGCAGATTTCGGGCGTTGAGCCCAATAAAGACGCGCGATTGGCGGCAAACCGCCTCACTGAGAATGCCGTATTTGACAACGAACAACTCCTTAGGTGGGAAAATTCGAGTTTTGACGCCATCACTTTATGGCATGTTTTGGAACATTTGTCCGATTTGGATCAGTCTTTGGCAAACTTGAGTCGCCTGCTCGATGACCACGGAAAACTGATAGTAGCCCTTCCCAATCATTTGAGTTATGACGCTCATCACTATCATCGTCATTGGGCGGCTTATGACGTTCCCAGACATCTTTGGCATTTTACGAAAGACAGCTTAGTCAGTTTGATGATGGCAAAGGGTTTTATGTTGTCACACTCCAAACCGCTATGGCTTGACGCGTACTACATTTCTTTACTCTCAGAAACTTATAGACATTCGAAATTGCGTTGGGTCAAGGCTATTTGGTATGGAACACTCTCCAATGTCAGTGCACTTTTTACTAGGGAATTTTCTTCAAGAATCTATATCTTTGAAAAGATGACCGCATAAAGTTGATGCATGAGTCGACTTATTTACAATGCTTTCTTACTTTTGCCGATATTATACAACCGATAGAATCATGAAAAATCACTTTTACCTTTTAAGCGTGGCTTACTTAGTGCTATTAAGCTCATGCCAGCCTTCCGAAAAAATTGCTTTTGTAGACAATGCCAAAGTAATTAACGAATATGACGAGAAAAAGGATATGGACTCCGCACTTCAATTGAAAATCGATGCCTTTCAAAAAAGCACAGACAGCTTAAGGGATGCTTTTCAACAAGAAATTGGTGCGGCAGAAATTCGTGCTACACGGATGAGTCAGGATCAAATCCAAAAGTTGTCTCAAGAATTGCAACAAAAGGAACAGTTTTTAAGCCAGCAAATTCAGGCGCAACAACAGGCGTTGGCTAATGAGAGCCAGGCGAATAACGACTCACTCATCAAACGCATTAAGGACTTTATCAAGGACTACGCCCAAACGAACAATTACACTTTTATTCTAGGCTCTAATGATGCTGGTAGCGTTCTTTATGGCTCAGAGGACAGCGACCTTACCGAGATAATTTTGGAGGCCTTAAATGCTGCTTATAAGGCCAAAAAATAGGTTTGGTATAATGAATCATTATCCCTCGCATTAACTTGCGAGGGATTTTTTGTTTTAGGCTGTGCCTATAATCATGCTAAATTGCTCTGAAGGATGTGTCGTCTAGCTGCTTGATGAGGTCGGATTGAGGCGTCTTCTCAACAGAGACTTGCGTAAATTTTTTGCAAGAAATTTATGTAATTTACTGATCTGCAGAGGCTTGACTTGATTTTTATGGACGACAATGTCAATGATTTGACGATTAAGCCTCATGAGGTTGGTCGCAACTCAACTGGCCTTTTTGTGGATAAGACGGGTTAAGTCTAGGGACAAATCTGTCCAAATAAGTTTGGGATTACCGTTTCTAGAAACGTGAATAAAAGCCTCCTCAAGGGCCTCCCTGATCGGAATAATATTGCCTTCGTGAATGAATGCAGCGAATTTGTCAAAGTTGAAACCATCTGTAGTCAGGGGGTCAAAGACCAAACTATTCATGCCATAGTTTTTTAGCAGAGCCTGTCTAAAAATGTGCAGGCAATGTTGGATAAAGCGTTTTTGCGTTTCGCGCCCAGTTTTGGACACTTCAAGACTCCAAACCATCAAGTCATTCACAGCGCTCTTTTTCTGTTTAACAGAGAATGCCGAACGAACCCATTGAACAAACCAAGCATCAAACAACTGTTCTTCACTATCGCTGTAAACTAAATCCGCAGCCTTATTGAAATTACCATGAGCCTGAACAGCAATCCTTTGAGCCACGATTTTATCTAATTCAAATTGGTCGACCAACGCCTTGACCATGTCGGTTTGGGTCAAATGGGGTACTCGGACGTATTGGCAGCGCGATCGAATGGTGTCCAATATTTGCCCATCATCTTCGGCAATTAATAAAAACACAGTCTGCGCAGGGGGCTCTTCAACCAATTTGAGAAGCTTGTTTGAGGCTGCAGCGTTCATTTTTTCGGCCATCCAAACTATAACGATTTTGTATCCCCCTTCATAGGATTTTAAGGCGAGAGATTTGATGATATCTTGAGCCTCATCGACCCCAATTTGACCCTGCTTATTCTCTATGTTGATTTCTTGATACCAATCGAATAAATTACCGTAAGGTTGAGCTTTAATAAAAGCTCGCCACTCTTCAAGAAACAAACTAGAAACAGGATGTTTCTTGATCTTGTCATTGGCAGCCACAGGAAATATAAAATGAATATCAGGGTGTGCTAAGGGATCAATAAGCTTTTCGTCAGGGTTTTTAGAGGTGAAAGTTATTAATCGCTGAGCGTAGGCAATGGCAAGAGGCAAAGCCCCACTTCCTTCGGTTCCGACAAAAAGCTGAGCATGGGGCACACGACCATCAGAGATGTCTCGCTGCAGTTGCTCGCTAAGCTTGAAGTGCCCAATAAGATTTTCGAAACGCATCGAACAAAGATAACCCATTTGTTTCAGGCTTGTTTTAACCGATGCTTTATATTTGTCCCTCTAAACTCATCAAACAGATCATGACGACCTTAAACGATATCAATTTTGAAGGCAAGTGCGCACTAATTAGAGTAGATTTTAATGTGCCACTTGATGAGCAGCTGCGAGTGACTGACGCAACGCGAATCGAGGCTGCTGTGCCGACCATTGAAAAGATTTTAAAAGATGGAGGCAAATGCGTGCTCATGTCGCATTTAGGCCGCCCAAAAGGAGTTGACCAAAGCTGTTCTTTGAAGCACATCGTTCCTGCCCTGGCCTCCGCATTGGGGTTTGAACCTAAATTTTCCAGCAATACAGTGGGAGAAGCAGCAGAAAAAGCGGTTAATTCGCTCAGTATTGGCGAGGTCTTGTTATTAGAAAATCTTAGGTTTCAGGAAGAAGAAACGAAAGGCGATCAAAAGTTTGCCGAGCAGCTGTCTCGATTGGGAGACGTTTATGTCAATGACGCATTTGGAACAGCTCACAGGGCCCACGCTTCAACGGCTATTGTGGCGAATTTCTTCCCGAAAGCCAAGTGTTTTGGATTGTTGCTAGCCAAAGAAATAGATAGCATTGCTAAAGTTATGGAACACGGAGAAAAACCTATCACGGCTATTTTGGGAGGCGCCAAAGTTTCTTCTAAAATTACTATTATAGACAATATTTTGGAGCCCATCGATCACCTGATTATTGGAGGAGGAATGGCTTATACCTTTATTAAGGCCCAAGGTGGATCAATCGGGGACTCTTTAGTTGAAGATGACAAGCTGGATTTAGCCCTTTCTATTTTGGCCCGAGCAAAATCAAAAAACGTGAAAGTACACTTGCCCATTGACACCTTGGTAGCAGACTCCTTTTCCGAAAACGCACAAACTGCAGTTTTTCCGATTGGTGAAATTCCCTCAGGATGGATGGGATTGGACATTGGGCCCAAAACCAGAGAATATTTTGCTCAAATTGTAGCAGAATCACGAACCATTTTATGGAATGGTCCGGTCGGAGTTTTTGAAATGTCTGCCTTTTCTGAAGGGACAAAATCTCTGGGAAAAGCCATTGCAGCTGCCACTAAAACTGGCGCATTTTCCCTTGTGGGAGGAGGTGATTCTGTGGCAGCTGTCAAGCATTTTGACTTGACAGATCAAATGAGTTATGTAAGCACAGGAGGAGGAGCCATGTTAGAGAGTTTGGAGGGTAAAACCTTACCTGGAGTGGCTGCCGTCTTTAACTAAGGTCAGATGTGCTGTTGGCATGGATGTTGTATAAGGGTTAAAAACGATGAATTATGAATTATAGAGGCTTATCAATCTTAGTAATTTTAGGACTATTATCTTGCGGGAACGATTCGACTAAAACCACCGACATCAAAGCGCTTTCCTCGGGAAAACTTAGTAATATTACTGTAGTCGCCGATATTGATCTTTGGGAAGGCGCTTCAGGCTCTGCGGCTCGACAAACAGTAGGAGGAGATCTTTATGGCTTGCCTCAAGATGAACCTATGTTTGACTTGCACTATATGCCCCAAAAAGTTTTCTCAGGATTTACACGCAAAAATAGAACTGTCTTAATGCTACTTCAATCAGATAGTGTTGGGGTTACTATTGTAAATGACGCTTACGCAAAACCACAGACTTTGGTGGAGGTTTCAGGACCAAACGATCAGGCAATTGCAATGCAGCTGAACCTCAACAAGGACCTGATAATAAGGGCTTTTCAAGAGTCCGAAGTGGCTGAAAAACAACGCCAGATTGCTAAATCTTTGAATAAGGACAAGAGCATTTTTAAGAACTTGGGCTTAACCCTTAATTTCCCATCGGCATATCGAATTGCTTCCACGGACGATTCCTTTGTTTGGGCGAGAAGAGACATTGAATCAGGGAGTGTAAATTTTATCATCTATGAGCTAAACAAGGACAGAATAGACCTCAACGCTCCGATTTTGGAACAAATAATCGCAATTCGTGATTCTGTGGGAGAAAAGCAAATTCCAGGTCCAGTTGAGGGGTCGTATATGATTACAGAAAAGGCCTATGCGCCACAACTTAAAACTGCAGAAATCGCAGGGCACAAAGCCTATGAAACGCGGAGTACTTGGGAGCTGGCAAATGCTTTTATGGCAGGCCCATTTGTCAACTACACCATTTATGATCCGAAAAACAGTCGATGGATTGTTGCTGAAGGATTTGTATTGGCCCCGTCAAAAGAAAAGAGAGATTACATGTTGGAGCTTGAAGCTATTTTGAAGTCGATCAAAATATAGAACCCCTTATTTCTCTTTGTCTTCTTTCGGGTCTTCCTTGCTGGCGTTTTTAAATTCTTTGATACCGCTACCCAGGCCTCGCATCAATTCTGGAATTTTCTTCCCCCCAAATAGAAATACAATAGCAACAACTACAAGAACTATTTGCCAAGGCCCAATAGCTAATACAATGTTTAAATCAAAAACCATAGTGAAAGTATTTCCAACAAAGTTAGCAATTTTGAAGTCACAAAATCATTTATACCAATAACTTTAATTTCTATCAGAGGTAATGGAAAGAGGGAATTTCACTAATTTTGGCTAATGGCAAAGAAATTAGTTAAAGGGTGGAGGTTACCCGAAAAATGGCTAAACAACTATATTTTACAATTCGTTAATGCCGATACTTTTGAGGAGAAGTTTTCTCTCCGGCTAACGCGCCTCAATGTATTTGTTTGGGCGTCTCTTTGCGCCATCGTTTTAATCTTTTTAACTACCATTCTTATCGCTTTCACACCCATTCGTGAATACATCCCAGGTTATTCTTCACAAGAATTGGAGCGAAGAGCCTCCGAACTTTATTTCAAATCAGATTCACTTCAACAACTGGTTGGTTATCAAACTGAATATATTGCTAACATCCAGAAGGTACTTACAGGCGATCTTAAATTTGAGCAAGCTGATCCTGACAACACGAGCGCGGACGTTTCAGGCTTTTCTGCAGGCGATTTGGCGCCCTCTCAGGCCGATTCGATGCTTAGAGAGACGGTCAGGAAAGAAGATAAATACAATTTATTTTTATCGGCAAAATCCGGTTCAAATTTTGTGTTATTTCCTCCAGCACAGGGTCCCATCAGCGCCGATTTCAATTTAAAGGAAAAACATTTTGCTGTAGATGTTAATGTTCCTATCAACACCCCAATAAAGGCGGCGGCCGACGGTCGAGTCATTCTAACGGAATGGTCTGTAGAAACAGGATATGTTGTTCTTGTTGAGCACAGCAACAATTTACTCACTGTTTACAAGCACAACACTAAACTAACAAAGTCTCAAGGAGACATCGTGAAAGCTGGTGAAGTGATTGCAATATCTGGCAATACAGGCACCTTGACGACAGGCCCTCACCTCCACTTTGAGCTTTGGAACAACGGCTACCCCGTTGACCCTAAAACCTTCATCGATTTTGAACAACTCCGCTGATGTCCATCAAATCATATTTCGCCAAACTCATGGCGCAGCGCTCTAGAAAGCGCATTGAATCGTGGTCAAGCAATCCAATCCTTACTCAGCAAAGAGTTTTCAATAAACTCGTAGAATCAGGTAAAAGAACCAAATTTGGTATTGATCACGCCTTTGGAGAAATCTCTAAAATATCTGATTTTCAGGCCAACGTTCCTGTTCGAGACTATGAATCCTTGAGAGTTTATATTGAACAGGTTGTGGCAGGAGAGCCTGACGTCCTGTGGCCTGGAAAACCATTGTATTTTGCCAAAACCTCGGGCACTACCTCTGGGTCTAAGTTTATTCCAATTACCAAAGAAAGCATGCCCGAGCATATCAATGCAGCAAAAAGCGCTTTGCTGATGTTCATTGCGGACACCGGTCAAAGTAGTTTTGTTGATGGAAAAATGATTTTTTTGCAAGGCAGTCCAGTGCTGAAAGAGGTTAATGGGATTAAGCAGGGACGATTGTCCGGGATTGTTGCACACTATATCCCCAAATACCTTCAGAAAAACAGACTGCCCAGCTGGGAAACCAATTGTATTGAGGACTGGGAGACCAAAGTAGACACAATTGTAAAGGAAACCATTGATCAAGACATGCGGGTTATCAGCGGCATTCCTTCATGGGTTCAAATGTATTTCGAAAAACTTGTCGAGCAAAGCGGTAAATCTATCGGAGACCTCTTCCCTAACTTCAATCTCTTTGTTTTTGGTGGAGTGAACTTTGCACCATATAAGTCGAAGTTTGAACAATTGATTGGCAGGAAAGTACCCAGTGTGGAATTGTTTCCTGCTAGCGAGGGCTTTTTTGCGTTTCAAGATCGTCAAGATCGTGAGGATTTGTTGTTATTGTTAGACTCTGGTATTTTTTATGAGTTTGTTGAGGCATCTGCCTTTTTTGATGACCATTACGCCCGCTTGACTCTTGAAGAAGTTAGAATGAATGTGAATTACGTTATGATCATTTCTACTACCGCAGGGCTTTGGGCTTACAATCTTGGAGACACCATTTCCTTTACTTCATTGTTGCCATTTAGAATTAAAGTCACGGGCCGAATTAAGCACTTTATTTCGGCATTTGGCGAACATGTGATTGGTCAAGAAGTAGAGCGAGCGATGCAAGTCGCTATTGAAGGCACCAATGCTGTCGTCAACGAATTTTCGGTAGCACCTCAAGTTAATCCATCCGAGGGCCTGCCATTTCACGAGTGGTTTGTCGACTTTGACACCGAGCCCTCTGACATGAATCAATTCAGAACCCTCATTGACTCTGAATTACAAAAACTCAACACTTATTACAAAGATTTGATTATTGGAAAAGTGCTCCAGCCTTTGAAGGTTTCTTCCTTAAAAAAGGGGTCATTTGATCTGTATATGGGTTCGCTGGGCAAGTTGGGCGGACAAAATAAATTACCAAGACTAGCCAATAATCGAGACATTGCGACGTTTCTAGAAACGCATGACTTTGTCTTGCGGCGGTGAAGTCGTAGAATTCACTTAATTTTGGACAACTAACAGCGGGGGTCGCAACCCCTTTAAGCATTTCAAGGATGGATCAATCAAAAAATAATAATAGCGAAGAGGTCGATTTAGGCCAATTATTTAATGCTATTGGAGCGGGTATTAGGAGTGTTTTTAGATTCTTTAAAAACTTGTTGTTTGGACTGGCCAATTGGGCTTTGGAAGGCATCTTATTCGTTCGTCAGCGCTTTCTAGTTTTTGGAATTATTTCTCTTTTGGGCGCATCTTTCGGAGCCTATATTGATTATATTGATGGCCCAAGGTATGCCTCAAAGATGATTCTTGCGACGAATTATGGCAGCGGGAAATTGTTGTATAACGAGGTAGAATATTTAGCCGCCTTGTTAAAACAAAATGACACTTCTCAGCTACACTCTAGATTTAACATCAAACCCAGTGAGGCTGAAATGATTTCTAAGATTAAAATCGAGCCTATTGTAGATCCTAAAGAAGAGTTGTTGGCATTTGATGCCTATCGACTTAAAATGGACACTACTATGGTGTCAAAATCAATTACCTTTTCCGAGTACAAAGATGATTTCGAAGAGTACCAATATAGACGACATATTATTGAAGCCACAGTTTACGACAGAAAGTTGCTGAGCAAAATAGAGAGTGGTTTATTGAACGCGCTCAATTCGAACAAAATCCTTCAATTGGAAAATCAAATTGGCACTGTGAATTTATCGCTTGTTGATGAAGGACTAAAAACATCCATGGCCCGAATTGATTCATTGCTATTAGCCGAGCAGAAAGCCTTAGAGCAAAACACCATGTCAGACGACATGTCGGGTACTTCCATTAATTTGACCGAAAACACCCGCAACACCAAGGAAGTACAGTTGGTTGAATTGAAAATCCATTTGATGGATGAACTGCAGCTAAACAACGAAAAAAATCTGATTGCCAATAATATTATTAACGTCATCACTTCCTTTGATGAAATGGTATATAAAGAAACCGCGTTCACGAAAAAGGGCTCGGTAAAATATGGGGTTTTAGCCTTTTTGGCACTAAGCATGTTTTATGCTATCATGCGCTTTGATAAATTTTTGAAAGAAAAAATTGACCAAAAAGCCAATAGGGCATAAACTTCAACACTCATGCTTTCAATTGCTATCACAGGCGCCAATGGCCAACTCGGACAATCCTTACGTGCCATAGCGCCTCTTTTCCCTAATTTGGATTTAAAGTTCTTCAACCGATCCGAATTAGACGTTACCAATCGCAAATCAATACAAGAGGCTTTCGGTTCAAAGCACTTTGATTATCTCATAAATTGTGCGGCATACACTAATGTGGTAGGCGCCGAAAGCAATTCCGAAGCCGCAAACCTCCTCAATGGGCTGGCCGCAGGCTATTTGGCCGAAGCAGCTCAAAAGAATAAGACCCATTTGGTTCAAATTTCTACGGATTATGTTTTCGATGGCACTAAATTAGAACCATATGTCCCGACGGATTTGACAAATCCTTTGAGCGTATACGGTCAATCCAAATTGCTTGGAGAACAATTGGTCGCTCAAAATTGTGACCACTATTCTGTCATTAGGACATCCTGGGTATATTCAGAATTTGGGTCTAATTTTTACACCAAAATCAAAACTAGAGCAGACGAAGGTCAAATCTTGTGGATTACTGACGAATACATTGGTTGCCCAACATACGCCCCAAAGCTAGCGCAACACATCCTATCAGGCATTACTAAGGGCGATTTGCCCCAAGGGGTTTCTCACTTTGCAGGAAAGGAGGTGATGACATGGTTCGGTTTGGCAAGAAAATTACTGCCCGAGGCTGATATTCGAGTGGCTCCAAAAGAAAAGCAGCCGCTGTCGGTCAACCGACCCAAATACAGTGCCTTGGCAGGTTAACAATAATCAAATTAGGAAGCAGCTTGAATGAATATTAGCGTGCAGAAAGTAGTGGTATTGAGCTTGATGCTATGCATCTTGAGCACTCAGGGTATGCTAAATTTTTACCTGTTCAGTTGGCTCGGAAATGGCGGTTTGAAATCAGCTGTTCCTCCTTCAGCCATACTGATGTTGTTCACCTTTGTCTTGCTGTATAAAAACAAAAATTTTGTTTTAAAAGTCTTTGACGTTGTCTTGATTGCTTATTTATTGGCTTTGCTTGTTACAGCCGCCATTTCAGGGATAGAAGCGTCTTCTGTGTTTTATGCTTTTAGGGAGTTGGTCTTGCTTTTTGCTTTGGTCCTGTTAGCCGAAAACACGCACATTTCTAAATCTGACATAAAGGCGATTAACCGTCTTTTGTTTGTCTTGGTGATTCTTAATCTGGCTGCGGTTTTTTACACTTATATGGTCGGGCCCGAAGTTTATATGAAAACCTTGACGGGGCGTTACTTTTGGCCAAAGGACCCCAAATATTTTTTCACGATATCTACATTCTATGATTTTTGGAGGTCTCCAGGTTTGGTTGGCCAATTTGCCGATTTAGGACTCTTCGCTGTGCTTTCCTTTTTTATTTTTATCAGGCATAAAGCGTCCAAGTTGTTCATTGGAGCCGCTTTGCTTCTGACCCTAGTGGCATTGTCCAGAACTGCCTACGTACCATTGGTTATTTATGTGCTGTATTACCTTTTGACAGGGCAAAAAGTGTTGAAATTCTTGATAAAATATTACTATATCTTTTTCTTGTTGTTGGTTCCTGCCTTTTGGATTCTCTTTCAAAAAAAGGTCTTTTCACCAGAATCGCTGTTGATGCGATTCGAGTTTTGGAATGACATCATTCATCAATCCGATTTCAGTTGGTTTTTTGGAGGACGTATAGGAACCGTCGGACAAGCCTCAGAATTGGGTTGGTTCTCAAAAGTTTTGGACAGTTATTGGATTTATTTGTTTCTGAGCAGCGGAATAATTGGCATCATACTGGCCTTTAATTTCTTTTTCGAAAGAGTCATGGCTTATCGATTGTTGTCAGTCGTTGCGGTTGGATTTTTTGTTTCTGGCTTGTTCACTACCCTTACGCAGAGCTATAGTTTTCTGTTATTATTCCCGTTTTTATTTTTAAAATTAAAACCAGCAGCTGATGACTGTTAGAATAGGGCAAGCGGAGTTTTGGAAAACCGGAGGATTTCTTCAAGCTGCAGTATTGTTATCAGCAGCTTTTCCAATCATGCCTTTCTTTGCCAGAAGTGCTAGCGTCATGTTGTTGTTGATCGTCGGACTATTAGAATTTCGGAAAATTAGCAAATCGGAATGGAGACTATTTACTGTCTTATTTTGCTTAGCTTATTTAGGCTTGGTCTTTTCGTTGATTGTAACTCAGAATTTGGACAAAGGTTTCAATGAACTGGGTCAGCTGGCCCCCTTAATATTGCTACCTCTAGCTTTTTTCTTATTAAGGGATCAACTAACAAGTGTTTTATTAAAACGCTTTGTGGTCGTGTTCATTGCTTCAACTTTTTTGTTGGTGTTTTATCAGCTCGTGAGAATTGGGCTTCAATGGAATCAATTGTTTGGACCAATAATGGAGTCAGAAGTTATAGCCTTTAACTTAGATTTGTTGCCTTCTGTCCCGGACTTTCTTGTTGACAGAGTGACGGGACATAGACTAAGGGAATTTACTATCGATGTCACTGGAACACACCCTACTTATCAGGCTATTTGGCTTGTGACATCAGTTTATTTTTTAGCTAAAGAACCATTGTTGTGGCTCACCAAAAAATGGTATTATCTCATTTTGATCATCCTTGTCTTTGGATGGGTTTACTTTATTGGTTCAAGAATGGGTCAAATAGCCGTGGTTTTGGTATTATTCATCTCTTTGTTTACTCAAATTAGCGCACGTCGTTGGCAGTTTATTGTATTTGGAGTCCTGATCGCAGGACTTTGGTTCATGGCTAACCACCCCAGATTCAAAGAGATTGCAGAAGGATTCAATCCAAGCATTACTTCAGACCACATTGCTCATTACAATTCTTCCAATGTCCGTTTGGCTACATGGCGCTGTGCTCTCGAAACCATTGAGAACAACCCATGGTCTGGCACAGGCGTTGGTGACATACAGCCAAGCCTAGACCTGTGTTATAAGAACAATTATGACGCGCCTGTTTTCACGTGGGATCAATACAACACTCACAATCAATACCTTCATTTTTGGGCGACTGCGGGTATTATTGGGCTGGCGTTGTTTGTTTTGCAGTTGTTTGCATTGGGCCGCAGATTGTTAAAATTGCAATCAAAAGATGGCTTTGCAGTGTTTTTGATAGCGATTTTATTTATGCTTACAGAGAATATCTTGGTGCGCTCTGATGGCATTCATTTTTTTGCGACTTTTACAGCCTTTTATGTCTATACAAAACGATAAAATATATATCAATGCCAGGTTTTTGATGCAACGCCTAACGGGCGTGCAGCGATTTGCAATTGAAATATCCAAAGAGCTTAGAACCCGCTACGGTTCCAGGGTTGTTTTTATCGCCCCAAAGGGAATTCTGCACCACGACGTTGGCAGAGAACTAGATGTCGTCTCTATTGGACAGTTTTCGGGATATTTTTGGGAGCAAATTGAGTTGCCTTTTTTTTTGAGAAGACAAAACAAGCCATTGTTATTAAATTTATGTAACATGGCGCCTGTTTGTTACTCCAACAAGATTGTAACAATTCATGATTTGGCCTATGAAGACATGTCTGGAAATTTCAGTTGGAAATTCAGAACCGTTTATCGACTGCTGATGCCAAAAATCGTCAGATCGTCAAAAAAGGTGCTTACAGTTAGTGTTTTTTCTAAAGGTAGATTGAGGCGCCGCTATCCTTATCTCGATGAACAACAGATCGAGATTATTCCAAACGGAGCAAAAAAATGGCCTCCAAAGGAGCAAAAACTGCCATCTGATCAACCGTTTATCTTGTCGGTTGCGTCTTCAAGCATGAGAAAAAATTTGGATCTTTTGATTTTGGCCTTCAATAAATTCAACCAAATTAATCATGGAGCGTATAAACTTTTTTTGGTAGGGGATAAGGATCGCGTGTTTGAAAAGCAAAGGGCCCTTGAGTTCAGTTCGGACATCATTTCTTTAGGAAGAGTTAGTGATCAGGAATTAAACAACCTTTACTCCTCTTCATCAGCCTTTTTGAACCTATCCCTTTACGAAGGTTTTGGACTCCCAATACTTGAAGCATTGTCTCATCATACCCCTGTGGTGTGTTCAGATATCGAAGTGCATAAAGAAATATTCGAAGGGGCAGTTTTTTTTGTAAACCCTCATGATGCCGATGCCATCGCCAATAGCCTGTCTATGGCAGTTAATGATCAAAGCACTAAGAGAAGGCAGAGAGTTAACGAATTACTTCAAAATTTTACTTGGGAGCGCTCAGCCTTGAAGATTGAGGAAGTGATCAAGAACATTCAACAATTCGAATAAATGAAAATTGCGTTGGTTCATGACTGGTATTACGTCAATGGTGGCGCAGAAAAAGTGGTGCGTGCTATCAATGAAATTTGGCCTGACATTTCCCACTACGCACTGATAGATTTTTTGTCGGAAAAGGATAGAAATGACATTTTGAAGGGCAAAAAAGCGGCCACAAGCTTTATTCAGTGTTTTCCCTCGGTTCGACAAAACCATAGGAAATTCTTACAGTTATTCCCTTATGCTATTGAGCGTTTTGATTTGTCGTCCTACGATGTCATTATCAGTTCTTCCGCTGCAGTTGCCAAAGGGATTAGAGTGAATAGCAATCAATTGCACATATGCTATTGCCATTCTCCAATGCGGTATGCCTATGATTTATACGATCAGTACATCCAAGATTACAAAAAGGGGAGTATAAAAAGAGCTTATGTCAATTTTGTGCTTCAAAGACTGAGACGATGGGATCAAAGAACCACACCAGGGGTAACTCACTTTGTAGCTAATTCTAATAATGTTGCTCAACGCATTCTAAGAATTTACAAACGAAAGGCTGAGGTGATTTTCCCCCCTGTTGACACAGATTTCTACGAATTGAGCCCGTTTAAAGGAGAGTATTTTTTTACGGCCTCAAGAATGGTTTCCTATAAAAGGATGAGTATAATCATAGAGGCATTTAACAATCGTCCTGATCTCGAGTTGGTCATCGCTGGGAGCGGTCCAGAAGAAAAAAAACTCAAAAAAATCGCCGGTCAAAACGTCCAATTTAAGGGGTTTGTAGATTCTTCCCACTTAAAAGATTTGATGCAACATGCTAGGGCATTTGTCTATGCGGCGGAAGAAGATTTTGGGATTGTTCCAGTAGAAGCCATGTCATGTGGAGTCCCTGTTATTGCCTTTGCCAAGGGAGGTTTGTTGGAGACCGTAAAACAAAAAGTTTCAGGATTGTTTTTTGAAGAACAGTCTTCAAAAGCAGTGGGTAGAGCCCTTGAACAATTTGAAAAGGAGACCTTCGACCCAGACCAAATCCGAGAACATGCCCTGCAATTTGGAACAAATAGCTTTAAAGAAAAATTCGAGAAATTTGTCATGGACAAGTGGCAAAGCTTCAAATCTCAATAATCCGCAAGCCAAACCATTGAACTTCCTTATTTTTGTTTTTCAATTAGAAAATGCATCTCTATGAAACTTACTGTTGTTGGGACGGGTTATGTTGGTTTAGTTACTGGCACTTGCATGGCTGAAACAGGCGTTGAGGTGCTTTGTGTGGACAATAATGTCGATAAGGTAAATACCATGTCTGAGGGCAAATTACCCATTTATGAGCCTCATTTGGACCAGTTATTCCAGAGAAATATTCTATCTGGAAGGTTGAAGTTTTCTACAAATCTCAAAGAAGGGCTAGACCACTCGGATATCATCATGTTAGCCCTACCGACCCCTGATGGCGGAAATGGATTTGCGGACTTGTCTTATGTGCTAAAAGTCAGTGAAGCAATTGGCCAGCAGATGGGCAGCTACAAAGTGATAGTCAATAAAAGCACCGTTCCTGTTGGGACGGCCGACAAAGTCAGGGAAGTGGTAAAAGAGCAAACTGACATTGCTTTTGATGTGGTTTCTAATCCTGAGTTTCTTAGAGAAGGCTTTGCTGTTGAAGATTTTCTGAAGCCAGAACGCATCATAATCGGATCCCAATCGGAAAGAGCAGTTGATTTGATGAAGCAGTTGTACCGCCCTTTTGTTCGATCAGGCAATCCAATTTTGGTGATGGATGAAAAATCGTCAGAGTTGACAAAATATGCAGCCAATTCCTTTTTAGCCACAAAAATTACCTTTATGAATGAGATTGCCAACTTTTGCGAAAAAGTAGGCGCCGATGTGGACATGGTCAGAAGAGGAGTCGGCACAGATTCTCGAATAGGCAAGCGATTTTTGTTTCCTGGTATCGGGTATGGGGGATCTTGTTTTCCAAAAGACGTCAAGGCACTTTTCTATTCGGGTCAAGAAGTAGACTACAATTTCAATATACTAGAAGCGGTTATTAAGACCAACGACCACCAGAGGACTGTTCTTTTGCCCAGGTTAGATGCTTTTTTCAAAGGGCAGCTCAAAGGCAAAACAATAGCAATATGGGGATTGGCGTTCAAACCCGAAACAGATGACATACGAGAAGCCCCCGCCTTATTGATGATTGATGAGCTGCTGAAATTGGGAGCTAAAATTCAAGTTCATGACCCTGAAGCCATGACCAATGTTGAAAAAATTTACCAAAGTAAAATTGATTACTGTCAAAATATTTACGAGGCTGTAAACGGGGCGGATGCTTTGGTGATATGCACAGAATGGAGTATTTTCCGATCTCCAGACTTCTCCCGTATAAAAAGCCTAATGGCCTATCCAGCCATTTTTGATGGAAGAAACTTATATGATACGATTACCTTACAAGAGGAAGGTTTTTACTACAGCTCAATTGGCAGAGCCTTGGTTCAACCCCAATAAATGGAACTATTGAAAAACGAGAGTCAACGTGTTTTGATTACTGGTGCTGCCGGGTTTTTGGGCTCACACCTTTGCGACCGTTTTGTTTCAGAAGGGTTTCAGGTAATTGGGATGGACAATTTTATTACCGGTCACCAAGCAAATTTGGAACACCTGAGTAGAAATCCAAATTTTGTATTCATCGAACACGACATTACCAATTTTATTCAAATTGAAGGGCCTCTTGATTATATCATGCATTTTGCATCTCCTGCAAGTCCAATCGACTATGTCAAAATTCCAATACAAACTCTTAAAGTAGGATCGCTAGGCACTCACAATTTACTCGGATTGGCCAAAGCAAAGGGCGCCCGTATTTTAATTGCTTCTACCTCAGAAGTCTACGGAGATCCTTTGGTTCACCCTCAATCCGAAAGCTATTTTGGAAATGTCAACACCATTGGGCCAAGAGGAGTATATGATGAGGCAAAGCGATTCCAAGAATCTTTAGTCATGGCCTATCACAGGGTTCACGGCTTAGAAACGAGAATAGCCCGAATCTTTAACACCTATGGACCGAGAATGCGCCTGAACGACGGGCGTGTTGTGCCTGCGTTTATTGGACAGGCTTTGCGAGGCGAAAATCTCACTGTTTTTGGAGATGGCAAGCAAACCAGATCCTTCTGTTATGTCGACGATATGATTGAAGGGTTATACAGATTGCTGTTTTCCAATTATGTTGAGCCAGTCAATTTGGGTAATCCGGATGAGTTGACAATCCTTGATTTCGCTCATGAAATCTTAGAACTCTCCAAAAGCAAGAGCAAACTGAGGCACATGGCATTGACTGAAAACGACCCCCTTCAGCGTCAGCCAGACATTAGCTTGGCTCAAGATATTTTAGATTGGAAGCCTATCATCTCGAGAAAGGTTGGTATTGCAAATACTTTTAATTATTTCGCGGCGTTACCAAAGGAACAACTGCTTCGCAAAGAGCACAAGGATTTTACCACCCGAAATAAGGACAAGTGACGATAAGACAAGGCCGGTATTCTAAATTTCTTCGCCCCATTTCCTATATCATTGATCTGACGTTAATCAATGGCTTAGGCTATTGGTTGTTTTTCAAGGAAGATAATGGGATGAATTTTTTCCTTTTTGCATCCATATCGTGGATTGTGATTTCTGCCATATCGCCATTCTATGAAGTTTATCGTTTTACTAGGCTAACCGTAATTTTTACAAAAATCGTTAGGCAGCTTGTTGTTTTTTCGTTGGTAGTATTGTCCATTTCGGCGCTGTGGGAATTTGACAAAATGACCCCGACAAGGATCGGTCAGTATGTTCTTGTCTTATTCGTTTGTGTTAGTCTGGCGAAGTATTTCATCTATTTCGCCTTGCAGCGTTACAGATCCGATTTCGGAGGAAATTTCAGAAGGACGATAGTCATAGGGAGTAACGGAAACGTGATTAATTTAGAACATTTTTTCAAAGAAAATCCTGAATATGGATATAAGCTTCATGGTACAATGACTTTTCAAGGACCAAATGCAATTTCTGTGGAAGAGTGCTGTCGCTTTATTTTGGAGCACAAAATTGACGAGATTTATTGCTCCGAAAAGGAGCTAAACCCAGACCAGCTCAATGTGTTGATTGACTTTGCAGACAACAATTTAAAGATTATTAAATTTTTGCCTGACGAAAAGCGCTTGTCATCGCAAAGCCTAACGCGCGATTATTACGACTACATCCCCGTGGTCTCTTTGAGGCATATGCCTTTGGAAATCCCTTTCAATCGCCAAATCAAAAGAGGATTCGATATTTTGTTTTCGCTTTTGGTGATGATTCTACTGCTGTCATGGCTCATTCCAGCAATAGGAATTTTGATAAAATTGGAAACTAAGGGACCTATATTGTTCAGGCAAAGGAGAAATGGCTTCAACAACCATGAATTTATTTGTTATAAGTTTCGAAGCATGATTTTGAACGAAGAGGCCGATTTGATTCAAGTAACCAAGGGCGACGAAAGAGTGACTCGAGTGGGTCGATTGTTACGCCGTTCTAGCGTTGACGAATTACCTCAATTTATCAATGTGTTTTTTGGGGAGATGTCGGTGGTTGGGCCTCGTCCCCACATGGTGTCCCACTCTCAGATGTACGCCAACTCAGTTGATAAATTTATGGTAAGGCATTTTGTTAAACCAGGAATCACAGGATTGGCTCAAATCAAAGGATTTAGAGGAGAGGTTGAATCAGCTGACGACATCATAAATCGAGTCAAATACGATATTTTTTACATTGAAAATTGGTCTCCGTTATTGGATTTTAAGATAATTTTGCAGACGATTTATAACTTCATACGAGGAGACAAAAAAGCTTATTAACATGCGAATTTTAATACTGGGATCTGGAGGCAGAGAACACACGTTAGCTTGGAAAATGTCACAGAGTCCTTTATGCGATTCACTTTTTGTGGCTCCAGGAAATTCTGGAACTTTTCAGGTGGCTACGAACTTTGAGATTGACCCGACAAATTTTGAAGCTGTTATTGGCTTAGTTAAGAGCGAAGCGATTGATATGGTAGTTGTTGGTCCCGAAGCACCGCTGGTTCTAGGAATTCACGATGCAATCAAGTCAGACAAGGAGTTGAAAAACGTCGCAGTTATTGGTCCTGCCAAGGCGGCAGCAGAACTCGAAGGGAGTAAGGCCTTTGCAAAGGCGTTTATGAACCGACACAATATTCCTACTGCAGCTCATGATGTTTTCACGGCAGATTCCCTTCAAAAGGGCTTACAATTTTTATCTACCCTAAAGCCCCCCTATGTCTTAAAGGCTGATGGCTTAGCTGCTGGTAAGGGCGTCTTGATTATCGACAGTCTCAACGAAGCCCAAGCCACTCTCAAGGATATGCTGGAAAACCAAACTTTCGGAGAGGCCAGTCGAACTGTGGTTATAGAAGAGTTTTTGTCGGGAATAGAGTTGAGTTGTTTTGTGCTTACTGATGGGAAGAGTTATAAAATATTGCCAATGGCAAAAGACTACAAGCGTATTGGTGAGGGAGACACAGGACTTAACACAGGCGGAATGGGCGCTGTTTCTCCAGTGCCTTTTGTCGATGAGATGTTCTACAATAAGGTGGAGTCACGAATCGTAAGACCAACCATTGCTGGACTTCAAAAGGACCAATTACCCTATATTGGGGTAGTTTTTATTGGATTAATAAAAGTAAATGACGATCCGTTTGTTATCGAATACAATGTTCGTTTTGGTGATCCAGAAACGGAGGTAGTCATACCTCGAATTAAGTCCGATCTTGTGGAACTGTTTGCCTCTCTAAACCAAGGAAACTTGAAGGATTACCCATTGGAGATAGATGAACGCACCGCAGCAACCGTTATGATGGTTTCAGGGGGCTATCCAGGCGATTACGAAAAAGGCAAGGAGATTTTTGGTATGAAAGGTGTGGATGGCCTTCATCTTTTTCACGCAGGAGCCATTAGGGTAAATGATAAGACCCTAACTAGCGGGGGCAGAGTAATGGCTGTTACAGCATTTGGAGAAAACCACAAAGTTGCTACGAAAAAAATCTACGATCAAATTGAAAAGATCAATTTTGATGGAAAAAATTACCGAAAAGATATCGGATTTGATTTATAAATAAGAATGTGCCGAAATTGATTTGTCTTCTTCTCCATTTCTATCATGACGACTCAACTGAGTCATCCAATAAGTAAAAGCAACTAATCCAGTAATTGCAAACAGCCAAGTCATCACATTAGCAGCCCACCAATTGTCCAATTCTATTTCGGCTAGAAAGGAAAAAGGAACAAACAAAACATTGGTAAACAAATCTCCTAGGGCCGTAAAAAATGCTGTCATCGCAATATCAATTTTGTTCAGCAAAGATAACAAAGCTGTATTGTCCAGCCAAAACTTATTATTGTCTTTACCCAAAATTAAGAGTTTCTTCAATTCAAACTATATTTGCACCAAATAAGCACGCCATGATTGCAGCAAAGGCCAACGATATTTTTCAAAAAGCAATTTCTGATTATAAAGTATTGAATAGGGTTGACCAGCCATTTCACAACCCAATTGAACACGACAAAGATCCGTTGGGGCACTTGTTTTATCGCAAGTGTTGGATTGATACGGTTCAGTGGGCCTATGAAGACATTATCCGCGATCCGAATATCGATCCCAAAGCAGCACTTGTTTTGAAAAGAAAAATTGACGCCTCCAATCAAGACCGAACAGACACAGTAGAGTATATTGATGGATATTTTTTAAAACAATTCGAATCGATTCAACCCAACAAGGAGGCCACAATCAATTCGGAAAGTCCAGCTTGGGCGCTTGACCGACTGTCTATTTTAGCCCTGAAGATCTATCATATGCAGCTAGAAACTATGAGAGATGATGCCACGGAAAGCCACAAATTGGCTTGTAAAAACAAGCTGAATGTACTCTTAGAGCAAAGGGTCGATTTGTCTCGAGCCATTGACGAATTGATAAATGACATCACATCCGGCAATAAATTCATGAAGGTTTATAAGCAGATGAAAATGTACAACGACGAAGAGTTGAATCCAGTTTTAAGAAAGCTTAAATCCTAGTTGACCAACACCAGTTCACATATCTTAGTCATCCGTCTTTCGGCAATGGGGGATGTTGCAATGACGGTGCCCGTGATCCTAGCCATGCGAAATCAATTTCCTGAGGCTCAAATTACCGTTGTCACTCGAAAAGCCTTTATCCCTATTTTCGCCCATTTGAATGATGTCTCTGTGCTTTCTGTAGATTCGCTTGGGCGCCACAAAGGGATTATGGGTCTATGGCAATTGTCTAAAGAGATCCACGCATTGCGACCAAGTATGATTGCAGATCTTCACAATGTGTTGCGGTCTAAGATGTTGCGATTCTTTTTGAAAGACTACACATGGGCAATAGTCGATAAAGGAAGAAAGGACAAGTATTTGGCAGTGAATCAAGGGAAGGAAGTCCAGCTTCAAACCACCCATGAGCGATATGCCGATGTGTTTAGGAATCTTGGGTTTGACTTGAATCTTGCTGATTTTGTTTTACCTAGAACAAAATTCAATCTTCCTTCAGGTATTCCAACTAAACCAAAAGAGAAGTGGATTGGATTTGCCCCTTTTGCGGGTTATTTGGGCAAAACATATCCTTTAGACCTTTCTGCCCAATTGATCGCTCGATTAGAAAAACATGCCAGTGTAGTCTTATTTGGTGGAGGAGAAGAAGAAACAAAAGCCCTAAACGATCTTGCTTCCAAATTTGAAAAGGTGACTTGCTACGCTGGACAGTTAAATTTATCAGAAGAAATTCAACTCATTTCAAATCTAGATATGATGATTGCCATGGATTCGAGCAATGGCCACTTAGCGGCTATGCTTGGAGTAGAGGTTATTTCGATTTGGGGCATTACTCATCCAATTTTGGGATTTGCTCCTTTCGGCCAGCCTGGCTGCAACAGTTTGTTAGCCGATAAATCCAAATTCAACAAAATACCCACGTCCGTCTACGGCAACAAAATGCCCCAGGGCTATGAAAACGCCATCAGAACCATTACACCTGAAATGATTGATCAATTAGTCCATGAAAGACTTAAACATCGTCATAGTCCACCGTCAGAGACGCACTTGTAGGACGAGATTGGCAAGTCAAAACATAGCCAGATTTCAAATCGGCATCGGTGAGCACATTGTTCTGAGCCATTTCGACACTGCCTTCAGTGACTTTGGCAATACAACTGCTACACACACCTCCTTTGCATGAATAGGGCGCATCTAAATCCTTTGCGAGTGCAGCGTCTAGCACAAATTGATTTCGATTCATCTCGAATTCGACAGATTCACCATCTAAAACTAAAGTAATATTGGTTTTGCCTTCAGAAACAGTCTTGCCATCAGAGGCTTCCGTAGGAACAAAAAATAATTCGTATCGGATGTTACTCTCAGGATGTCCAAGTGCTGTCAATTTCCCCTTAATCTCCTGAACCATATCATTTGGACCACAAAGGTAGAAGTGACCTCGCCCGACTTGAAGGGGAAATTCTTTCAAAAAGGACTCTATTTTGGCTGCATTAATTCTGCCAAAGCCAGCTTCGGGCATTTCAATTCTGCTGTAAATCCAATGCAAGTGCAATCGGTCGCGGTGAGTGTTTTTTAGCGTTTTGAGCGCCATGACAAACATACTGTCCTCTGGGGTTTTGTTGCCATAAATCAAATGAGCCTCCCCTGTGGAGTGTTCTAAAAAGTGCTGCAGCAAACTCATTATTGGGGTGATGCCGCTGCCAGCAGCAATTCCTACAAAGGTTTGAATGTTTTGTTCTAAAACGAATCTGCCTTGAGGGGTTATGACTTCAAGGATTTCGCCAACTTTTAGGGACTGGGCAAAGCCCGAAAAGATGCCGCCGTTTAACCTTTTTATTCCAACAGACAACTCCCCAGAAGAAGGACTGCTACAGATTGAATAATCGCGAATGACAGTTTCTCCATTGATTGTTGTTTTAAGACTTAAATATTGCCCAGCGACGAAGCTATAATCTGTCTTGAGTTCTGGGGGAATGGCAAAAGAGATTTTTACTGAATCAGAGGTTAATGGTACTACGGAATCGATTTGAAGTCGATGGAATTGGTTCATGGGTTGAATTTGGTTTCAAAAATAAGGAACTTAAAAGATTATAATTAACTTAGCACTTGTCTATTTGCCCTAAAATTCAAATTATCACCATGCAGATTGCCGATTTTTTACGACTTGAATGGCAACAGTTCTCCCGAGCGGCCTATTTTCAAAAGAGCCTGGCCATTAAAATTTTAATGGGATTTTTAGTCCTTTATTTTGGGGGAACAGCTTTGTTGATTGGAGGGTTAATTTATTTCATCGCCGAAGATGCGGCGCCTAACGTGGACCCTCTCGTCACCGTCAACAACCTTTTGGTGATATGGGTTGCTCTTGACCTGTTGTTGAGGTACTTTTTACAACAGCTTCCGGTATTAAACGTCAAGCCATTGATGGCGATGCCAGTCCAAAGAACCAAAGTTGTTCGTTTTGTGTTACTCAAGTCTTTGTCCTCCTTTTTTAATATCTTACCTCTTTTCCTTTACATCCCTTTTACTGTAGTTCTATTGGTTAATGACTATAACCCGATTCAAACACTGGCTTGGTTTGTAGGGGTAGTGAGCATATCGTTCAGCATCAACTTCACCAACTTTTTAATTAATAAAAACAACACTTTCTTTTACGCCTTGCTGGCCTTAATCACTCTTGGTGTAGCACTGAATTACTTTGGTGTTTACGACCCAAGGGCCTTTGCAGGAGAGTGTTTTTATGCCTTGTTCGACAAACCATACTGGGTTGTAGTCCCGTTATTTGTGATGTACTTGCTCTATCGGTCCAACAAGTCTTTGCTGCTCAATGGGTTTTACTTGGACGACTTGGTGGCAAAAAAAGTGTCCTTGGCGGAAGATTCAGATTTTTCATGGCTCAAACGCTTTGGCCCAGTGGCCCCATTTCTTGAAAATGACATCAAACTGATCAGACGCAATGTGAGGCCCAGACAAGTTCTTTTGGTGTCGTTCATGTTTTTGTTTTACGGACTGATCTTTTACACTCAAGACATTTATATGGAAATGCCCACCATTTTGGTTTTTGCATCAATCTTTGTTACAGGAGGATTCTTAATGACTTTTGGGCAACAAGTGCCCTCATGGGACAGTCAGTATTACAAACTTTTGATGAGTCAAAACATTCCTTATCGCCAGTATTTAAACGCAAAATGGATGCTCATGGTCTTTGGAGTTCTCGTCTCTTTCGTCCTGAGCCTCCCCTATTTGTATTTTGGTTGGGACATTTACGCCATGATTGCGGCAGGAGCCCTATTTAATGTTGGATTGAATTCCTTTATCACGTTGATTGGAGGGGCGCTCAACAGGACTCCAATCGTGCTTAACGAAAAAGCCAAAGCCTTTTCGAACACCAGTGGATTCAATCCAACTCAGCTGTTGATTGGATTGCCCAAAATCTTTATGCCAATGTTGTTTTTCTATGTCCCATACAAGCTGATTAGCTTTGATGCTGGACTGATTTGCGTGGCCCTAAGTGGTGTTTTAGGACTGGCTTTTCGATCGCAATTCCTCAGTTTGATCGAAAGAATATACAAAAGAGGAAAACACAAAACCATTGCTGCTTTTGCGCAATAATCCTAAAATCAAGCCCTATGATTAAAGTAGAGAATTTAACAAAAAAATACCAGGGCGTTGAGGTCCTAAACATTAGCGAGTTGTCAATACCTAAGGGTCAAAGTTTTGGTCTGGTTGGAAATAACGGAGCAGGCAAAACAACCTTTTTCAGTCTGTTGTTAGACCTGATCAGACCCACAACAGGACAAATTCACTCCAAGGGAGTTCGAATAGACGCTTCCGAAGACTGGAAGCCTTTTACCTCGGCATTTTTGGACGAAAGTTTTTTGATTGGATACTTGACTCCAGAAGAGTATTTCGTCTTCATCGGTAAATTGCGTGGACAGAGTAAAAGCGAAGTAATAGAATTCATCGCTAAATTCGAAGGGTTTTTTAATGATGAAATCCTTGGAAAACGGAAATTTTTGAGAGACTTGAGCAAAGGGAATCAGAAAAAAGTGGGTCTAATTGGATCACTTATCGGTAATCCCGAAGTGGTTATTTTGGACGAGCCTTTCGCCAATCTCGATCCCTCAACCCAAATCCGATTGAAGCAGTTGATCAAATCAGAAACCCAAAACACTCACACCACTTTTTTGATTTCGAGTCACGATCTCACCCATGTCACCGAGGTGTGTGATCGCATTGTGGTTCTCGAAAAGGGCCAAGTCATCAACGACCTTCAAACCAGCACCGAAACTCTGAAAGAACTTGAAAAGTATTTTTCAGAGTCTCTGGAGGACTAGTCAGGTCTGTTATTTGTTGCTCGTTTTTGGCATTTTCTCCAACCCCATATTGAATAGAGTAAAACCAAAAATATCTGCAGCTTGTTCAAGACGTTTTGAAACGGGTGTACCTGCTCCATGGCCTGCATTTGTTTCGATTCGGATTAACACAGGATTGCTTCCATTTTGCTTGTCTTGTAGTTCTGCTGCGAACTTAAAGGAATGCGCTGGCACCACTCTATCGTCATGATCACCTGTTGTAATCAGTGTCGCTGGATAGTCGGTTCCCGCACGGACGTTATGAACAGGAGAATAGCCTAGGAGATAGTCAAACATTTCTTTCGAATCATCGGCGGTTCCATAATCATAGGCCCAACCAGCACCAGCAGTAAACGTGTGATAGCGGAGCATGTCTAAAACCCCAACGGCAGGAAGCGCGACTTTCATCAAGTCTGGGCGCTGAGTCATAGTAGCCCCAACCAACAAGCCTCCGTTACTTCCACCTTGTATGGCCAAAAAGTCGGAGGAAGTAATCTTGTTTTCAATCAAATATTCGGCAGCAGCAATGAAATCGTCAAATACATTTTGTTTTTTCATTTGAGTCCCAGCGGTGTGCCAGGCTTTTCCGTACTCTCCGCCTCCCCGCAAATTCGGCACAGCATAGACTCCTCCTAGTCCCATCCAAACGGCGTTTTGCGGACTAAATGAAGGCGTAAGACTGATGTTAAATCCGCCATAGCCATAGAGAATAGTTGGATTCTTACCATTGTATTCTAGGCCTTTTTTGTGAGTAATGATCATTGGGACCTTGGAGCCATCTTTCGAGTCGTAAAACACTTGGGAAGAAACAAAATCATCTGAGTTGAAATCAATAGAAGGAGACCAGTACTTCGAAGAAGTTCTTTCTTTGGGGTTGTAGGAATAGATGACCCCAGGAGTGTGATAATTTGTAAAACTGTAGTACAAAACTTCATCATCCTTCTTGCCAGACCAACCTCCAGCCGAGCCAACACCAGGGAGTTTAATTTCTCCTAAATTGTTCCCGTTTTTGTCAAACTGAATAACCTTGGAAGTGGCGTCAATCATGTATTTGGCAAAGAAATAGCCACTACCATTGCTTGCCGACAACACGTTTTCGGTTTCTGGAATAAAGTCTTTCCAGTTGGACTCTTGAGGACTTGTTGCCGTTGTGGTAACCACTTTTTGGTTTGGTGCATTTTTATTAGTGACCAAATAAAGCAAGTCGCCATCAGTATCCAAAACATAACTGTCACTGCTATAATCTTCGTCGATTTTGACCAAAGGACTTGAAGGGTTGTCAAGATCTTTTAAAAACAGCACATTTCCAGAAGTTGATTTTGCCCCAGAAATAAATAAATACCGACCATCATCGCTGACCTCGCCACCGACATAACGGTGTTTTTGGGCCTCTGTACCACCAAAGACCAACTCGTCCTGATCTTGAGGAGTGCCAAGTTTGTGGTAATATAATTTATGCTGATCTGTCATTTTAGAAAGTTCACTGCCCTTAGGCTTGTCGTAGCTCGAATAGAAGAATCCTTCGCTTTTCTTCCATGAAATCCCGCTGAATTTCACATCTACCAAGGTGTCTTCAATGATTGCCTTATTTTGTACGTCGAGTACAATTACCTTGCGCCAATCGCTTCCCCCTTCGCTGATGGAATAGGCAACTTTGGCTCCGTCTTTTGTAAAACTCATTTCTCCAAGAGAAATGGTGCCATCCTCTGAAAATTTATTAGGATCTAGAAACACTGAAGTGTTGCCCTTGTTGTCAACTTGATACAATACAAATTGATTTTGCAGTCCGTTATTTTTATAGTAATAGGTGTTTTCTCCTTCTTTAAAAGGCGATCCAATTTTTTCGTAATTCCAAAGTTTTTCTAGTCGATCTTTCAATTGAGAACGAAACGGAATACGATTGAGATACTCAAAGGTCACCTCATTTTGAGCTTTGACCCAATCCGCGGTTTCTTTACTGTTGTCGTCTTCGAGCCAGCGATAATTGTCCACTACTTCTGTTCCAAAATGGGTTTCGGAAACAGGGATTTTAGTTGTTTCGGGGTATTCAGGTGCTGGGGGATTGGTTTTACAAGAACTCAATAAAATCATTAGGCCAAGAGTCAATAAGGGTTTCATAACAAATATTTTTACTGCAATTTAGTAGTTTTTGCGCGAGGATTAAATTTTCTGTTGATAAATTAATCCGTTTCATGATTCTTCGGAAATTGTTTAAGAATCAATATATTTCAGAATTTTAGTCAATGGGAATTAAAAAATTCTGTTATTTTCACACACTCTATCATAAATGCCTAGTTTTACAGTTATACTATTGAAACAATTTGTCCCCTGTGATTCAAAATAAAACGTATCGCTCTCTCGTCTTTTGTGTCGTACTGCTCGTGGTAGCTGGATGTTCTCGAAAGAAAAATACGTTTGTGAGTCGCAACATGTTTGCTTTAACTGCAAAATACAACGTCTTGTTCCACGGAAATGAGGCTTTGGATCGGGAAGTTGAACAGTTGTTCAGCACTTACAATGAAAACTATTGGGACATTTTGCCAATTGAGCCACTGGCAGTAGACGAAGACGCAATCAAAGTAGGTGAGTCCGAAAACAGCAATTTCTCAAGGGCAGAAGAAAAAGCGATCAAAGCGGTTCAAAAGCACAGCGTTAACGTCAAAGGCAAGGAGTATAATAGCCAGATGGACGACGCCTATATGTTGCTGGGTAAGTCTCGTTATTACGATCAGAGGTTTGTTCCCGCTTTGGAGGCCTTTAATTACATTTTGGCCAAATATCCCGCCAGTGATAAAATCAATATGGCTCTTATTTGGAGGGCAAAAACTAATATCAGATTGAACAATGATGCTCAAGCAGTTAAAAATTTGAAACGCCTTTTAACAGGAGAGCGACTAGAGGACGAGGAGCGCGCAGAAGGTGAGGCCGCACTAGCACAAGCTTATATCAATCTCAATCATTTGGACAGCGCACAAGTGGCGCTTCATGAGGCTTCAAAGGTTGTCAAACAAAACAATCGCAAAGCAAGATATTGGTATATCAAGGGACAGCTCTATGAGCAAAATAATCAATCCGACAGCGCCTATTTCTACTTCGATCAAGTTGTTCAAATGAACAGGAAGATTCCGCGAGGCATGTGGGTTCAGGCTCAGTTGCTGCGCTATTCAAACAGCAAGCCCCAAGCTGAAGACTTTCTGACGACCAGTGAGTTTTTTACAAAACTCCTTAACAATAGGGAAAACCGCCCATATTTGGGAAATATTTATCACGTTTGGGCCAATATAAAACTCAATCAAGGCTTGAGCGATCAGGCCAAGAGTCTGTATAAAGAGTCATTAAAAATTCCTTCGTCTGACGCCGTTTTAATGGCCAAAAATTACGAAGCAATAGGAAACATCAGTTTTGATCAAACCCTATTTAGAGAAGCGGGAGCCTATTATGACAGCACTCTTACAGCCTTAGTAATAGACAGCAAGGCTTTTAGAACTGTAAGGAGGAAAAGAGACAATTTAGAAGATGTTATTTTCTATGAAAATCAGCTCGCTCAAAACGACAGCATCATCAGATTGTCAAGCATGTCAAAAAATGATCAGCGGACTTTCGTAGAGTCTTTCGTCGAAGAGCTAAAACTGCAAGATGAAAAAAGCAAAGCTGCAGGAGAGAAATTGAGAGAAGTCAATGTCTCCTCTGGGGCTTTGTCTACCACCACCAAATTTTATTTTTACAATGCCAATACGATTGCCTACGGCAAATCGGCTTTTGAGTCTCTTTGGGGGGAAATTAAACTCGAAGATAATTGGAGGTGGACACCTGCCAAGTCTGCTCCGCAAGGCGTGGTGGTCGAATTGAAAGAAGACAAAGAAGAAGATAATGGGCGGTATGCTGTTGAAACTTACTTATCCCAAATCCCAACGGAGGCTGCTGTTATCGACAGCTTAACTCTGGACAGAAACAAGGCCTTGTATCAATTAGGATTGTTGTACAAAGACCGTTTTAAAGCATTTTCAATTGCCCAAAGCCGCTTGGAAACATTGCTCAATCTTATAGACCCAACGGACAATTTGACTCTGCCCGCCACCTATCACTTGTTTCGCCTTTACGAAGAATCCAACCAAACCACCCAAGCCGAAGAAACAAAATCCAAACTCATCAAGAATTATCCAGAAAGTAGGTTTGTAGCATTGATTTTAAACCCAAAAACAGCTTTGACTCAAGCAGAAAACAGTCCCCAACTTACCTACAACTCAATTTATCAATCCTATGAAACTGGAGAGCTCGAGCAGGTTATAGAACAATGTAATAAAGCCATTTTTGATTTTGACGGAGATCCTTTGATTCCCCGATTTGAAATGCTTGGCCTCACTGCTGGGGCAAGGCTTTTTGGATTGGCATACTATAAAAATGGTTTAACGGAGTTGTCGGTCAACTATCCGAATAGTGCTGAGGGAAAACGCGCCACAGAACTTCTCAAAACCGTAATTCCAGATTTGGAAAATCAAGATTTTGAAGATCAAAAATCGGCTACAGAATTCAAGGTCATTTTTACGTTCCCGCGCTCGGATCAACAAGAAATTGACACCTTTGCCGAAAAACTAAATGGTGCTCTAAGTGATGTTAAGTACTTCAATTTGAGTACATCTGTCGAACTTTACAATCAAAATACTACATTTGTTTTAGTAAACGGATTAAAAAGTATCCAAGGCGCAGAAGGATTTGCAGAAATTTTGAAAGATTCTGAGGTCAAAATCGACCGAGAGTTTTTCCCAATTTCATCTCAAAATTACCAAATTGTGCAAGTGCATAAGAACCTTGAAAAATACTTAGAACAACATTAAAAGATGATATCAAAATCTAAATTTCAGCACATGGGATTGAATTCAAACACAACTCAACAAAATGTCATTTCTCAAGACACCAAAGTGATTGGCAACATTACTTCAAACTCTCCTATTAGAATCGACGGTATTCTCGAAGGCAACCTGTCAACTCAAGGAAAAATTGTGGTAGGCAAGTCGGGATCGATAAAAGGTCAACTTAAAGGAGTCAACGCAGACATTGAAGGAAAGTTTTCTGGAAAAATTGAATTAACCGGAACTTTAGTTCTAAAAGACACAGCTCACATTGAAGGCGAAGTGATGATTGGCAAATTGTCTGTTGAACCAGGAGCAACCTTCAACGCTAATTGTAGCATGAGAGGCGCAATTAAATCTTTAGGAAGTGAGCAAGGAGCCTCAACACCCCAAAAAGACGAGAAAACAGCTTAACAAAGCCCTTAGTTTAACTGCATTTAGCGGTCAAATGGGGTTGACCATTTTCCTTTTTGTCAAATTGGGACTGTGGCTTGACATGCGCTATAACAATGAACAAAAACTGTATGTCGTTATCTGTTGTTTGGTTGGTATTGTTATCTCGTTCTACTTTCTAACTCGCCAATTGAAACAATTTCATTCATGACCCAGAAAGCACAGAATCATCGGACACTGCCATTTTCTATCCAACTATTAAGTATCATGGGTGTTGCTTTAGGTCTTCATTGGATTGCACTATTTATTAAAGGCTACGATTATTCTCAAGCGTTACTTATTCAGACATATGCGGTTAATTTTTTTCTTGCTTTTCTCATAGTTGCACTAATCATAAGATTTCAGAGAGCAGTTAAAAACCATATCGGGTTTCTATTTCTTGCGGGCAGCACTTTAAAAATCGCTGTCTTTTTTCTATTCTTTCGGCCCCTTTATATGGTTGATGGTCAGATTACTGCACTCGAAAGTATTGGATTTATCGTCCCGTATTTGCTCGCTTTATTTTTAGAAACCAGGGCTTTGGTGCGATTTTTGAGCAATACATGAGCTGTCGCAAAAAGGAAGGCCATTTGTTAAGCCTTTCTATAGCGATTTAATCATACCTGCTTATGAAAGCTTTTTTTAAGACTTGCTTGGTATTAGCTATGTTGCTGGTGTTAAGTTGCAATGATGATTCTGTTACACCCCAGAAATTACCAGACCCTAGAATCGTTGGATTATGGAACGGAATTGACATTAGTTTTTCCGGAGCTTCCCTGAACCTCTACCAAGACCCAGATCATGAAGTAAGTTTAATATCTGTTGGATATGATGAGGACTTTTCATTCAATATTCAAGAAGATCCAAACCAACTATTTATAGAAGGTACCTTTGGAGTGCTTTGTACCCTCAGCGACTCCGAGTATTCTGAGGATTACATGATTCCGGGGAACACCATGGGGGGACAATCATTGTGGTCAAAAAGCGGAGGCCTATTTATAACTGAATTTCTGGGTGAAGTCACGATTTTCACAATAGATGTTTTGACTGAAGCTAATTTGGTGATTTCTGCAATAGTACCTTTTGAACAACTTATGATTCCCATGGAATTGCAAGGGGATGTGTTGCTGACTCTAGAATTCGAGCGTATGTAATTCCTGACTTTTGAGAGGTAAAATGGGGGTGATTACAATTTTAAATAAACCAGTAATATTCTTTTTTGTTTAATTCATAAAACCATACCTTTGCAGCGATTTAAAGCAGGTGAAATCGCGCACAATGTATAGAGCATCTAAGTACAATCTTTTTTTAAGTATTTTCCTAGGATTTTCCTCTATTCTAACTGCGTCGACAGAACCTTCAGGAATAGACAAAAAGACCGAAATTAAGGCCTACATCAATCATCACCTTAAGGATTCTTACGACTTCAGCATCACATCTTACACTGACGAACTAGGACAACATCACTACATCGGTTTTCCTTTGCCAATTATCTTGTGGGACAATGGATTAAAAGTATTTTCTTCGTCAAAATTTCATCACGGCGAAACTGTGGCTGAGGTAGAGGGTAGTTTTTATGCCATTGAGCACAACAAAATATACAAGACCGACGAGACAGGAACAATCAATTACGACGATCATCATCACCCTCTAAACATCAAGCCTCTTGACTTTTCTATCACCAAAAGTGTGGTCATGATTTTGATTACTGGCTTGCTCATGTTTTTCTTATTTAGAAACTTAGCCAGATCCTATGCGTCAAATGGCAGTATTGCCAAAGGAGCAGGACGGTTTTTTGAACCAATTGTTCTTTATATCAGAGACGACATTGCCATCCCCAATATTGGAGAAAAACATTACAAGCGCTATATGAGCTACTTGTTGACCATCTTTTTCTTTATTTGGTTTTTGAACATTTTCGGCCTAACTCCACTTGGAGTCAATGTTACAGGCAACATAGCGATCACTTTTTCAATAGCCCTTTTAACTTTTTTGATTACTAATTTTACTGGAAATAAAAACTATTGGAAACACATCTTTTGGATGCCAGGAGTTCCAGTACCAATGAAAATAATTTTAGCTCCTATTGAATTGTTGGGAGTATTTATCAAGCCGTTTTCACTTTTAATTCGTTTGTATGCCAACATGCAAGCGGGTCACATCGTATTAATGAGTTTGATTGGCCTGATGTTCATTTTCAAAAGCTGGCTAGGGAGCACACTGTCGTTCGGATTGGCGTTTGCCATTTCTTTAATTGAAGTGCTGGTAGCCTTGTTACAAGCCTATATTTTTACAATGCTTTCTGCCTTGTATTTTGGGTTTGCTGTCGAAGAACATCATGACGAAGCGCATTAATAGTAAGTTGAATGTTTAATTTTTAATATATATATCATGGAAATTCCAGCAATTGTAGGTGCAGGTTTAGTAGTAATTGGAGTAGGAATGGGTATCGGTCGTATCGGTGGTTCCGCAATGGAAGCTATCGCACGTCAGCCAGAAGCTTACGGAAAAATTCAAACTGCTATGCTTATCGCAGCTGCCCTTATTGAAGGTATTGGTTTCGCAGCATTATTCGCTGTTTAATGAATGCTTAAACAATCTTGCAACGGTTGGTTGCAAGATTGTTTTTTATTAAAAATTGAAGCAATTAAAGTTTTAGACTATGGAAAAACTATTAGAAGAATTTTCGCTCGGACTGTTTGTGTGGCAATCGCTCGCTTTTGTCATTCTATTGTTTTTGTTAAAAAAATTCGCTTGGAAACCCATTTTAGACGCCGTTGACGAGCGTGAGCAGGGCATCAAGTCTGCCTTAGAATCGGCAGAAAAAGCCAAACTGGAGATGGAAAATCTTCAAGCTGACAACGAGAAACTGTTAAAAGAGGCCCGTTTGGAAAGAGACGCCATGTTGAAGGAAGCCCGCGACATGAAGAATAAAATGATTGAAGAGGCAAAAGACGAAGCAAGAGTTGAGGCAACAAAATTGATGCAACAAGCTCAACAAGCCATCATTACCGAAAAACAATCGGCAATTGCCGAATTGAAGTCTCAAGTGGCTTTGTTGTCAATAGATATTGCAGAAAAGGTATTAAAGTCTGAATTGGCCGACGAACAAAAACAAGAAGCCTTGGTCGAATCGTTGTTAAAAGACGCCAAAATTAATTAATCATGTCAGGAAATCGCGCCGCTTATAGATATGCCAAAGCTCTGTTGAGCGCTGCTCAAGAGCAGCAAGTAGCTCAATACGTTTTTGACGACATGGTGTTGATTTCAGAATCTGTTAAGGCCTCAACTGACCTTGAGAAGTTATTGGAGAGCGCCGTTGTCAAAGGGAGTGTAAAATTGAATGTACTCAAAGCGGGTTTCCCTGAAGTCAATTCGCTTACCGTTAAGTTGTTCGAATTACTAGACACCAATAACCGAATGGCTTTGATGTCCCACGTGGCCAAAGCTTTTATAGAGGCATTTGATTCATCGCAAGGCAAAATAACTGCACAGGTCACAACTGCAGTTCCTATGACCCCAGCTTTGGAGACACAAGTATTGACCAAAATTAAAGCCTTGACAAACAAAACTGTAAACTTGGAACAGGAGGTTGATCCAAGTATTGTCGGAGGATTCATTTTGCGTATTGGCGATCAGCAATACGATGCAAGTATCACCAATCAATTGAACCAATTAGAAAGAGTATTAACATCACAATAGAATCATGTCAAACGTTAAACCAGCTGAAATTTCAGCAATTTTAAAACAACAATTAGACGGCGTTCATTCAGGGGCAACCTTGGATGAGGTGGGAACTGTATTGACCATTGGCGATGGTATCGCTCGAGTATATGGTTTGTCGAACGCCCAATATGGTGAACTTGTAGATTTTGGGAATGGTCTCGAAGGGATCGTTTTGAACTTAGAAGAAGACAATGTTGGAGTGGTACTACTCGGTCCTTCTCAAGGCATTAAAGAAGGAGCAACAGTAAAACGCACTGAACGTATTGCATCGATCAAAGTGGGCGACAACATGGTCGGAAGGGTAGTCGATACATTGGGTAATCCTATCGACGGAAAGGGACCTATCGGAGGCAAATTGTACGAAATGCCTTTGGAGCGCAAAGCTCCGGGGGTTATTTTCCGCCAACCTGTTGATGAACCTTTACAAACGGGAATCAAGTCTATTGATGCAATGATTCCTGTGGGACGAGGACAACGAGAACTTGTTATTGGTGACCGCCAAACGGGCAAAACAACAGTTTGTATCGACACCATTTTAAATCAGAAGGAATTTTTTGATGCTGGCGCGCCAGTTTTCTGTGTCTATGTCGCCATAGGTCAAAAGGCCTCAACGGTGGCTGGAATTGCAAAAACCTTGGAAGATAAGGGAGCTATGGCCTACACGGTTATCGTAGCTGCCAACGCCTCTGATCCAGCTCCGATGCAAGTTTATGCTCCATTTGCGGGGGCTGCCATTGGAGAGTATTTTAGAGATACTGGTAGACCAGCTTTGATCATCTATGACGATTTGTCCAAGCAAGCTGTGGCCTATCGTGAGGTGTCCTTGCTGCTTCGTCGTCCTCCAGGACGTGAGGCCTATCCAGGGGACGTATTCTATTTGCACTCGCGTTTGCTCGAGCGTGCTGCTAAAGTGATTGCCGACGACAACATCGCCAAAGACATGAATGACCTCCCAGAATCGTTAAAATCTGTGGTTAAAGGAGGCGGCTCCCTAACCGCATTACCAATCATTGAAACCCAAGCGGGAGACGTTTCGGCCTATATTCCAACGAATGTAATTTCGATTACTGATGGTCAGATTTTCTTGGAATCTGATTTGTTCAACTCGGGTGTTCGTCCAGCCATTAATGTTGGTATTTCTGTTTCGCGTGTTGGTGGATCAGCGCAAATCAAGTCGATGAAAAAGGTAGCCGGAACTCTTAAGTTGGATCAGGCCCAGTATCGCGAGCTAGAAGCATTTGCCAAATTTGGTTCTGACCTTGATGCAGCCACCTTGAATGTTATCGAAAAAGGAAAGCGCAATGTGGAAATATTGAAGCAAGCACAAAACGATCCTTACACTGTGGAAGATCAAGTTGCTATTATTTATGCAGGATCTAAAAATCTGCTAAGAAACGTTCCAGTTGAAAAGGTTAAGGAATTTGAAAGAGATTTCATCGCATACATGAATGCAAAACACAGAGATGTATTAGATGCCCTAAAAGCTGGAAAATTAACTGACGAAATTACAGACACCTTGACCGCTGTTTGTAAAGATTTGTCCTCGAAATATTAATGACCAATTGATTAGTCATGCCTAACTTAAAAGACATACGGAACAGAATTGCATCGGTTTCATCAACCATGCAAATCACCAGTGCCATGAAAATGGTGTCTGCAGCCAAGCTCAAAAAGGCTCAAGATGCTATTACTGCGATGCGTCCTTATGCCAATAAGTTGACAGACCTGCTTCAAAATTTGAGCGCTACAATGGACTCGGATCACGGAAGTCATTTTACTCAGCAACGTCCAGTTAAAAAGATGTTGGTAGTGGTAATCACTTCAAACCGAGGCCTCTGTGGAGCCTTTAATTCTAACGTCATAAAGGCGAGTTTGACCCCTGCCGAACAAAATTCGGATGCCCAAGTGGATTATTTGGCGATTGGTAAAAAGGCCAATGACGCCTTTTCCAAAAAACACAAGGTGGTTTCCAACCACAGTAAGGTCTTTGACGATCTGACATTTGCAAATGTTGGAGTTATTGCCGATGAGCTGATGAATCGATTTGTGCAAGGAGAGTATGATAAGATTGATTTGGTCTATAACAAATTCAAGAACGCTGCCACCCAAGAAGTGATGGTCGAAAATTACCTTCCTTTAGTTCCCGCAGAAGGCGTTAGAGTTGAGAGCGATTATATTTTTGAGCCTAATAAGGGTGAAATTGTTTCTCACCTCATCCCAAAGGCTTTAAAAACCCAACTCTACAAAGCTATTCGCGATTCTTTCGCCAGTGAACACGGTGCGCGCATGACCGCCATGCACAAGGCGACCGACAATGCTACCGAGCTTAGAAACCAGCTCAAATTGACTTATAACAAGGCCCGACAGGCTGCTATTACTAACGAGATACTTGAAATCGTTGGCGGGGCAGAGGCTTTGAATGGATAGAAGTTCACCGTTTGACATGGCACACTTTTTGCCAAGAAGGACACGTTAACCTAAATCCATTTTTATGAAACCTATAAAACTTAGTCTTTTAAGCATTGTTTTAATTTCATAATTTTCATTTTGTCAAACCGCTAATACTTCTGAAATCACTGCCAGTTTGGGCGTTGAAACTTTAGAAGATTTCCGGACAGCGCTGTCTGACCTCACCACCACCTTTCTCACAAGTACTGTCCCTGGAGGAAAAGTTACTTTCGAGAATGGCTCGAGAATTTCGGCTTATAACGTCCACTACGCAATAGCGGTTAAAGACCACTGGATGGTCGGAGTAACCTTAGCCTACCAAACATTGAGCAGAGACTGGCTCGTCAATGATAAGGTGGCAGGGCAGGACAGCTCTACAGCCTATACGATTGCCGTAGAGACCGATTACCGCTACATCTCCAAACCTGTATTTCAAATGTATTCTGGAGCAGGATTGGGATTAGTATCGGTAAAAACTGATTTCACCTTGGGACCGAACTTAATGCTAAAGGGCGAAAACGGGCAATCTTCACAATATTTCACTTTTCAAATTACAGCTCTGGGCTTCAGAGTCGGTAAACAATTAGCTGGATTTGCAGAGTTGGGATTTGGATATAAAGGGATAGCTAGCGCAGGACTGTCCTATCAGTTTTAGGAAATATCCGTTAGCCTATTTTCCAATTGACTTGGTTATTAGGCGTCCATTCTATTGAAGGGACGCTTTTTTTGGTGCTATAGGACTGTACCAATCCCATTTTTGAAGACTTGCATTAGACAGAAGCTTAATTACTTTGCTTAGCTTTGTTATCAAATTATGTTGCTATGAGCACAAAACCCTTCATTCTATTAGTCCTGCTTTTGACCACTTGCAAATCGGCCATGACCGTTCAAGACTTACCACCTGCACCAATTCTTAACGCCTATTTCTATGAATATGTTTCGGGCCAATCGGCATCTGGACGCGGATATGAATTGGTGATCCAACTCGATAACCCAGCAATCATTCTTGACTCGGTTCGATTTAAAGATCAAAATCAAGCGATGAGCCCCTCTGCAAAGGGCTTTGTTGCCCGATTTAATCAAAATGGAACGGCCGATATGATCATGTCTGCAGACCCCATAGACGAGTATGGCAATGAGATGCCAAAAATGAATCAGCCAGAATTTCCTCGAAAAACTGACCTCAACTGCGTCGTTCGCTTCTCTTACCTCAATAAGATTGGATACTTCAAAATAGAACAACTTGAGGAACGGGCAGCATTATACTATCCTGGAATGCCAAAACCTAAAGATCAGTAGTTGAAGCTCTACTCTAAACTTTTTCAGCAAACCACGATTTACGGCCTGGCCACGGTCATTCCCAGAATGCTGAGTTTTATTCTTGTGCCGCTTTACACCACCAAAGGGGTGTTGTCTTCCGTTGCGGACTATGGTACAGTATCTTTAATTTTTTCTTGGTTCGTTCTTTTCAATGTCCTGCTTTCTTATGGTATGGAAACGGCGTTTTTCAGATTTTTTTATAAGGAGAAAGACCCTAAAAAGGTTGAAGGAACTACCACTATTGCCCTGCTAATCAGTTCTGCAGCCTTTCTAATTTTGTCATATTTGGGCAAGGGGACTTTGTCTGCATGGCTTGATATGAATGAAAGCCATTTTTCGCTCGTTGCCAAGATTCTTGTCTTGGACGCTGCAGTCGTCATTCCTTTCGCTTATCTGAGAGCAAAGGGTCAAGCCAAGAAATATGCCTTGATTAAAATCACGAATGTCGCAGTAGGCTTATTGCTCAATGTTTTCTTTTTATTGGAATTAAAGCATTGGAAGAGAACAGGTTCATGGTTCGATTTCGCCATTCAAGAACAGTTCGAAATCAATTATATATTCATTGCGAATCTCATTGCCAGCGCATTGACGCTGGTGCTGTTGTTGCCCTATTACAGAAGATGCAGTTATCAGTTTGACCTCAAATTGTTGCGCTCAATGCTGGTTTACGCTTGGCCTATTTTGGTGGCTGGCTTGGCTTTTGCCGTTAATGAAACTTTTGACCGTGTTCTACTCGATCGTTTGTTGCCTTCTGAGGAATCCGATGTGCAGATCGGGATGTATTCGGCCTGCTACAAAATTGCCATTTTCATGACTCTTTTTAGCACAGCATTCCGACTGGGTATTGAGCCGTTTTATTTTCAACAGGCCAATCAACAAAATCCGCAAAGACAGTATGCGCGTATTCTTGAGCTATTCGTCCTGATTGGAAGCCTGTTGTTTTTGACAGTTGTCGTTTTTGCCGATTTCATCAAGGTTGTTATAGTGAGGAGCGAAGCCTATTGGGAAGCCATGTGGGTAGTGCCCATTGTGTTATTGGCCAACTTCTTCTTGGGCATTTATCACAATCTTTCGGTTTGGTACAAGGTCACCGATCGCACTAACTACGGGCTGGTGTTTTCACTCATAGGAGCGGGAGTTACCTTGGGAATAAATTTTTGGCTGATTCCTTCAATAGGCTTCAAGGGGTCAGCTTTGGCCACGCTTTCAGCCTATGGCATCATGGCTTTGCTTTCGGCATATGTTGGACATAGTCGATATCCAATTCCGTACAATTGGTTCAAAATAGGGTTTTATTTGTCCATGAGCACCATTGCAGCGTTTGTCTCGTTTTATTACTTTAGAGGAAATATTTATGTGGGGATGCTCTTTTTACTGATGTTTATTTCTACTGTGTTGTGGATGGAACGCAGACAGGTTAAACAATTCAAATCGTTTATTTTTGGCAATGCTTCAAACAAGAACCAAGCAACCAAATAATCACGTCATATGAAGATTAAAATCATTAACAACAGCGGATTGGCTTTGCCAGAGTATGCTACTGAAGGGTCCGCAGGGATGGACCTCAGAGCAGTATTGGAAGCATCAATTACATTAGCTCCATTAGAGCGCGCTGTCGTAAAAACAGGACTTTTTATTGAATTACCTCATGGGTTTGAGGCTCAAGTGAGGCCCAGAAGCGGTTTGGCCGCCAAGAAAGGATTGACAGTTTTGAATTCGCCAGGCACCATTGACGCAGACTATAGAGGTGAAATAGGGGTTATTCTGGTGAACCTATCCAATCAATCGGTCACAATTGAACCCGAGGAGCGCATAGCGCAGCTTGTGGTCGCAAAACACGAGCGAGTGATATGGGAAGAGGCTTCTGTACTTTCGAGCACAGATAGAAGCTCTGGAGGCTTTGGAAGCACTGGTAACCAATAAGTAAAAAAATGAAAACCTTTGCTGTCTTATTCTTCGGATTCATTTCTTTGGTAAGGCTAAATGCCCAGCCTTTAGACAGCAAACCTCAGGCTACTGTTCAAGCTATTTTTTTTGATGCCATCAAGGAACGTGCCTTGGGAAATTTTGACAGGGCTTTGGCTTTACTCAAAACGGCAATCGAACAAGAACCAGATGAACCTGCACTTTATTTTGAATTAGGTAAAAACTTGCGAGTTTTGAAACGTTACGATCTCGCTGAGCAAGCTTTTTTAAGCGCCAATTCTCTCCAACCAGATGACGAATGGATCCTCAATGAGCTCTATACGGTTTACGGGGATATGGGAGCAATGGACAAATTGTTGCCAATCTTACAAAAGTTGGCCGAAAGGCACCCAGATTACCAAGAGGATTTGGTGTCCTTTTACATCGAACAAGGGCGCTATGAGGAGGCCAATGTGACTTTGAGTCTTTTAACGTCAAAGTATGCAAATACCCCTTCAAGAGAAGAAAAAAGACGGCTGTTGGATCGGCTGATGAATCCGAAACAGTCTTTGAATAAGGAAGAATTTAGCTCATTGATGTCAACCGCTAATTGGGACCAAGCGTTGTCAACGCTCAGAGTCACACTGACCAGTTCAAATGAACTCATAGAAGATAAAATAGCACTGGTCAAAATGATTAGTACCGAATTTATTAGAACCAAACCAAGGGAATTATACGGTATTTTGGAACAATCGGCCTTGTCCAATGATCTTTGGGTAGCGATGTGCAAGAGCGAAATCCAACTGGTATTGTCACAATTTGAAGAGTCTTTGCGTCTGTCAGAGGAAGGCCTAGTTTACTATCCTGCGCAGGCCAAGTTGTATTTGCTCAATGGCACGGCGCTCAACAAGCTTGACCGATGGGAAGAGGCTTCCGCTATATTGGAAATGGGTTTGGCCTTTGTGATACCAGGTAATTTTCAGATTGCACAATTTTACGACGAATTGATTTTCGCTTATTCCAGATTGAATCAAGAGGAAATGGTAGATTTGTACAGACTAAAAAAAGCTGATTTAAAATGATTGTCAAGCGAGGAGTATTTTTGTTCCATTACCTATCCTTAGCTTTCATTCTATTGGGTTGTGGCGGTTCTAAAACTGTGCCCTCCGACACCAAGCCCAATATGAACGTCAATGCCAAGACACTGTTGGCGTCGCATTACAACGCTATCGCTAGTTTTTCTACACTTCAAGGAAAAATGGGGATCTCGATTTTGGATGATAGTCGAGAGATGGGCTATACGTTGTCCTTGAGAATGAACAAAAACGAAAAGCTTTGGCTTAATGCAACCCTTGGCATTGTTAGGGCTTTGGTCTCAGTTGAGGGAGTGCAGTTCTATAACAAATTAGATCAGACCTATTTCGAAGGCCGTTTTGATCTATTGTCCAAATGGCTGGGTGTTGATTTGAATTTTAATCAACTGCAAAACCTCCTCCTGGGTCAAGCCATAATGGATTACCCGCCCAAAGAATTGGAATTGTCTTTTTCCGAATCCCAATATCAGCTCAGGACGAAAGACAGCCTTGGCTTAGATTATCGCATCAGAATCAATCCCAATCATTTGTTGGCTGATCAGCAGTATTTGTCACAAAATGGGGGCGAAAGAGAAGTGATTGTGAACTACTTGAGCTATCAAAATGTCGGAGGAAAAATGGTTCCAGAAATTATTGTCCTGACCGTTACAGAAGGAAGCGAGGTTACCCAAGTTGAGCTCAATCTGTATTCGATATCTTTTAACCAACAACTCAACTTCCCTTTTAATATTCCAGAAGGATATCAAAAAATGGCCTTATGATTTGGAAACATGTTTTGCTGGGGATAGGACTGGTCATTTTGGCGTCAACACAAATGCAGGCTCAAAAAAATCAGGCTCAATTGGAAGAGCGTCGACAAGCCTTGCAGAAGGAAATTGACCAAATCAACAACTTGGTTGTTAAGGGCAGAACAGAGCAAAAATCGATTTTGGCACAGATTGAAGAGTTGGATTTAAAACTGAAAGTGCGCCAAGACCTTATTGAGGTCACAAACGACCAAATCAATTGGCTTACAAGGCAAATTGCTAACAATCAGGCAGAAATTACCCGTTTAAGGAAAGAACTCCTCAAAAGAAAAGAGGATTACGCTGAGATGATCGTGAAGTCTTTCAAGGCGAGAAACGAAAAAAGCAAACTGATGTTTGTGCTCAGTGCAGAAAACTTTCAACAGGCCTATCTCCGGCTGAGGTACATCAAGCAATACGCAGAATATCAGAAGGAACAGGCCGATCTCATAGCTAAGCAAACCGAAGATTTGCAAAATAAAACCAGAGCTCTCTTGGCCCAGAAGGCGGATAAGGATAAGTTGATCAAGGCTAATCGTGAGGCCAAAAGAATCATTGAATTGGACAGAGAAACCACCGCAGTTCTAATGGCTGAAATCAAGCGGAGCTTAACCACTTATGAACAACAAATCAGTCAAAAGCAACAAGAATCAAACGCGATTGACCGTGAAATAGCCAATTTGATCCGGTTAGCCAGAGAAAAGTCCAACACGGCTGCAGGTAAATCGACTACCTCCAAAACATTCGCCCTTACTCCCGAAGACAAAGCTCTTGCCGCCAGTTTTGCCGCCAACAACGGAAAATTGCCTTGGCCCGTTGAAAAGGGAGTCGTTGTCCTCCGTTTTGGCAAGCAAGCCCATCCAGTAGTCAAAACAGCCATTATCGACTCTCAAGGAGTTCGCATTGCCACTCCTGAAAACGAGAACGTTAGGGCGGTCTTTCAAGGTGAGGTTTACGCTATTATGGCCCCTAAATATGGCAATACAACTGTCATGATTCAACACGGAAACTATTTCACCATTTATCGCAATCTCACGGAGATTTCAGTAAAAAAAGGAGATAAAGTCAGCGCCAAACAGACCATCGGTAAAGTGCTTAAAAATAAATCTAACGGGGAGTCTGTGCTCAATTTCAGCGTCTTTAGGGATACTGAACCTCAAAATCCAGCTAACTGGATTTATAAGATGTAAACGGAGTTATTTGGCTTGAAATAGTGCCTTTAACTCAGTCGCATCTTCAGGTTTCATTTTTTTTGCCAAAATGAGGCTCAATTGTTTGCGACGAAGGGCACCAGCAAATCGATCTTTCTCCTCCTGGGTTTCTGGCTCTATTGGAGGAACCTCAACAGGTTTTCCAAAGGAATCAACAGCCACAAAAGTATAGATGCCTTCATTGGCTTTTTCTCTTTTCCCAGCCAGACTGTCATTGACCCAAACATCGATATAAATCTCCATAGAGGTTTTAAAAGCCCGAGAAACTTTGGCCTCAACGGTGACAATACTTCCTAAGGGAACAGTGCGTCCAAAACTCACGTGATTCACAGAGGCTGTCACAACCAACTGACTGGAATGTCGTCTGGCCGTGATGCTGGCCGCCCGATCCATTCGGGCTAAAAGTTCTCCACCGAAGAGGTTGTTCAATGGATTGGTTTCGCTTGGCAGTACCAAGTCCGTCATCACTGTAAGTGAATCTTTTGGAGTCTTAATCATGTCTTAAGTTTTGATGCTATACTAGAGCGTAAAATTACTCTTTGTCAACCAATAACCAAGCAGAAGGGTTGTAGGTTAATCGAACTACAGCCAAGGCATCTCTAGCTTCTTCGGCAGTGTAGTAACTGCCGTAAGCTACTTGATGAAGACCGTAACTGTTTTGACCAATGAGCTCGGCCTTATCAAAACCTTGAGCTTTCAAATGGTTAAGCGCTTGAATTGAATTGCTCTCGACTCGAAAGGCTCCGGCAATAACATGATATTTAGGGTCTTCTTTAGGCACTTCTATGGTTACGGCAGGTAAAGGGCTGTCGATAACAAAAGTCGCTTGTTGGATTTCTTGATTGAGGTCTTTTTGAACATTTTGTTCAACCAAATCGTTGTAATCGTTGATTTGTTGCAAACGATTGTTCATGTAATATCCAGAAACTGCTAAAGCAACTACAAAAATTGCAGCATATTTCACGAAGCCTCCGCTGCTGCGCTCTGCAGCAATAGGCACTACAGGAACTTCTTCCTCTCTTATTACAGGTTTTGCCACTACCGCCGATAGTCCAAATGAGTCCATCAAAAAATTGACATGGTATGACGGCTCGAAAGACAAAATACCGTTATTTTGATGCAATTGCCCGATGTGTTTTAAGACAAGAATTTCACCATTTGCCAAGGATGTTTGCCATTGCAAAACGGTTTGAGCAATTTTTTGACAAGCGTTTTCATAAGGAATGCGCTCGATCAAAGCAATATGCTTGGCAAGGAGTCCATCGTTGTTAACCAATTGACTGTTAAATGAAAGTTGTTTGGTAGGTGGATAGAAAGCATGAGACAACTCGTGACTTTTTGTGGGCTGGTTTTGACTAAGGAAAGCCCCAAAATCAGGAACAACGACACAGTCGTAACGGTAGAGTAAATCGCCGATGTAGTCATGTATTTGCATAAACCAAAGATAAAAACTTTTCCATCTTTTCAAAGGCAAATTTCATTTTCAGTCAAGATTTTTTATTTTTATCCAACCTACGCCTCAATTCAGTTTTAATGAGTCCAGAATCCCTACTTTACGCCATGGCGTTGCAACATGCATCTTCTGTGGGTGATGTCACCGCTAAAAAGCTGATTTCGCATTGTGGCTCACCCGAAGAGGTTTTTAAAGAGAAGGCATCAAATCTTCTCAAAATCGACGGTATTGGAAGCACACTTGTTGCGCAGTTAAACCTACCCGATAATCTTCGCGCTGCAGAGGCCGAACTGAAATATATGGAAAGAGCAGGCGTCAGAGGGCTTTACTTTCAAGACCCAGCTTATCCTCAATACCTCAAACATTGCATTGATGGGCCAATCGTTTTGTTTGCTAAAGGGAATTCGACATTAAATCCTAGAAGGCCAATTTCTATTGTAGGAAACCGAAGTCTTTCGGCCCATGGGTTTGCGTTTTGCAGGGCTTTGGTTGAAGGATTGGCCCTATCCAAGGCCACGATTATTTCTGGATTGGCCTATGGGGCTGACATTGTTGCGCACAAGACGGCTTTTGAAAATGGCATGGAAACCATAGCCTGTTTGGGCCACGGACTTGATCGAATATATCCTCCAGATCATACTCAGATCGCCAACGAATTGCAAGATAATGGCGCTTTGCTTACCGAGTACTGGAGCAAAACGGCATCGATGAACAAATCTTTTTTCCGCCGAAATCGCATCATTGCGGGCTTGTCTCAGGCTACAGTGGTGATCGAGTCTGGAGCAAAGGGAGGGAGTTTGATAACAGCCGAAATGGCCCTCCAATACAACCGAGACGTTTTTGCTGTCCCTGGTCGTCCCACGGATCGCGGCAGTTTGGGAACCAATAGGTTAATCATGTCTCAAAAGGCACAAATGATTTGCTCTGCGGAGGATCTGATTTATTGGCTGGGTTGGGAGCCTGAAGAGGCTCTTAAGCCGGTCCAGAAAGCGCTCTTTATAGATTTGACGGAACAAGAAAAGTTGCTGTATGATTGTCTCAAAGAGTCGGACAAGGAACACCTCGATCAATTGGCTTTGAAGTGCAAAATGACGACTCATCAGACTGCCAGCTTGCTTTTGGAACTTGAGCTGAAGGGAGCAATTAGACCTTTATCAGGAAAATTGTTTGAGGTAATTTAAACCAGATAACCCAGTTTGCCTCGGACTCTTTGTAGTACACTATCGGCCACTGATTGAGCGCGATTGGCGCCTTCTTTGAGTATGAAGTCGATGTCGTTTTTGTGGGCCATGTAGTGATCAAATCGCAGTCGCGCGTCTTTGAAGGTGTCGAGCAGTTGTTCAAACAGCGCTTGTTTGGCATGACCGTAGCCATAGCCTCCTTCCAAATAACGCTTTTTCATGATCTCGACATCTTGACTTGAGGCAACAAGTTGATACAAAGCAAAGCAATTGCAATTCTCAGGATTTTTGGGTTCATCCAATGGAGTACTGTCGGTCTGGATGCCCATAATTTGCTTGCGCAATTCTTTTTCAGGCAAAAATACGTTGACGGTGTTATTTTTGCTTTTACTCATTTTCTGCCCATCTACACCAGGCACATACATGGTCGTTTCTTGCACTTGCGCTTCGGGAAGCACAAAAGTTTCTCCCATCTGGGCGTGAAAACGTCCGGCAACATCGCGGGTCATTTCCAAATGCTGCAATTGATCTTTACCAACAGGGACAATGTCGGCATCGTAAAGTAAAATGTCGGCAGCCATGAGCATCGGGTAGGTAAACAAACCGGCATTGACGTCCTCCAAATGATCGGTCTTGTCTTTAAAACTGTGGGCGAGAGTCAATCGCTGGTAAGGAAAAAAACAACTGAGGTACCACGCCAGCTCGCTGACTTGGGGCACATCGCTTTGTCTGTAAAAAACGGTTTTGTGATGGTTCAGACCCATAGCAAGCCACGCTGCGGCTGTCGCATAAGTGTTTTCTTTCAGGGCCGTGGAATCTTTGATTTGAGTCAAAGAATGCAAGTCGGCAATAAACAGAAAAGATTCATTTTTTGGATCATTGCTCATTTCTACTGCTGGCTTAATTGCGCCAAGTAAATTGCCCAAATGAGGAGTGCCTGTGCTTTGAATCCCTGTTAAAATGCGTGCCATAGGCTAGGTGTGTCAGCTGCAAATTTAGGAGTTTTGACCGTGCTGTTGCACGACATTGGTTCAAAAAAACCGATATTTACAAAAACAACCATCTATTTTCGCTATGTTCGTGCTTGAAATTTGTTAATTAACAACTGCCATGCGTTTGTTGAAATGCCTTTTTTGGATATTGTATCGCAGTTGGTTTTATGTGCTTGCGGGGGCGATTATTGTCTTGGTAGCTCCGGCCATGTTGATTTTTCTTTCCAGACTCCAATGGTACCCAACATTCTATAAATTAGCCCGACTTTGGGGCCGTATTCTGCTCGCTGGAATGGGTTATCGGTGGACTACTACCTCCGAAACCCGTTTAGAGAAGGAAAAAAACTATATGTTTATTGGCAATCATACCTCCATGTTAGATCCCATGCTCATGCTTGATGTCGTCAAACACAATCCAATTGTTTTTGTAGGCAAACAGGAATTAGAAAAGATTCCAATATTTGGATATTTCTACAGGAAGTCATGCATTTTGGTAAACAGGGCAGCAACAGATAGTCGCATCAATGTTTATCCGCAAGCTCAAGCGCGTTTGGACGCGGGCTTCAGTATTGGCATTTTCCCCGAAGGGGGTGTTCCCGACGAATCGGTTGATTTGGACGACTTTAAAAACGGGGCATTTCGATTGGCTATCCAGTATCAAATTCCAATTGTACCAATGATTTTTGTTGGTCCAAAAAAATTATTTTCTTTCACTTATTTCAGCGGCGGACCCGGCAAGCTCTCGACTCATGTCATGCCAATCATCGAAACAAAAGGATTGACAATAAAAGACTTGGATAGCCTGAAAAAATCAACAAGGGAACTGATGCTAAAAGAAGTTTTGGCAAGAGGGGTTTAGCTCTTAAGACTTGCTTTGATCTTGTTTTCTAGTTCATCGAGCAATTCAGGATTGTCCTCAAGCAAGGTCTTAACGGCATCTCTACCTTGACCTAATTTGGTGTCTCCATAGCTAAACCATGACCCACTTTTCTTGATTAATTCTTGTTCTACGGCGACGTCAATAATCTCCCCAATTTTAGAAATACCTTGGCCAAACATGATGTCGAATTCTGCGGTTTTAAAAGGCGGAGCGACTTTGTTTTTAACCACTTTCACTCTAGTCTTGTTACCCAAAACATTGCCATCAGTATCTTTAATTTGGGTGGAACGGCGAATGTCCAATCGCACAGAGGCGTAGAATTTAAGTGCATTTCCCCCTGTGGTGGTTTCAGGATTGCCAAACATGACCCCAATTTTTTCTCGAAGTTGATTGATAAAAATCATAGTACAATTGGTCTTGCTGATTGACCCAGTCAATTTTCTCAAGGCTTGTGACATCAATCGAGCGTGAAGGCCCATTTTTGAGTCTCCCATTTCTCCTTCAATTTCGCTTTTCGGCGTCAACGCTGCTACGGAGTCAATAACAATGATGTCTACAGCTCCTGATCGAACCAGATTATCAGCAATTTCCAATGCTTGCTCCCCATGATCGGGTTGTGATATGATGAGATTATCAATATCGACACCAAGTTTTTCGGCATAAAAACGGTCAAAAGCGTGTTCTGCATCTATAAAGGCAGCTATACCCCCAGCCTTTTGAGCTTCAGCAATGGCATGTAAAGTCAATGTTGTTTTTCCAGAAGATTCTGGGCCGTAAATTTCGATCACTCGACCCTTAGGATATCCACCAACTCCCATGGCAATATCCAATCCTAATGAGCCCGAAGAAATGGCTTCAACATCTACTACGGCCTGATCGCTCATGCGCATAACCGTGCCTTTTCCATAGGATTTGTCAAGTTTATCTAGTGTTAATTGGAGGGCTTTTAACTTAGCGGCTTTGTCTGAACTCATGGTATTTTTTCGTTTTTTGTTGCGGTTTGCTAATTTACTAATTTCTCTTGTCAATATCCAATTCTTTTGGACTTTGACCAACAGTTTTTTGACCCTCAAATACAAAGTCCTATCTTTGGGGTAGAAATTTGTTTAACTTAATCTAGTATAGCATGCAACTGTACAACACATTAAGTGCTAACGAACGGGCAAAACTCATTGAAAAAGCAGGTCAAAAAAGAATGACCCTGTCATTCTATCAATATGCAAAAATCAATGACCCACACCAGTTTCGAGATGCACTATTTATCCAATGGAATGCCCTTGAAGTCTTAGGGCGTATCTATGTAGCCCACGAAGGCATTAATGCCCAACTTTCAGTCCCCGCAATACGTTTCGGAGATTTTAAAACTCAACTTGATTCTATTGATTTTCTGAAAGACGTTAGGCTCAACATCGCCATAGAACATGACGATTTTTCGTTTTTAAAGTTGACTATTAAAGTTCGATCCAAGATAGTTTCGGATGGATTAAATGATGAAACTTTTGACGTAACCAATCGCGGTGTGCATCTGGATGCAGAAAAATTTAATGAATTGGTGGAACGCGAAGACACCATTTTGGTCGATATGCGCAATCACTATGAGAGTGAAATTGGCCATTTTGTCGATGCCATTACCCCTGATGTCGATACTTTCAGAGAATCCTTGCCAAAAATCGAACAAGATTTGTCTGAATTTAAAAAGAATAAAAACTTAGTCATGTATTGCACCGGAGGAATTCGATGCGAAAAGGCAAGTGCATATTTCAAACACGTGGGCTTCGAAAAGGTTTATCAGTTGGAAGGAGGCATTATTGAATATGCCCGACAGGTGGAACAGAAAGGATTAGAAAACAAATTCAAAGGAAAGAATTTTGTATTCGATCAACGCCGTGGAGAGCGAATTAGCAATGAGATCATTGCCCAATGTCACCAATGCGGAGCACCGTGCGACACTCATACCAATTGCGCAAATGAAGCTTGCCATCTGCTTTTTATTCAATGCGAAAAGTGTAAAGCGGCTATGGACAATTGTTGTTCGGACACCTGCATGGAAATCCATCACTTGCCGATAGACCAACAACGCGAAATGAGAAAAGGACAAGGAAACAGCAATGATATTTTCAAGAAAGGTCGCGCAGAACATCTGCCGTTCAAGAAAAATTTGAGAGACATTCGCAAAGCGTTTAAGAACTCTTCCTTTTAGGTTTTTTTAATCAGCGGATAATAATACCTTTAGACAATGGCGATAGTGACTTAGTTTGCCCCTATTAGTAGAACAGTTTAAACACCTTAAATGGCTTGTAATAGTTGTAGTAGCGGATCGAATGGCCAGCCTAAAGGGTGCAAAAACAATGGCACCTGCGGGACAGATGGTTGCAACAAGTTGACCGTATTTGACTGGCTTGCCAATATGGAGCTCGCCGAAGGAGAAGTGCCTTTCGACTGGGTCGAAATCAGGTTTAAGAATAGTCGCAAGGAATTCTTTAAAAATACTGAATCACTTCCCCTAAAAATCGGAGATGTTGTTGCCTCTGAAGCCGAATTTGGTCATGACATTGGTACTGTAACACTAACTGGACAGTTGGTTAAGGTTCAAATGCAGCGAAAAAAAGCGCCGTTTGATGATCAAACCGAGGTTCAAAAGATATATAGAATTGCCACTCAAAAAGACATTGACAAATGGATTGATTTGAGAAATAAGGAAGAGGCCATGCAAGTTAGAGCCCGACAAATTGCTATTGATTTAAATCTCAAAATGAAAATTTCCGATTTGGAGTTTCAAGGAGACGGCAGTAAAATTACTTTTTTCTATACTGCAAATCAGCGGGTTGATTTCAGAGAATTGATTAAGATTTTTGCGAAGGAATTTAGCACACGAATAGAAATGCGACAAGTAGGTCTGCGTCAAGAAGCAGCTCGCTTAGGAGGCATTGGATCTTGTGGCAGAGAATTGTGCTGCTCGACTTGGCTCACCGACTTTCGATCAGTATCAACTTCTGCGGCGCGATATCAGCAGCTGTCGTTAAATCCTCAGAAATTGGCTGGTCAGTGCGGGAAACTCAAATGCTGTTTGAATTTTGAATTGGACTCCTACATGGAGGCATTGAAAGCGTTTCCAAGTACGGATGTAAAACTTTTAACCGAAAAAGGGGAGGCAGTTTGTCAAAAATCGGATATATTTAAAGGCATCATGTGGTATGCTTACAAGGGCGACTGGATTACCTGGTTCCCGCTAGAAGTGGCCGATGTGGCAACCATAGTTGAACTCAATAAGAACGGCTTGAAGGCTGAAAGTTTAGAGGCCTATGTCGTGGTTCAAGAGTCTAGCCCCCAGGTCGAATTCGCGAGTGTTTTAGGACAAGACAGTCTGACTCGTTTCGATGTTAAACGGCGATCAAATAAAGGCAAATCAAGAAGAAGACCGAGAAATAAAAATGACAAGTAAATTGAGAATCGGAGCGGTTGGAATGTTTTTTTACCTCATATTTTTGGGGTGTCAGTCCCCTGAAATATTTGTAGCTTTTCAAAAACTACCAGGCGGATGGAATGCCAAGGAAGCAATGAATTTTAAATTTGACAACCCATCTGCTCAATCAAGTGACGTTTTTGTAATAGTAAGAACTACACCCGAATACGAATTCAGCAATCTGTTTGTCATTGCCAAAATAACAAGCCCGGAAGGGGTTATCCAAACTGACACACTTGAATTCGAAATGGCCTATTCTGATGGTCGTCCAATGGGAGAAGGTTTGACTGCGGTCAAAACTCATAAATTATGGCTCAAAGAATCATATGATTTCAACGAAATAGGCGTTTATAGTTTCGATATTGAACAAGCCATGAGACGATCTAAAGAAATTCAAGGAGTTTCTCAGTTGCGAGGAATTACAGACGTTGGACTACAAATCGAAAAACCCAATTTAGAATGACCTCAAAAAAATCCGCCAAATCAACGCCCACAATTCCCAAGTATATTAGGAGAATTTGGCTCGTTTTTTTATCAGGAATTGCCCTGTTTGTTTTGCTCTTTTTAGCAGCCTCCGCAGGATTGCTAGGAGAAATGCCCGACTATACCCGTTTGGAAAATCCTCAGACCAATTTGGCAACTGAAATCATCTCATCAGACAGTCAAACCCTTGGTAAATTTTATTTTGAAGACAACCGCACCTTAATGTCTTATGATGAATTGCCACAAAGCCTAATAGATGCTTTGATTGCGACAGAAGATGTTCGCTTCAGGAATCATTCCGGAATTGATGTCCGAGGCACAATCAGAGCCACCATGTTTTTAGGAAGCCGGGGTGGGGCAAGTACCATTTCTCAGCAATTGGCGAAACAGTTTTTTACAGGCAATGTTGCCAAAAATAAATTTGAAAGGGCTTTACAGAAAGTGAAGGAGTGGGTCATTGCAATACGGCTGGAACGCCACTACACCAAAGAAGAAATTATTGCCATGTATTTCAATATCTATGATTTTGGAAACTACGCCGATGGCATCCGTTCGGCTTCGAGAATATACTTTAGCAAGGAGCCAAAAGATTTGACTATTGAAGAATCTGCAACACTTGTTGGCATGTTCAAAAACTCTTCACTTTACAATCCTTTGCAAAATCCTGTTGGCACCAAAAACCGTCGCAATGTGGTCTTGTCCCAATTGGCCAAATACGATTATATTGATGACGATTGGAGAGACTCTCTTCAAGCGCTGCCGATTACCTTGAGATATTCTCCAGAAACCCATCAGCAAGGTCCAGCAGCCTATTTTAGAGAATACTTAAGAGCCTATTTGAAAGATTGGGCTTCAAAAGAGGAAAATAAAAAGCCAGACGGGACGTCCTATGACATTTACAGAGATGGATTGCGGGTTTTTACAACCATCGACTCTCGCATGCAGCGCTACGCCGAAGAGGCTGTAAGCGAACATATGCCCAGATTGCAAAAGCAATTTTCACTACAAAACACCCCAGAAAGAAATCCAACTGCTCCTTTTGTAGAACTTTCCAAAATCGAGGTCCAGGACCTTATGAATACCAGCATGCGCAGATCGGAACGTTGGAGGGTGTTGAAAAGAAACGGGCTAAAAGAATCTGAAATCATTCAAACTTTTAAGGAGCCTATTCCGATGAGGATTTTTTCTTGGAATGGAGAAATAGACACCATCATGACTCCCATGGATTCCATGCGTTATTACAAATCCTTCTTACGCTCATCTATCATGTCGATGGAACCACAGACGGGGCATGTCAAAGCATGGGTAGGTGGGATCAACTATAAACATTTTAAATACGACATGGTCAACCAAGGTCGTCGACAAGTGGGATCGACTTTTAAGCCATTTCTATATGCCACAGCCATAGACCAATTGCAGTTGTCCCCCTGCGATTCGGTTGCAGATTCGCAAATTACTATTGAGGCCAATAAATACAACAATCCAACCCCTTGGACTCCTAAAAATTCAGGTGGACAATATGGCGCAACTTTTACTTATAAATCTGCATTGGCCAACTCTGTGAACACCATTAGCGCTAAGTTGATTGATCGTGTGGGACCTCAACAGGTTATAGACATGGCAAGAAAACTAGGCATTACTTCTGAGCTGCCTGCAGTACCCTCCATTTGCTTGGGGACTCCCGACATAAGTCTATTTGAAATGGTTGGAGCATACAGCACCTTTGCCAATAAGGGCATTCATACAGAGCCAGTCATGGTGCTAAGAATCGAAGATAAGAACGGAACTATTCTGTTTCAAAACGTCCCAAAAACTGAGGATGTGTTGAGTGAAGAAACGGCCTATGTCACTGTAAAATTGATGGAAGGAGTAACAGATTCTGGGTCTGGTATAAGACTGAGAACCACAGGAGCTGACAAGTATAACAAAGCCTATCAAGAAATTATTACAGGCTATCCCTATCAATTTACTAATCCAATAGCGGGTAAAACTGGGACTACTCAGAACCAATCCGACGGATGGTTTATGGGTATGGTTCCCAACTTAGTCACGGGAGTTTGGGTAGGTGGAGAAGATCGTGCCGCTCATTTTAGATCAATTACCTACGGTCAGGGAGCCTCCATGGCTTTGCCCATTTGGGGAGTGTTCATGAAAAAATGTTACAACGACAGCAGCTTGTCTGTATCGAAGGGATCGTTTGAAGCGCCAAAAAATCTGAGGATACCCGTCGATTGTAATTCCGTTAATGCCAATAATGACTCGGGCACAACTCCTGTCCCAGATTTCGATTTTTAATGATGATAACCAAAACTGTAAATACAATTGAAGAAGCGCTCCTTGGAATAGGTGACGGCATGACGCTCTTACTTGGAGGGTTTGGGCTTTGTGGTATTCCAGAAAATGCCATAGCAGAGTTGGTAAGATTAGGCGTGAAAGATTTGACTTGCTTTTCGAACAATGCTGGGGTCGATGATTTTGGATTAGGATTGTTGTTGAGAAATCGACAAATCAAAAAAATGGTGGCTTCCTATGTGGGAGAAAATGATGAGTTTGAACGACAAATGCTTAGTGGAGAATTGGAAGTTGAACTCATTCCACAAGGGACTCTAGCCGAACGCTGTCGAGCCGCTCAAGCGGGTTTCCCCGCTTTTTTTACTCCAGCTGGCTTTGGTACCGAAGTCGCCGAAGGAAAAGAAACTAGAGAGTTCGATGGTAAAATGTATGTGTTGGAAAAAGCCGTGAAAGCTGATTTTGCCATTGTCAAAGCTTGGAAAGGAGACACGGCGGGCAATTTGATTTTTAAAGGAACAGCAAGAAATTTTAATCCTAATATGTGCGGAGCTGCTCAAATTACCATAGCGGAGGTTGAAGAGTTGTTACCTGCGGGCCAACTCGATCCCAATCAAATTCACATCCCTGGAATATTTGTACAGCGCATAGTGCAAGGAAGAAATTACGAAAAGCGCATTGAACAACGCACCACTAGACCTCAATCTTGATCTTATGTTAGATAAATTTGGTATCGCAAGACGAATTGCAAAAGAGGTAAAGAATGGTTACTATGTCAACTTGGGCATTGGGATACCGACTTTAGTAGCCAATTTTGTCAGAACGGATATAGAGGTAGAATTTCAAAGTGAAAATGGCATTCTCGGCATGGGTCCTTTTCCCTTTGAGGGTGAGGAAGACGCCGATTTGATCAATGCAGGTAAACAGACTATTACAGCACTTCCTGGAGCCAGTTATTTCGATTCTGCGACTAGTTTTTCCATGATTCGTGGTCAGCACGTAGATTTGACTATTTTGGGGGCAATGGAGGTTTCGGAACAAGGAGATATTGCCAATTGGAAAATTCCTGGATATATGGTCAAAGGCATGGGGGGTGCAATGGACTTGGTTGCTAGTGCCGACAACATTATTGTTGCCATGATGCATACCAACAAAGAGGGTCAATCCAAATTGCTCAAAAGATGTACTTTGCCGCTTACGGGTGTAGCTTGTGTCAAGAAAATAGTCACCAATTTGGCGGTTATGGAAGTTACCAAGGAGGGATTTAGACTCTTGGAAAGGGCGCCAGGAGTGAGTGTTGAAGAAATCAAAGCAGCAACCGAAGGCAATCTTCTTGTCGAAGGACTAATCCCTGAGATGTCCTAGAGGTATTATAGTAGCCCTTTAGCCCTTTATTTCATAAACTTTACGAATAATGGTTCCTTGTACCGCGAGCCAACAAATTAGCAGTACATTTGCCGCGACCTAAAAACAGGCCATGCAAAATATTAGAAATATCGCTATCATAGCGCACGTTGATCACGGGAAAACTACCCTAGTTGATAAAATCCTGCACCATTGCCAATTGTTTCGTGAAAACGAGAGTACAGGTGACCTCATCCTAGACAATAATGACTTAGAGCGGGAACGTGGCATAACCATATTGTCCAAAAACGTTTCTGTCAAATTTGGCGATACCAAAATCAACATCATAGACACTCCAGGTCACGCCGATTTTGGAGGAGAAGTTGAACGTGTTCTTAATATGGCGGATGGCGTTTTGCTGCTCGTCGATGCCTTTGAAGGTCCAATGCCGCAAACCCGATTTGTGCTTCAAAAGGCCTTAAGTCTCAAACTCAAGCCTATTGTTGTCATCAACAAAGTTGACAAGGAAAATTGCACTCCAGAAGAAGTCTATGAATCAGTATTTGATCTGATGTTTGAACTAGGAGCCGAAGAATGGCAGTTGGATTTTCCAGTTTTGTATGGATCGGCTAAAAACAATTGGATGTCACACGATTGGAAAAATCAAACGGATTCAATTGCCCCACTCCTAGAGTCAGTGGTCGAAAACATCCCTGCTCCGAAAGTGACTGAGGGGAATACCCAAATGCTGATCACGTCTCTTGACTTTTCATCTTTCACCGGGCGAATCGCTATTGGCAGACTTCAAAGAGGTGAATTGAAAATTGGACAGCCAGTGTCATTGGTAAAAAGAGATCTTTCTATCGAAAAAACTAAAATTAAGGAGCTTTTCGTTTTTGACGGGCTTGGTCGCAAAAAAGTGGACGCGGTTGAATCGGGGGACATTTGCGCGATTGTAGGATTGGAAAATTTTGAAATAGGTGATACCCTTGCGGACATAGAGAATCCAGAAGGACTTCCAACTATAGCCATTGACGAACCCACTATGAGTATGTTGTTTACAATCAATGATTCGCCATTTTTTGGTAAGGATGGCAAGTTTGTAACATCAAGACACATCAAGGATCGTTTAGAAAAGGAATTGGAGCGGAACTTGGCCATGCGCTTGGAAGAAACAGGAGCAGCTGATAAATTTATGGTATTTGGCCGCGGGGTACTGCACCTTTCTGTCCTGATTGAGACCATGCGACGTGAGGGGTACGAACTTCAAATTGGTCAACCTCAGGTTATCATTAAAGAAATTGATGGGGTTAAATGCGAACCCATAGAGGAGTTAACCATCGACTTGCCCGAGGAGGTTTCTGGCCGTGCAGTGGAACTCGTTTCCTTGCGCAAGGGAGAGATGACAGCTATGGAGCCGAAAGGAACAAGAATGATATGTAAGTTTCTTATTCCTTCCAGAGGAATTATTGGATTGAGAAATCAATTGCTTACTGCAACCGCTGGAGAAGCCATTATGAACCATCGTTTTGTGGCTTTCGAAGCCTTCCGAGGACCAATTGCAGAAAGAAACAATGGCTCCCTTATTTCAATGGAAAAGGGAACGGCAATACCTTACTCTCTTGATAAATTACAAGAACGGGGCAAATTCTTTATACATCCCGGTGATGAAATCTATACTGGTCAAGTAATTGGTGAAAATTCCCGAGGAGATGATATGGTGGTCAATGTCACCAAAACGAAGAAGTTGAGCAACGTCAGATCGTCTGGAACAGACGATAAAGTGCGACTAGCTCCTCCAATTCAATTTAGTCTGGAAGAAGCCTTAGAGTACATCCAAAAGGACGAATACGTCGAGGTAACACCAAAGTCATTGCGACTTCGAAAAGTATATTTAGAAGAAAACGAGCGCAAACGCAACGAAAAACAATTTCAATAACTGTTTGATTTTTTTGACTTTTCTGATTTGGGTGCTTTAGGGTAGACCACCCAATACTCGCCTAAATTCTTCGAATTAGTTGTTTTAATTTCTGTCAAAATAAAGTCGTCTTGATATTTTTTTAGTGACGCAATGAATTTGTTAAAATAAGTGTCCTCGCCACACAGAAAAGTATAGTCGCCTTCTACCATATAAATTTTATCTTCCTCCTTTTCGTCAATATTTGAAATATTCAAAACACCGAAAAAATAGGTTTGAGGGTTGTGACAACGGTTTACAACGTATTTGAATTTCTGTTCAAGAATGGCTTCAATCTTGGCAACCGGAGTTTGACTGAACGTATGTAGGCTGATAAAGCAAAGAGTCCCACAAAGAGTTAAATTAAGTCTATTCATTAGATTTGGTTTAGAATCTTCGGAATTGCGATGAGCAATCCTTAGATTGAGCAATGGCTACTTCAATTATAACAAAAATTAGATACTTTCGGGTAAGGAGGCAATGAGTTTTTGAGTGTATGACGATTTTGGAGCGTCATAAACTGCGTCAGATTCCCCTATTTCTGCAATTTGTCCGTCTTTCATGACCATGATACGGTCCGAAATGTACTTTACCACAGTGAGGTCATGTGAAATAAATAGATAGCTGAATCCAAAATCTTTCTGCAGATCCGACAAGAGGTTTAGTATTTGAGCTTGAACCGACAGATCGAGGGCTGAAACGGATTCGTCGCAAATGATAAGTTTGGGCTGCACTGCTAGCGCGCGAGCAATGCCAATCCTCTGTCGTTGACCTCCAGAAAACTCATGAGGGTATCGTTCAAAATGCTCGGGTAACAAGCCAACTTTTTCCAACAACTCTAGAGCCACTTGTTTTCTGCGCTGCGAGTTTTGATGCAGGCCATGAACTGTCATGGGTTCACAAATTGCTTGACCCACAGTCATCCTAGGATTTAGTGATCCGTAAGGATCTTGGAAAACAATTTGAAGGTCCTTCCGCAGGGTTCTAAAGGCTTTTTTTGACAGCTTGGCGATGTCTTGGCCTCGGTATAAAATTTGACCCTCATCAGCAGGGTCTAATAACAGTATGCATTTGGCCAAGGTCGATTTGCCACAACCAGACTCTCCCACAAGGCCTAAAGTCTCCCCTTCGTAAATTTGAAAACTGACCTCGTCGAGTGCTTTGAACGCTTTAGACCTTGACCACCATTGTATGGATTTGGTATAGTTTTTTTTCAAATCTATCACTTCCAATAACGGAGGCTTATTGTACAATTTCTCGTGCCATTTCATCCTCGACTGACGGTCTATCAGCGGAGCTTCTTCTCGTTCATTCAAGCAATCGTCGAGGGTAGGTAGCCTATAAGGTCTTCTGTTTAGAGGAGGTCTTGATTTTATTAAAGCCTTGGTATAGGGGTGAGCTGGGGTTGTAAAAATTTCTTTGGTTAGGCCAAATTCTACCATTTTTCCAGACTGCATGACTACAACTCTATCGGCAAGCTGTGCCACTAGGGGCAAATCGTGCGAAATAAAAATTATAGCCATTTTAAACTCTTTTTGCAGTACGTGCAGCAACTCAATGACCTCTTTCTGTACGGTCACATCTAAGGCTGTTGTAGGCTCATCAGCAATTAGAATATCGGGCTTGCAAGCCAATGCCATGGCGATCATGACCCTTTGTTGCTGACCACCCGAGATTTGGTGAGGAAATTTTCGAAATACAGTGATTGGCGATGGGAGTTGTACTTTTTCAAACAAGCTAATCACCTCTGCTTTGATGCTGACTGAGGTCATTGCGGCGTGATTTTTAAAGACTTCGGCTACTTGGTCGCCACAGCGCATCGATGGGTTGAGTGCGGTCATGGGCTCCTGAAAGATCATTGAGATTTTTCTCCCGCGGATGGACTGCATTTCGGTATTGCTCAAACTTGCGAGGTTTTGTTTCTTGAACAAAATTTCACCCTGACTGATCATACCCTGTTTGGGCAAAAGACCCATTATTGCAAGACTACTGATCGATTTGCCACTTCCTGAAGCACCAACAATTCCTAAGATTTCACCAGAGTATAATTCAAAGGACAAATCAGAAACAACTTCGCGGCCTTCGATGGCAACGGTTAGATGGTTTAACGTCAATATGGCCTTATTCGAAATACTCATATAGTTATAATTTCGTGCTGCTCCAGCAAGGCTTCGCCACGCATTTTTAAAATTAATTGCGCGACCGTAATGGTATCTTTTTCGCAATATTGAATGATTCGATCCAAATCCGCTTCATTATAATAAACATCTCTCACTTGGCTGCCGTCAATGTCGTCTTTTGGCGAGGGTATCCCAAATATTTTCGCCAATAACTTTAAGGAAGTAAAGTGTTTAAAGTCTCCGAATTTCCATAACTCCATGGTGTCAAGATGCGGAATTTCCCAAGGCTTTTTGCCAAATAGATTCAGTTTTTCGGGAAGAGTAATCCCGTGAATAAGCATTCTGCGAGCTATGTAAGGAAAGTCAAATTCTTTACCATTGTGAGCGCAAAGGACGTATTTCGGATGAGCAAAATGCCCTTCCAAAATGGTTTTAAATTTCTTGAGCAATTCCGATTCTTCTCCATAAAATGAGGCGACTCTCAATTGACGAGCATTCCCTTCGGGGTTGAAGTAGGCAACAGAAATACATATGATTTTTCCAAACTCTGCCCAAATGGAGGCACGGTCATAGAACTCTTCGGGGGTAAATTCATCCTTGCGCTGATAGGCAGTTTTCTTTGCCCATAGCTCTTGCCATTCTTCATCCAACTCCTTGAAATGGGCATGTTGTGGAACAGTTTCCACATCAAGAAAAACCAGATTGACTAGTGGCAACTTTTGCAGCATTATTCCATCATTTTATAGACTTCTTCTATGATGGTATAAAAGTCTGGAGAATGAGGATCCACCGCCACATCGTTTTTAGTTATGGTTCGACCAAGGCGTACAATAATAAGTTCGTCTTCAGGAATAACGATGACCAGTTGACCCAAGTGGCCGCGCATGTAAAATATCTCTTTTCCTAAATGGTTGGCTAGCCACCATCCATATCCGTATTCTGGACTCGAAGGAAAACGGGGGGTGATGGATTTGGCTACAAAGGTTGAGTCTAATAATTGTTGTCCATTCCACTGTCCATTTTGCATGTACAGTTTGCCAAATCGGGCAAAGTTTCTGGCATTGCTGCCAATACAGCAATACGCTTTTTCCAGGCCATGCTCTTCGCTGTCCAGTTGCCAAAACGCTTCGTTCTCTGCCCCCATGGGCTTCCAAAAACTCTCGCTCAGGTAAGTCGACAGTTTTTTGCCTGTTGCCTTGGTGATGACCATAGCCAGTAATTCTGTGCTGCCACTCAGGTATTTGAATGTCTGCCCGGGTTGGTCAACTACTTTCAAGCCTAAAATGACCTTTTCTAGATTGTCATCGAAATAGCTCCTTGTGGTAATCGACAATGGCGAATAATAAGCCTCGTCCCAGTTTAGTCCAGAACTCATCGACGACAAGTCGCCTACGGTCATTTGCGCTCCCAATCCTTCTCCAAACTGAGGATAAAAATCAGACACTTTTTGGTCTAGACCGCTGATATAACCTTCCATAATGGCCTTGCCCAACAGAGCCGAGACGATACTTTTTGCCATGGAAAAGGAGTTGCTTTTGGAGTTTTGATCATAGCCTTGAAAATAGGATTCATGCCAAATGCTGTCATTTTTGATGATGAGAAATGCGACTGATTCCGACCGATCGTGAAAAGCCTGCAAGGGTTCTGTTGCTTTAACGGTATTGTAGTCGTGATGAATGGCCCAAGGTTGAGCGACTCCATTCTCTACGACCCGGTTGTCAAAAACCTTATAGTCTTCGAGATAGGCTGTGGTGTAGCCCTTGATGTAAATTGTTCGGACGGCTTTAATCAGATAATCCAAATCGAAGACGTAAAGCAACACAATAAGACTAGCTAAGCTGATAACCAGCCATTTCAAGGTTTTTTTAAGGCATTTCATATTATTGGGATAAGGAACAGACAATTAAAATGACACTTCCTTAAGCATACTGCTTTTTGTTTTGTTAACAGTGCCGTGGGATAGTTTGGTTAAAGGTAAAAAAATATTTTCTAAGTGTGGAGTAAAGAAAGTGAGGCTTGCAAATGTTGACGAACAATAGCCCCATCAAAACAAACTATACCCAAAAACGATCAAATATGATTGGAATTTAGACTTCCAAGCAGGTTGGTTTCTCAACAATTCTCTTTCAGTTTGATACCTTGCTTCAACACTCAACTTATCGGCTAGCTTTGCGCCTACTCCCAACGAAAAGTTGTTGCCAGAGTCGACTTGGAGGTCATTTAATACGGAACCGTCAGCGCGGTAGAAGTTAATATTTGAATTAAGCCCGATTACAAAAACGTAGGCGACATTTGCGAAGAACTTCAAATTTTTAGTTTTAAAAAAATAGTGTCGAAGGCCAACAAAATTTTCGATAGAATGGTTCTCCAATACTTGGTCGATTGAACCCCCTGTGACAAACGTCACGTCCTCTGCTCGTTGTTCAGAACGAGAGGTTTGATAGGTGGGTTCAACCAGAATAGACCATTTGTTTTTGACAAAATTTAGAACAAATTCTGCCTCAAGACCAATACCAAATTGAACACTACTTTTTCCCTTTTCAAATTCAAGTGTCGAAAACAAGCTGCTTGAAGGATTTTCTAATCTGAGTGAAGAGGTGCTGAGGCGCGGCCTAATATTTAGATTAAAGTCAATTTTTTCGTTTGGATTGTAGCTTATACTTTCGCTGTTCTGACAGCTATTGTATTTTTCAAAAGCCATTTGAAGACTGTTAGGGGAATAGGATAAGGTTTCGAAATTCCGTTTTTTCAACTCATCGCACTTCAAGCTATTCCACAGTTGTTGTCGAAAGTCATTATTTTCGGAAACATAATTACCTTTGTTTTTTGTATTTTTTGTAAACCAATTGTTGAATTTCCGATCCATTGTTCGCAAAGAAAAACCGTTGAAAACTCCCTTGAGTATAGTAGTATAGACTGGCTTTCCCTTCAACAAGTGCTTTTAACATCAACGTCTCTAATTAAAAAGAGGGCGCTTTCTCTAGGCTTAAATGGTCTAAATGGTCACTAGACTTATCAAATAAAACAGACCGCCGGATAAATTTTGAAGCACCGTCAATGCCAAATTCAAGGATTTCTTCGAACGAAATTGTTTCAATGTCACCATTCATAGAATATCTAATTTCCACGTAAGTT
>Ga0181559_10000032_pt1 | contig 104812 bp, 79 predicted proteins | sample 011ome_21_FD_133752 | JGI IMG/M metagenome (GOLD analysis project Ga0181559, IMG submission 133752) | Coastal salt marsh microbial communities from the Groves Creek Marsh, Skidaway Island, Georgia - 011508AT metaG (megahit assembly) | ecosystem: Environmental > Aquatic > Marine > Intertidal... | reverse complement strand
CGAGCCCGCAACGAAGAGCTCGATGAGCTTGCCTTGTTTGCGAGGAGACAACCGACTCTTTCTACTATACACGTGAAGCAGCATACACCATATTGGCTTTCTTAGCTACTTCAGCCCCTAAAACATTCAGGCGTGGCATGGTTCACATGCCTTGTGGCGGTATTACTCCTTGTCGGTTGCCCGATGAGTGAAAAATCGCCCCTAGGGTTCCGGTTGCCGGAAGGCAGTATCTGGAAAGGTAAGACGGCGTTTGTCGAGCTCGGGTGCATCCAGTGCCACTCTGTGGTTGATGAGGATCTGATTCCCGAGATCACGACACCGAGAAAGGTTCATGTCGTGCTCGGTGGCGAGGTGACTCGGGTCAAGACCTATGGTCAACTCGTTACCTCGATCATCAATCCGTCACACGTCATTAGCGCGAAACCGGCAGCCAACTATACGGATAGCGAAGGCAATTCCATGATGCCGGACTTTTCAGAAGCGATGACGGTGCGGCAAATGATCGACATCGCAGAGTTCCTACAGGCTCGGTACGAAGTGGTGATTCCCGAGCACGCGTATAGCGACTACGGGTACGGTCCTTAAAGGAGAAATCGAATCGGAGGATTTGATAGAGGGTCCGCGCGAACTCAAGTTTCGCGTGGAGCCCTCGAGGGGGTCATGCCGGAGCTATTTCTGGATTAAGGAGATTCCGGTCATTTCAGCAGGTTTTTCCAATCCCATAAGCTCTAAAACGGTCGGAGCGATGTCTGCGAGGCGACGGTCTTCCTGAACAAGGCTTAGATTCTCGCAACCTTTCCCATAAATGACCAGCTCGACCGGATTGAGAGTGTGAGCCGTATGAGGACCGTTGACGGTGGGGTCCCACATTTGGTCGCTGTTGCCGTGGTCTGCGGTCACCAACGCGGCTCCGTCGACCTGGTCAATCGCTTCCAGCAATTCTCCGATGCATTGATCAACTTTTGCGCAGGCCAGCTTGACCGCCTCAATATTGCCGGTGTGCCCGACCATGTCCGGATTGGCGAAATTCACGAGTACGAAATCGTACTTCCCGGACAGGATAGCGTTCTTGGTAAGCTCCTTGACTTCCTCGGCAGACATTTCTGGAGCTTTGTCGTAAGTATCCACTTTAGGACTATTCGCTAGTCCCCATTCCTCACCGTCAAACGGTTCTTCGGTATAGTCGTTGAAGAAAAACGTGACATGCGGATACTTCTCGGTCTCGGCACAGCGGTATTGAGTCAGGCCCTTGCTCGAAAGAAAGCTACCGAGAATGTTGCTCATCTTTTCGGGCTTCAGGAAGATGACATTTTCGCAAAGACCCTTTTTCCACTCGGTCATTGCGACGTAGTAAAGATCCAGTTTTTCGCCTCGTTCGAATTCGCTGAATCCGTCCTCGATAAAAGCTCGGGTGATTTCTCGGGGGCGGTCACCTCTGTAATTGTAGAAGACGACCGCGTCACCATTCCCTATGGTCGCAACCGGTTGGCCAGTCTCGTCCACAACCCAGGTTGGGGGAACAAACTCGTCTCCGGTAGAAGAGTCGTTGGTGGGACTTTCGTAGTAGTCGGATAGGGCTTTGGAGGCGCTCCGTGATGTTCCTTCCGCGCTTTTGCCAACGAGCATATTGTAGGCTTTGGAAACTCGCTCCCAGCGGTTGTCACGATCCATGCACCAGAATCGGCCACATACACTGGCGATCGTTCCAATACCGAGTTCAGAACACTTCGCTTCGATTTGCTCGATAAAACCTTTACCGCTGTGCGGTGGAGTGTCGCGGCCATCTGTAAAGGCGTGTATGTAGACTTGCTCGATACCAGCGTTTTTTGCTTCTCCCAATAGCCCGTAGAGATGCTCCAGGAGGCCGTGCACCCCTGCATCTGAAACGATTCCCATGTAGTGCAGCTTCCCGCCGCCCTTAGCTCTGTCGAATGCCCCCTCGAGCACTTTGTTGCCTCGAATCGATCCCGTTTCAAACGCCTTGTTTATGCGGACGATCTCCTGATCAACGATACGTCCGGCTCCGATATTCTGGTGGCCGACCTCGCTATTTCCCATTACGCTTGGGGGGACGCCTACGTCTAGACCGCAGGCAGCAAGCTCTGTCCGAGGCCAGTTTTGGCTCAAATTGTCCGAAATCGGTGTGTCGGCGAGCTTGATAGCGTTGTATGCATCTTGCTCTGTGTGGTGGTTCGCTCCCCAGCCGTCGCGAATGACGAGGAGAACAGGTTTTTTGCCTTCGTTCATATTGTGTTGAAACAGGTGATAGGGAAATCAGTCAGGAGCAACCTTAGAGGCTGCAGATCGTGCGTTTTCCTAAAATGATCCCGCGAAGTCTATAAAAATGAGCGATTGGAGCCAGAATAGGGGGCTGTGGAGGGGTAAGCGTACAAGGTAGGGGGCTAGGCCGAACGATTACGTTTATGCAGCGCACTCTTTGCTTCGTCGGTGCATTAGGTAGCGGGCGATCTCCGAGCGCCCATTGGCTGATCCGTTTGGTGGGCGCTCGGAGATCGCTCGCTACCCACATAGACCATCAGGGGAATCCACGCTTCATCGCGAACCTTTTAGATTCGGTCGGTCGGTGTCAAAAGTGAGGCCGACTCTATAGCGCTGCCTCGATCGCCTTCGTGATTTTGCTCGATTCGGGGTTCGTCATGCTGCCGAACCGCTCCAGGATCTTTCCATCGCGGCCAACCAAAAACTTGCTGAAGTTCCACTTTATTTTGCCCTTAAAAGGAGAACCGTCTCCCGTGAGGAAGGAGTAGAGGGGATGCTGGTTGGGTCCGTTGACGTCAATTTTCTCAAACATAGGGAAAGTGACACCGTAGGTGAGCGAGCAAAAGGACTTAATGTCTTCGCTTGTCCCAGGCTCTTGCCCTCCAAACTGGTTGCAGGGAAATCCTAAAATAACCAAGCCGTCGTCTTTGTACTTTTGATACAGCGATTCCAGGTTTTCGTACTGTCCGGTAAAGCCGCATTTAGAAGCGACATTCACAATCAGCAATACCTTGCCGGCGAACTCCTCTAGCTTCCTGGTTTCGTTGTCGATGTCGGTGGCGGTAATGTCGTAGATCATTTCTCCTCTGAGTGGATTGTGGGTGGCTATGAGCAGTGCGATAGCAAGTAGCGCGGGTCTAATAGTCATGGTATTATTTGATTGGAATTATTGGAAATTGCGGATCGCTCGAATTGGGAGTTCCAACTAAAGCGATTGGGTTGTCTAACAGGGAGCGGGACCGTTTGGCAATGTTCAATCGGGAGTTGAACCTGTTTTGAATCGATTCTTAAATCCAACTAAGCCAATTACTTGCAGATAGTTTTTATTCGGAACAATTTATTGTTTGAAGGATCTGAAGCGGTGTCCAATGTTCCGCGTTCCGTCGGAACGTAAATCATAATCCAAATGAAAATAAAATCAGCAGTAATCTTAATGTCGCTATTTGTGCTGACCAGCTTGTCCTCGGTCGCTCTCGCAGGAACAACCATAGAGTTGTCCGCTAATGACACGATGCAATTTGATAGCAAAGCGTTCGAAGTCCCTGCCGGGGAAGAGATAACGCTTGTTTTCACGAACAAGGGAGCGTTGCCCAAGGCGGCGATGGGACACAATGTGGTCATCCTCAAGCCAGGCTCGGACGTTATGGGTTTTGGCGCGGGAGCGGTCGCGGCTGCTGCGACGGGATACGTTCCTCAGTCCGGTCCGCTGGCGGAACAGGTAGTGGCTTACACAAAGTTGCTGGGCCCAGGGGAAACCGACACGATCAAATTCAAGCTAGACGCTCCAGGTGAATACGCATTCATCTGTTCCTTCCCTGGTCACTATGCTCTGATGAAGGGCATTATCACGGCGAAGTAAGCCTCTCGTTGAAACCGATTTAGAATTGAGGAGCCTTCTGATGAGGGTTCCTTTTTTTTTCGACCTATCGACGAGGCAGGGAGAGTAATCCCGGGAGCGTTTTAGGCGCTTCGGCCGCCGATGGCAAAAATCGCTCGGACTTGGGCCTTACTTCTTAGACCACTGTCCGCTAGGTTGCTGTATCCAAATTCCTGAAGCAGATTTTTCGCGGATCGATTCGGCTCTGCCTTGTCCCACGACCGCCACGGAAAGGCCTAGCCGATTCGCGAGGATGGTGTACAACGCCTTGCGGTCGCCGTTTTCGTCATTCATGATTTTTGTCTGAGCCGGGTTGAGCATCGCTCTTTGTTCTAAGAACCCCTTATTGTTTTCTCCGACAGAACCGCTTAGTTTCAAGGCATCGACGCTTGCGACTCTTTCAATCATCCGTTGCTTGATCGACGCTTCGTCATTTTGGGCCATTGCATTTTGAGGCGCGAGCCCGATAGCGACTGCGGCAATGGCAAAGAAAAGTATCCAGTTGGCTGTTTTCATCTTATTGTTAATGTTGGAAAATTAGGAATCTGAGAGGGAGGTCGATGCGTTGTCGATATCGCCGAACACGTCCGAAAGCTCCTTTTGAAGCTGCACCTTTAGGTTGACATCGAGGGTCATGTAAATGGGCTCGAATGAGCTATGCGTCTTTATGCTGATACAGCCGGAAAGGCCAAGGAGAATGGCAGACACTAGGGTGAGCTGCACGACGGATCGAGTATCGATTTTCATGATTTTAGAGTAAGACGGCTCCCGTTAGACCCGTATTCAGAATAATTGATCAATGTGTCGCTTTAGGCTGAGAATTGCGAGGGGATTATTGTTTAAAGATTGTTAGATTCTACCATGGCCTATCGATTAGGTTCCTGTTCGGCAATGAGGCCGAGCGAATCCAGCCGAGTGAGGAAATTGAGCAATTCCGCTACCGTTCCGTTTACATTGGTGGTGATGTTTAGCGGAATTTGTGTTTTCCCGGTGTCAGCGGTTCCAGCGAGTTGTATTCGCATCGGAGTATTTGGCAGGTTCTTGTTGAACAGGTCCAGTCGCAGTTTTTGGATAGTTAGGCCTCCCAAAGCGTTTTCAAGCAACGCATTGGGCTCGAGGTCCAGGCGCTCGAGCAATTTGTCCCCAATCGTTTTTTTCACGACAGGCTCAGATCCTTGATTGGTGAAGAAACCGGTGGCGTTGTAGGAAAACTGAGCCGGTTCACTGGGATCAAGTTGGAGATATCCCTCGCCAAGAACTGGGTATCCATTTTCGATGCTAATTGGTAGCGTTCCGTTTAGTCGACCGCTCACGTATCCATCAAAAAAATCAAGCATCGTAATCGCGGGAGTGATCGAGAGGCGATTGAAGTGTACGAGCAAGTCCGCATTGGGATCTGCAGTCGAAATTATGAAGGGATCAAGAGTGACTCGGCCTTCAAAAATCGATAACCCGGCCTTTTCCACTGAGAGCTGGGACCCGTCGGTGATCATGAAAGCCGATTCAATTTGAGTGGCTTCAATGTCCCCGATCGTAATTCGATCCGCCGCGATTGTTTGGGAAGGAGAAGTAGTCAGGCTGAGAAGTGAGGGAAAACCAACATCGGCCCGAACGGAATCTACCGTCAGCTCTTGCGAAGGCAAATGGAGCCCCCCTTCCCTCAGTTGAATTTCCATCGAGGCATCCCACGACTTCCCCTTGGCCTGAGTCTCGCCATTGAGCGCGATCTTTGCTGATACGGATGAATCTTTCAGTGCGGGCAGGTGACGAGCGAGAATATCAGAACTGACGAGATTGATCCCCTTAATCTCGTATCTCCCTTTGGATACGAATTCTTTAGTACCCGGTTTCACAGACTGCTCCAGACTGATTGACACTGGTTCGTTCTCGAGAAGGAGTGAAGCAGCTGTATTAGTATCCAAGAATTTATAGGATCCCTTGATCTCAGAATCTAGTGAGAACTGATTTACGGTCTCGTTTCCCAGTTGGACAATGCCGGCTCCGAGCTCGAGCCGAGAGTGTATCGGCGATGATGGGAGATGCTCCAATGAACGGATTCCGGCTGAAAACCATTGTACTACTAGGTCCGATGGACCGTTGAGCTCGGAACCTTGAAGATTGAATTCGTATTTTGTTAAGGGAGCTACGTATTCAATCAGCTCGTGGGTGTCGTTGATGTGTTTCCCCAGTTGGCCCAAATCGACTGGTTCGGTTGAAAGAGAAAGGGAGGCAGCGGCTCCCTTGAGCTCCCAATCATTAAAATCCTTTGCTAGGTCGGCGGCGGTCAAATTCAGGGTTAGCGCCGCTTGGTTGTCTGTGGGCCAATAATCTAGGTCGGCTCGTAGCAGGGCGGTGCCGTCGAGAATTGCGAAAGGCAGGCTAGCGATTCTGGTTTCCTCTTTCGGGGTAATGGTGACGCTGGCGTTTTGCTTATCGGGCTCGTGCGATAGACTGGCTTGCAGATTCCACGCGCCAGCTAGGGGTGGTTTCCGACTAGAAGATGGGAGTCCCTTCGAAACGATTGCGGCAGAGGCTTCGATTTGCGGAGAATCAGTGGCAAGTCCTTCGATCGTGGTTTCCAAGTTTTCAATCACCAACCATGGCAACGTCTGATTCACAAGATTGCCAAACGACGCGGTGGCCGATTCTAGATCTCCTTTGAACGCAATATCGAAGGGAGTAAGATTTAAGGAGTCGCTATGCAGTTCACTGAAAGTCAATTCTCCAGAGTAGCTCTCGATTGAATATTCATCGCTTAAAACGGGATTCGCATCGATTGAGAATACTCCATTTTCGCCATTCGTAGATTCCCATTGCGTATCGGGTACCTTGATGAGAAAGTCGCTAAGATCTAATGAAGAAATCTGTATCTGAGTGTCAGATACAATAAACTGATCGTAGCTAAGGCCACCAAGGAAAATGCTCGACTCAATATTGCGAACTTCCTTTCCGAGCAGATTAAACGATGCCTGTGCGTTTTTGATATCCGCCTCCAGATCAAAGTCTCGGATGAATAAAGGGCCCAAGATTGCTGAGACGGATGCCGATTCGAGTGTGATGCCGTGGAAAACGATATCGGTGTCGATGGTTGCGCTGGTTAGCTGAATTGCGTCTTCTTGTGAAAACGGCAGAGAATCTTTCCATTCGATTCCGTATGCGGCCAGTGTGGATTCGAGATCTGAAACGGCCGCTTGAATCGAGCCGCGAATGCGGTCGGAGATGGATAGGTCGAGTGAGACGGATTCGGTCCCAGTTGTCGCTTTGGCTTCGCCTCGAATCTCCGAAGCCCCAGCCTGATCAAGCGCGAGATGCAGATCGAATTTGGTTTCCCCTAGATCCGTTCGCAGTATGACCATCGCGTCTTCAATCGTAACGGATTGCAGGGGAAAGGGGATGCCATTTTTGATAAGGGTATCGATTTCCAGAAGATCCACCGTAGAGGGACCGGTAAGATCGTAGTAAAGCTCAACCCCTTTAAGTTGAATCGATTTCAACTCCCTTTTTTTCCAGACTTCTTTGAGATTGTAGCTGAGCTCGAGCCGCTTAACGTTTAGAGCGTAGGAGTCGGACTTTATGAATATGTCCGAGAGCGTGCAAATGTCAGAATCGAGTCGATCCCAATCAAAGTGCGCCTCCTCAATCCCCGTATGGGTTAGGGCATTCTCGGCGAGAGAGTGAGCAATTTTAATCCGTGCTAGGTAGACTCCGAGCACGACACCAACCAAGCAGGTGAAGCCAAAGAGAGCTCCACGAACGAGTATCCGGGATAGCTTTCGTTTCCGTTTGGAGTCCATTCTCGAAGTTAGGATAGAAGTACTGCGTCGTTAGGCGATAAGGAATTGTTTCCTTGTTCCGTGGAGATCCTGCAATTTCTATCCAATCTCTCCGGAATTGTACCCAAGAGAACTTTCGCAGCAACAACTGTTGGAGTTAAACCAACCGAAAGTAACTAGTCCAGCTTCAAGAGTAAATCGTTCAGGGTGGCCCGAAGTCTCTTGGGCGCGATTTGGTATTGTTCCAGTTTTTCGATGCTCAGCCAGCGTACACCGGTTTGATTAGAATCTGGAATAGGACCCATTTTCGCCTTGTATCCATCTTTAATGAAACACCGAAAAATGTACTCAATTTTGTGAGTGATCCGTTCCTGTTTGCTTTTTGGCTGGATCCTCCGCTCGCTTGTCCAAATCAGTTCCTCGATATCTATGGCAGCGCCCGTTTCCTCAAAAACCTCCCTCGCAAGCGATCGATGAAGCGTTTCGTCGGTTTTCTGCGTACCACCAGGAAGTGTATAATATTTCTGGCGACGCTTAGGCGATTTTTTGACCACAAGAATACTGTTATCCCTTATGATTAAAGCCTTAGTTGATATTTTCAGATTCTCCAATGGATTAGGTTAGTGTATCCGTTCTCCAAATCCAATCCAATTTGGCAAGTCGTATCTATTGAAGTGTGACAACAATTGGCTAATTATCAGTTTTTTAGCTAGTTTTAGGGTAATCTGAGGCGATTCATCTTTGGGAACTCCAATTTTTTTAATCTCAGTCCAGTTGAATGAGGTCAATCGAGTGGACGTCGATGGCGGCGTTTCCCGGAATCTGGGTCGCATGCAACGAAAGGGTTGCGGGTCCCCGGTTCAAAGAAATTGGTCCGAGACTGATCGCCTTAAAGTCTTTAACAAAGTAGTGGGATTCGGCCATGCGCTCGATTGACTTGTCGTAAAGAGGAGGGTCGAAGGCTTCGAGGATATTTGTTTGAGTCGCGCCTCCGTTGGTCGAGGAGAGTTTAATGGTCGAACCTTCGTTTCCGGATACGCAAGTGTAGTGGAGTATGGCTTCATAGACTTTGGTTTCTCCTATATCGACAGTCCATGTGATTGAATCGTCAGTACGCTCCCAATGGGTAAAAAAAGAATTGTTCGGGGCTTTCGAACTGCGCTTGATTTCACCGTGGGGAATGCCGTCACGAGCGGGTAGGGTCGTTGATTTCGCATAGCCGACTGTAAAGGGGCGGTCTCGGTATTTGTCGAACTCCGACTGCATTTCCGTCAAGTGCTGTCGCGACTGGGCAGAGAGTTCCTTAACGATTTCTGGATGTTTGCTCGCCACGTTGTGCCTCTGCCCTCTATCCGTTTCGATGTCGAACAACTGCCCATTGTTGTCTAGCCGGAAGCGCTGTGTGCGAACGCTCACCTGGTTGTTCTTAATCGAGAATAGGGGTCGCGGCTCCCATTGCCCCGCCTCACCCATTAGAAGGGGGCGAATGCTTCGTCCGTCGATGGGGTACTTTGAGTTAGCGGGAATACGCGCCAGTTCAGCCAAAGTAGGGAGCAGGTCGATGGCCCCAGAGATTTCTTCGATCGACTCTCCCGCAGGGATTACATTGGGCCAGCGAATAAAAAAAGGTGAGCGTACACCTCCTTCGTCAATGGCTCCTTTCCTGCCTTTCATATTTCCATTCCAGCGCAACGAGTTGGGACCGTTGTCAGAGAAGAAGATGACGATGGTGTTGCTGTCGATGTCGAGCTCTTCCAGTTTTGCCAGAATCCGGCCCACATTCCAATCGATGTTCTCGCACATGGCGAGTGCGGCGCGGGTCATCATGAGATCTTCCTTTTTAGGATCACGGTTGCGCATTTCCGGGTCTGCGTCCCGAAATTTTCCGTAGAACCGCTCCGATATCATCATGGGGGAGTGGGGCGTGTTGTAGGGGACGTAGCAGAAGAAAGGGGATTCCTTATTCGTTTCGATAAACTCGATGGCCTTGCTGGTAAAGTCGTCGACAACGTAGCCTTTCCCTCGGACTCTTTGGCCATTATGGTCGAGTGGCGGGCTGAAGTAGTGGCCCCAGTGTCCCGAAGTGAAGCCGTAGTACTCGTCGAATCCGCGATTGTTTGGGTGATAGGGGGGCTGGGTTCCGTTGTGCCATTTGCCGAACGCTCCTGTGGCGTAACCGGCTTCCTTGAATACATCGGCGATTGTGGTTTCGTCGTAGTTTAGGCGTCCCTGTCCCTCGCTGACGCCGCTTACTCCTGTCCTGGGGTAGTAGCGACCGGTAAGGAATTCAGCCCTAGTTGGCGCGCAGACTTGGCAGACGTAGAAGTTTTCCAGTGTGATCCCCTCATTTGCCAACCGGTCAATGTTTGGAGTATCCAAATTCTTGTTTCCATTGATGCTAAGGTCGCCCCAACCTTGGTCATCGGTCAGAATGACGACGATATTGGGTGGGCGGGCCTCTATCGATGCACTGCAGATCAGAATACAAATATAGATTAAGATTCCAACGGGAGACTTATTGGGTGCTTGTGGTTGCTTCATTTTCTGCGGGCTGTCGCTCAGTTGCAATTACGCCAAGTACTTTATCTTTCAGAGTGTTTAGTTCTTCCTCATCGGGAGTTCTATTAGACCCGATTGGCTCCAAGTAGAAAGTGTCTACTGCCATTTCACGTTCTGTGTTGATTCGGGCAAACACGATGGCGAACCCTTGTTCGAATACGCATTTGGATATCGCATACAGCAGTCCCAGGCTGTCGGACGTTTGGATTTCTAGAATGGTTCTTTCAAGATCCTGATCGTTGTAGGCTGAAACATGGGTAGGAAAGGCTTCGGCAAGAGGATTTTCAATCTTGTGCAGAACGTTCTTCGTTACTCTATTGATGATGCTGTGGAGGACCGGGTGTAGATCAGTTCCTCTGATAAGGGCATCTTTGACGCACTCCTCGAATATCATTGTCGCGTCGCCTTCGGTACGCATCTTCGTGTGATTCTCAACCACTAGAAAGGTGTCGATCGCGATATTGTCGTTTCGAGAAGCGGCTTTTACACGCAAAATGCTATAGCCAGCGACGTTTAGAGCTCCCGCGAGCTTGTGGAACAGACCCGGTCGATCCCAGGTTACGACATTAATGACGAATAGGTGTTCTTTGGAGTCCTCTTTGAGGCTAATTACTGGAGCCAGTGATTCAATGGATTCGGCTTGCGTGAGTTCTCGAAATAGCCGGTTGATCATTTGAATATGCAGCATGATCTCTTTGGGCTCGGTAATGAGAAAATACCGATCGGGCAGTTTGTCGAAATGGGCTGATATCTCTTCATTCGGAATTCCCTCAATTCCGACTTTGAGAATCGCTTGCCGGACCGATTCCTTGTGCAGTTTGTAGCTTTCCTCGATTTTGCCATCTGCCTTCAATGAGGCCATCGCCCCATTGAAAAGGGTAGCGTGCAGACTGTCTTTGTATTGATTCCAAAGTCCTTTCGCGGTTCCACGGGCATCGCAAAACGTATGGATAAAAAGGAGACGCAGATTCTCGCTTGTTTCCATTTGGTCAGCAAAAACGCGTGCTGTATCGGGATCGTCGATATCGTGGCGCTGCCAAAAACGGGCCATCTGCAAGTGGTTCTTGATGACGAATCGAATTATGACGCGCTGTTCCTCGGCGATTCCCATTCGTTCGAGTATCGGTTCAGCGATTTCCAGTCCAATTTCCGCATGTCCCTTAATCGATTTACCTTTCCCGATGTCGTGGAGAAAGAGAATCAGGTAGAGAAGATTTGGAAATCGAAGCTCACTAATTTCCTTACGATACCGCTCGTAGATCGGATCAGAGTCGGTGAATACATTGTCGAATTCCCGGATCGTGTGGAGCGTGTGCTCGTCAGCGGTATAGCGGTGGTAGTACTCGTGCTGGACGAGGCAGGTGAGCCGATCCCATTCCGGCACAAACTTTCCCAGAACGCGGAGTTCATGCATGAGCGAGAGAATTTTGTAGACCTTGCCGCTCTCTTGCAAAATGGCGAGAAAGCTGGAGTTGGCTCCATCTGAACGTCTAACCTCGTCGTCGATTAAATCCAGGGAGCCTCGGATCAGGGAACTCAATTCGAAATCGAGTTCTAGTTCCCGCTTTTGAGCGATTCGGAACACTCGCAAAAGCCTTACGGGATCCACCCGAAAAACTTCTTTGTCCTCGAAACCAATTTCGCGACCGCGGAGAATGAAACCGTCCTCACGCTTTAATCGCTCTTTTCTCCGGGCCTTGAGAAAGCTCTTCATCGACCTAAGGGGGTTGATTCCAGGGTCCGGTTCCGAATTCAGCGACAAGCGATTCTCGACCGTTTTCGACAGTCGATGAATGGTGGCTGCTTGGCGGTAGTAGTCCCTCATAAACAGCTCGACGCGGGCCAGGATATTCCGTTCCCGATAGCCCAGGCTGTAGGCCACTTTAGGCTGCGCTTCGAGTGAGAGGAGATCAGTAGGGCGCTTGCTCCGGAAATGGAGTTCGTTGCGTACTCTCAGGAGAAAGTCGTAGGCCGTCTTGAATTCCGCTAGTTCACTTTTTCTCAGGTAATTTTGCTCTCCAAGCCCGTCGACGCTGGTAACGTTCAGTCGGACCTTCGCCATCCACAGGGTATTGTGATAGTCGCGCAGCCCTCCGACGCCGCTCTTGATGTCCGGCTCTTGAACGAAAACGGAATCCCCATTTCGGCTACGGCGTTCGCGTTGGTCGACCAGGCGTTGTCTGATGTAAGCCTTGGGATCCTCCTTGCGGTAAAACAGGTTGTAGGAGCTCTCAAATCCCGCGAAGAGTGTTTGAGAACCATAAATGAGCCTGGATTCTAAGAGAGCCGTCTTAGTTTGGATGTCTTTGCGAGCCTCGGCAAATGCGTCGTCGACGGTGCGGGATGAATGGCCTACTTTAAGACCGAGGTCCCAGAGAACATAGAGAATTCTTTGCACGATGAACTCCTGGGCGGACTTTAGCGTGTTGGCGCTGGTTTTACTGGGATAGAGGAACATGAGGTCCACATCGCTCAACGGGCATAGCTCGGAGCGTCCGTAGCCGCCAATCGCTACGACGGAAATTGCCAGTTGGCTCTCGCCGCTTGACTGAGCTTTGAACTCCGCAAAGGCCGTTTTGGAGAGAGCTTGAATCATTGAGTCGACGATGGTAGTGAGCGACAGTATCACGTCCCGCCCCGATGCTCCCTCACGATGCAGGTTCATCACGGATTCCGTTTCCTTCTCGTAAAATTCGCGGCACGCTTTGAGCTTTGCCTCATCGCTGGTATTCTCGTCAAAGGAGAGACCTTTTTCGGCATGCGACCGAATACGTTTTAGGAGTGTTTGTGGAGTTGCCATGAAAAAGGTTTCCCTATCCAAAAACCTATCTTGGAATTGCTTGCGAGTGAATTCGCGTTTGGCGTTGATTTACGGAGTGATCTTTAGGATACCGATCCGAGTTTAGCATGAAATACTACTTTGGAATTCTAGCCTGAACGAAAGACGAGGTAGCGGATCTGGTTTCCGTATTTCAACGACTTCAGATTTTTGAGAATGATCGCTTGATTGAATTGAAGTTCTTGGCGTATTATTGGATTGGATACTGAAATGACAAGGGTCTTTTCCCGTTCGATTCGGACGGGGTTGCAGTGGCCCGCGTTTTCCAGTCCAACGATTTTGGTCCACTTCTCGCGGATCTGGTCTTCCAGGGAGTCGATTCCAATCTTATAGCGGGTAAGGATTTTGTCGAAAACTGAGCCCATGTCGACGGTTTCGCGAACGATCGGACTATAGTTTTCCGGGACGCCCCGCAAATTGGCGATTAGGTTTTCAGCCTGACGGGAAAATTTGTACGGCTTGTTCGCCATGTCCTAAACTTAGATAGCTTTGTGCTTACTGGTGTCGAGGGGAATGTGGCCTTGGTCTATGGTTCGATTGAATCGGTAGATTTCGACTTTCCCATATGGAAAACCACTTTGCCGGTTTTGCCGGGTCGAAGCGAATGTTCGAGTGCTGTTTTCCAATCCTTGAGGGAATAAGTGGCCTCGATGTCCGTGCGTATGTTCCCTGCGTCCATCCTCTGAGCGATCTCCGAATGCATTCCCTCGATTGTGGCTCGACTCGCATTTCGATACCATTCGCTTACCCAGAACCCTCTTAGGGACAAGTCATTGAATATCAGGTAGCGGGTGGGGAAAGTTGCCGGTTGTCGGTCCATTCCTCCATACGTTACGAGGGTGGCTTTGTTTGTAAGGCATTTGCAGATCGTGAGGGAGCTGATTCCGCCCACTGCATTTAGGCCCAGCTTGACTTTTGAAGACTCGGTCTGGCTCTGGATTCGCTTTGCCGCCTCCTTGTCGTCCTTTAGGACGAGAGTCGCTCCTAGATTTCGAAGCCCCTCCGCGGTATCAGGATCGCGCACAAGATTCGCGGTTTTGACCCCCAACTGGGAAGCAAACTGGATCACAAGTTTACCCACGGCAGAGGTTGCCGCATTCTGGACTATCCAGTCACCGGGCTCGAGTGTTGCGAAGTCGTGCATCATCCTCCAGGCGGTCGCGGGATTGACCCAGAACATTGAGGCTTGGAGATCGTCGAGTGTCTCAGGGGCCGGATAGACTTGGTCTTCGCTAGCGAGGGCATAGGTTTGCCAGGAACTGGGCTCTCCTGAAAACAGGACTCGCGCGCCGGTTGAAAAGGCACCGTCATTGCTTCCGGTTTCGACCACTTCCCCCACGCCCTCGATTCCTCCTGTTCCTGGCAAATCTGAAAGCTTGCCGTAAGTGCCATTAATTCTTCCGAAGTCGGCAGGATTGATAGGGGCGGCCAATATTTTTAGCGTCACAAATCCTGGTTTTGGAGGATCGAGGGCAATTGTCTCGTGTGAAAGTGTTTCGAATGGATCTCCGAATTTGTGGTATCGTAGCGCTTCGGCGGATTTTGGTGGTTGCACGGTTTCGGATAAAGGCGGGCTAAGGTTTGGGTCTCAATATTACTTTGCTTTGTATACTGGCATTAGGCAATAGTCGAGTGTGGGAGTAAATTCGTTCCTTGAATGGAATGGGCCAGAAAGATGAGAGTTTATGTTCGTGAACCTAGGGCTGCCGATGCGGAAGCATTTATCGAAAAGAATCGAGAGAGTCTTTCGTTGCATCGTCCTTGGGTCTATCCGATGACAACTTTGGATGGGTATCGGACCTTCCTAGACCGGCTCGGAGAGGATCGTTACGAAGGGTATTTCGTTTGCCGGAAGCGTGACGACGAAATTGTGGGAGCTGTGAATTTGAGTGAAATTATTCGTGGCGCAATGAACGGCGCGTTCGTCGGCTACTGGGGGTATCAGGGCTACACTGGGAGGGGCTACTTGACCGAAGGACTGGCTTTGGTTTTTGACCAGGCATTCGGGTCTTTGGGGCTGCATCGGCTAGAGATCAATATCCAGCCTACGAATACGGATTCAATCGCGTTAGCCCGTCGTCTTGGTTTGAGGAAAGAAGGGGTTTCGCCCAAATACTTGAACATTGGAGGCGAGTGGCGGGACCACGAGCGCTGGGCAGTATTGGCGGATGAGTGGGCTGAAAAAGGAGGCTCGCTTTGGGTTCAGAGCCGTAAATATATCGAAAGATCTAAGCAAGAGATCTGAGAACGCGGTCGCGTGTTTTACTCAAGAAGCAGGCGCGAGGTAGAAAAATCCCGCAATTTTTAAAAACAACCTTGTTGATCCGGGGTCGATAGGGATTCATTGGGAAAGACTATGGAAAACGAAAAAGGATTTCTAAATGCTGCCAAGCTCATCGATTGGGATGAATTAACACCCGACCGGATAGAGTCAGAGATCGAGTCCGCCCTGGAATTGGCAAAAGCGGAGATTGAGGCCATCTGCCTCGTTGAATCCGACGAAGCGACCTTTGAAAACACCTTCATGGCCTTGGAAAATGCGGGACAGACGTTGTCGAGGGCCTGGGGGCGCGTAGATCATTTGACGTCCGTTAAGGATTCCAAGGAGCTTCGCGAAGCCTATAACAAGATGCTTCCCAGTGTGACCGAATTTAATAGCGGAATTCCCCTAAACCCTCGCTTGTGGAAGGCCATTAATGGGTTTTCGGAAAAGCCGGAAGCGGAGGAATTAGCGGGGATCCAGAAGCGATTTTTCGACGAGACGATCGCTGATTTCGTGCAGGCGGGAGCGGACCTGGATAAGGCGAGCAAAGGCCGATTGGAGGAGATTAACAAGGAGTTGGCGCAAAAGACGCAGAAGTTCTCCGAAAACGTACTCGACGCAACGAACGCCTTTGAGCTCTTGGTGGAAGATGAAGCTAGACTGGCTGGACTGCCGGAATCCGCTAGACAGGCAGCCTTGCAAAGCGCCCAGTCCAAGAAACTTGGATCGGAAGAGAAACCGGTTTGGCGGTTTACGCTGCATGCTCCTTCATTGCTTCCGGTTCTAAAGTTCGCAGACGACGAGAGTTTGCGTAAGGAGATCCAAGAAGCCTCCTCGCAGATCGGGCTCAAAGAGCCCTACGACAATACTCAACTTATTAGAGATATCCTGAAATTGAGGGCAGAGAAAGCCTCTCTACTCGGCAAAGACAATTTTGCGGACAACGCGCTCCAGCGTCGGATGGCCAAGACGGGATCTCGAGCCCTTCAATTTGTAGAGGATCTTCACAAAAAGGCCAAAGCAGCCTTTGATAAAGAGATCGATGAACTGGAGAGCTTCGTAGCTCAGAAAACGGGTGAACCCAAAGATCGTCTGGAGCCTTGGAATACGACCTACTGGGCAGAGAAACTCCGTCAGCAACAATACGACTTTGACGAAGAGTCGTTGCGGCCTTACTTCCCGATCGACAAAGTGCTCAGCGGAATGTTCGAAATCGCCGAGAGGCTTTTTGCGGTTAAGATTAGAGATCATAACGGAGCAAGCGGATGGCACAATGAAGTAAACGTTTACGACCTGCTTGACGATTCGGGAGAGTTGCTTGGCTACTTCTACGCCGATTGGCATCCTCGTGAAGAAAAGCGAGGTGGAGCCTGGATGAATTTTCTGGATACAGGAGCGCCTAGCAATGGAAAAGAATCCAGAGAGCCGCACGTTGGATTGATTTGCGGTAACATGACTGCTCCTATCGGAGAGCAGCCCGCGTTGCTCACTCATGATGAAGTCGAAACCGTTTTTCACGAATTCGGGCATCTGCTTCACCACCTGCTAGGAGACATAGAAATCAAATCACTTTCAGGGGTGAACGTAGCCTGGGACTTTGTAGAGTTGCCCTCTCAAATCATGGAAAACTGGTGCTGGAACCGTGAAAGCCTCGATCTTTTTGCGCGGCATCATGAAACGGGGGAAGCCATTCCAGATGAATTGTTCGAGAAAATGGTCGCTGCCCGGAACTTCAATGCAGGCATTATGATGATGCGCCAGTTGTCACTCGGCAAAATGGATTTGGAAATGCACTTGCATCCGGAAAAATATTACGAGGGCGATCTTGATGAGAAAATCAGGGAAGAGATCGATTCCTACTCGATTCCTCTGAAGACTCAACCCCCGACGCTCGCGCGCCGCTTTAGCCACTTGTTCTCCAGCCCGGTTGGCTACGCTGCGGGCTACTATTCTTACAAATGGGCCGAAGTGCTCGATGCGGACGCGTTTACCCGGTTCGAAAAGGAAGGTGTTTTCAATCGGGAAACGGGTAATTCCTTTCGAAAGAATATTTTGTCAAAAGGGAATTCTCACGATCCTATGGAGCTTTTTAAAGGCTTTATGGGTCGAGAACCCGAGCCCGAGGCGCTGCTGAAACGTTGCGGACTCGCCTAGGACTACTGCCTTCTCAATCCAAGCTCATTCGCGTTCCGCTTTGAAAAATAGGTCTTCAATGTTTTGGCAATCTGTCAGGAAATGGGGTCTTCGCGGAGCTTTAGCGCTAGCGGTTATCGTTGTCGTGACGCTTGTCACGCTTCCTTTTTGGATGGGGGCAGCGCTTCGGTTAGCGTTACCGGAAGAGTCTGTAACTTTTGGGAGCTACGAGAGACTGAGTTACGGGCGCTTTTTGATAGATGATTTGAATATTGAAACGCCCCAAGCGTCGATTCGCATTGATCGAATTAAATCGTATACTCCTGTTTATTGGCTGTGGCGAGCGTATCAGGAGAAAGACTCTGATCCGTTTGCGAATGTTGGAGAAGTACAGCTTGAGCTCAAGAATCCGGAAGCGGGCGCGAATGATGCAGCCTCGCCCGTCCCCGCGAATCTTTTCGAAGTCCTGGAATTGGCGAGGTCACCATTGGAACTGCTGTCGGTCTGGGTCCCCCATGTAGCGGTCGAATCGGTCAAGGGGTCGTTTGCCGAAATGTCATTTGAATTGAAAGACCTTGTGTGGAGGGATTCAAAATTAGAGTTCCTGGCAAATTCTAATCAGTTATTTGAATACAATTTTCAAGTGATGGCAGCGGTATTTCCGGAAAAGGTCTCACTTCGCGTTGGGTCGTCGGAAGCCAATTTGGAAATTCTAGGAAATCTTAGTTTGCAAGCTGAAAGCGCGAACCTCATTTTGGAGGCAGATCTCAAGGAAGACCGTTTGGAGGCTAGCGCTTTATTTGATCGTTCTGGCTGGATTCCTAGGAATGCATCGTGGAGAGCGAATGAATGGTCAGTCGAAACGGATGAGTATCGGATTCCGGGACCTTTCGCCCGATTTGATTTCTCAATTGAGGGAGATTGGAAAGACGGAACCTTCCGTAATATACTGAGTGGTCATGCGACACCGAAAGCAAATAGCGCTGTGAATTTGCCCGCGCTGGATTTTGAAGGAACGCTATCGGGAAATGAAGAAGACTTGAGAACCGAAGGTTTCCGTCTTTCCGGTCCAGGAGTTCAAGCAAGCGCTACTGAACCGATTAGCTTCACTTTTGGAGAACTGGATTTGAGTGGCGAGGTGAAGTTTGATATCGACTTAGACTTATCCGTTTTAAATACCCCCGGCCTAAGTGGAAACGTATTCGGTGGAGCTTTCCTAAGCGCCGACGAAACGGGTGTACCCACCGGGCGCTTTAGCCTCGAGGGCTCTGGCGTGGAGTATGAAAACCTGAAGTCCGAAGTGCTTAAAGTGGATGCGGCTCTGGATTGGCCAAACCTAAGTATCGAGTCTTTGGATATTACATTGGAAACAGGATCAAAGATCAATGCGATAGGTGGTGTTGATCTGGAAAATCGGGTAGTGGCTCAGAGTGAGATAGATGTCGAATTTTCTGAAACGATCCTAAAGAAGCTGGTTCCAGAACCCTACGTTATAAAGGATGTAAAGGCGTCTGCTAGGATCGCCGGACCGTTTGATTCAATAGAGCACTCGGGAGATCTCTTCATTGGACTTCTTGAGGTTGGGGAATTGAAGCCGCTCAATGCGAGTCTTGCCTGGAAAGGGCGCGACCGAACGCTTGAGGATTTCAACCTAAAAGCTACGAATGAGGCTGCTGGTATCGAGCTTTCGGGAAGCGGCGCATGGATCTCAAACCAGTTGGAGATGCAGCTTGGCTCTCTGTTTATTGAGAATAGTGGCCATTCTCTGGTTTCGCTGCAGAATCCCTCTCTTCTGAAATTGTCACTAGGCGAGTCCATGGTTGGTTCATTGACCGAATTTGTTTTAGAAGGTCAGGATTCTAGGCTTCAGATTGAAACTGCGTTTTCTTTTCCCCAGAAGGCCGAATCATCGCTGGTGTTGGAAGGACTGGACTCGGTTGCCTGGGTAGATCCTTGGCTGAAAAACCCGATACCCAATACACGTATCAATCAGCTCAATATTTCTGCTGGGTGGATGGATGGACCGATTACGGCAAATGGTGTCTTGGATGCGGTAGTCTTCATCGATGAGAACGCCTTATCTATGGATGGCCGAATCACATTGGAGGATCGCTCCATAAATCTAGGCGCATTTGCCATTTCGGATACAGAGGGCCCGCTACTGGAATTGGAAGGAGAACTTCCTTATGAGATCGATCCAAATATAGCGGGTTATTTCTCGGCGGATCCGGATGCTCCGATGTCCTTTTCTATGGAAACACGCGATAGTCCAACGATCATCGCGTTGCTCAATTCATTTAGTCCTGTTGAAATAGAATCGCTTAGCGCCAGCGCTCTCGTTGACGGTACGATCGGCAAGCCGGAGGGAAGCTTGCAGTTTAGTTTGCTTACCAAGGAAGGTGAAGGTGAATACGGCGCTCCCTCAGCTGTGATAGCGGCGTTGGCCCAAATCGATGGTCCACGTTTGGAAATCGAAGACCTTTCTGTGAGGGTGTTGGAGCAGGCCTTTGAGGCGTCTCTTGGAGTGCAGCTTCCGGAGGAAATCCTTCAATGGGTCTCTCTAGATCCCGCTCAGGTGGACTGGGCGGAGACCCAATTCAACTTTTCTTCTCCCAGTACCAGCTTGGCTCCCATCGCATTTCTGGTTCCTCAAATACTCACTGCGAGCGGAACATTTGAGGCCCAGTTTTCCGGGATTCCCAAAGGGGGTTTCTCTGGCTTCGTTAGTGTTGGCGATCTAAATACAAGGCCAATATTTCCGTTTGGCTCGTTCAGGAATATTCAGGCAAGGCTTAACCTAGATCGCACCAAAGCGACTTTAGAAAATTTCAAGGGAGATATTGGTCGCGAGCCCATGAGTATGAGTGGGGACATTAATTTTGAGAACATTGATGATCTGGCATTCCGATTCGCGATTAAGGGTGATGATTTGCCCGTTCTGAGACAAGCAGGGCTTCTTCTCCGGTCTGATCTGGATGTGGTTGCTTCGAAGGAACGTGGCAGCCAAGCTAACATCATCGGTGAGATCGAACTCAAAGAAGGACTGTTTCTTATGGATACGTCTGCTCTGAAAAGCTCGGGGGGAGGCCAATCAGCGGAGACGCGTCCCCCATATTTCTCGGTAGACGTGCTCCCTTTTGCTGAGTAGGGGCTTGAGATCGCGGTAAAGGGGGATCGTTTTATGAGGCTGGAGACTCCTGCGGCTGCGGGGGTTCTTTCGATGGATATGGAGCTCAAGGGTACGTTGAAGGAGCCTTTGGCCATAGGGCGGGTTGAGTTCGAGAATGGTAGGTTGATGTTTCCGTTCGCTTCCTTCGACTTAACTGAAGGATTGATAGAACTTCGTATTGAAAATCCTTACACACCTATTCTTAGTTTGATTGGAGAAGGGCGGAGGTTTCGATACGATCTTGGTATCGAGATTCTTGGATCCGCTTATGATCCACGCATTCGTTTCACTTCGAGTCCGCCTTTGTCCTCGGAGCAGATATTGCTGATGGTAATGGCGGGAGATGTTCCGGACGAAAATTTCAGCTATAGCGCAAGCCAGAGAGCGTCAAAGATCGGCACTTATTTGAGTCAGGGACTGTTGTCATCCGGTGGGGGAGAAGGGTTGGGAAGCCGATTTAGCCTGGTTACGGGCCAGAATCTTTCCGAGCAAGGTAAAGAAACGCTCGAAATGGAATTCAAATTGGACGATCAGTTCCAACTTTTGGGGGAGTACGACGAGTACGATGCGTGGAATGCCGGTATTCGATGGCGGGCAATTAGAAGGAAGGCGAAAAAAGACTCAGACGATGAAAAACTGGAGGTGTCCGAGTGAAGAGTCCTTCTCTCAGAAGTTGGGGAAGAGCCATCTTTTCGAACTCGGGTTTTAGCCGCAGATCCTTGGTTGGGAATCGAGTTTATCTCATGGTTTGTCTTTTTTTGATCTCCGCGCTGGGCCCGACCGGTTACTCCAAAGAGGATGAGGATGTCGCAAGTTGGTCGGTGGAAAACGGAGGATTCTTTAAAAACAGAAAACTGAAAAGCCAGCTGGACTTGATCTTCAATGAGGAGAAGGAGTCATTCGACAGCTCAGACATCGAAGATGCGGCATTGATTTTGATTTCCTACATGGAAGGCGAAGGCTACCTGACGGCTAAGGCAGTGGGAGAGATCACCCTACTAAATGGGGAGACGACTACCGTTGAATGGGATGGCGAATTTGATGTCTTTCTTCCTCGGGACACCGCGGCCAAACAGGTTCGATTCAAGTTGCTCCACGGGCCTCGGTTTTACTACGAAAATTTGTCCATAGAGGGTAACCAGGTTTTGACCTCCGAAGAAGTCGAAGCGTTTTTCTATAATGAACCTCTACTGTTCCAGGGCGACAAGTCTAAATTGTTCAGCAAGAGTCTGCTGCAGAGTAGTAAGGGGAATCTGAAGACGCATCTGAATACCTTGGGTTTCTACGGGGCCCAAGTGAAAGCGGAGCTTGTAGAATTTGACAAGGAATCCGGTGGATGCTCCGTGCATGTTGTGATTGACGAAGGGCAGAAGCATCTTGTCGGTTCCGTAGTCTTGCGCAGTACCGACGAAGGACTGTTGCCTGAGCTGGACTTGGATAAGTATGTGGATCAACCCTATTCGAGGTTTATCACCCAGGACGTGTCGAAAGAGCTGCGGAATCGATACTATGAAATGGGGTTTCCGGACGCCACGATCAAATCGTCGTTAGAATTTGAGGACGGTTCCGAGGGGACGAAGAAGGTAACGATTCGGTTGGAGGTGACACCAGGATCGCAAGCGTTCGTATCTTCGATAAGCTATAGTGGCTCAAGTAAAACAAAACCTTCGCTGATACGTTCGCGATTGAAGCTGGATGCGGGGGATCCGCTGAACCCGTCTTTGTTAGAGCGGTCCCGCCTCAACCTTTCGCGTTTGGGGATCTTTGACAAAGTGGAGTACGAATTAGTCGCGGACGGGGAAACCGAAAGGTCGGTGCATTTCAGCTTAGATGAGCGAACGACTTGGAGTGTCGACACGATTGTAGGATGGGGAAGCTATGAGCAGTTGAGAGGCGGATTTTTGGTAGAGAAGATCAATGTTTTTGGGGTGGGTCACCGGGCAAGGATGAAGGCGATCGCTTCCTTGAAGAGCCACTTGGGTGAATTCAGATATCTGGTTCCAAGCGTGTTTGACACCCCATTAACCCTTTCTGCGAAAGTATTTGGATTAGAGCGTGAGGAGATCGCTTTTGAGCGTGAAGACTTTGGTTTAGATGTGGGGCTGTCCCGAAGATTTGACAAGTTAGGGATTGATGCGAATACGATTTACTCCATCAGAACACTCGACGTGCTTGAGAATGAGCTGGTCGACTCGCTTGCCAATCAGGAAGGAGCGACAGTCGGGAGCTTTGAATTGCGGCTGGGGAAAGATCGCCGCGATAGCGCGATTAATCCACGGAGTGGATACCGAGCGACTAGCCATTGGGAATGGGCTTCGACGGCGTTTGGAGGAGAGGTCGATTTTCAGCGAGCGGAATTTACTTTGTCCCATCACGCGGAAATGACTCGGGGACTTTATTGGCACGGTGGAATAACCCACGGGGTGATTGGATCCTTCTCGGAATCGCAAGGCCAAATACCGGCAAGTATGCTTTTCTATCCGGGTGGAGAGAATTCAGTGCGTGGGTACCAACGGTCCGAGGCCGCGCCAAAGGAAGGAGAGAAGTTCCAAGGAGCACAGGCTTTCATTCTGGTGAATCTGGAATTGGAACAGGCGTTTTCCCGATCGTTATCGCTTGTGCTATTTCTCGATGCTGTGGGAACCGCTTCCAACATTGATGAGTATCCCTTTGACGACACCTTGTCTTCTTCGGGGCTGGGTTTGCGATATCGGACTTTTATGGGCCCACTGAGGCTTGAGTATGGTCGAAACCTTAATCGGCGAGATTTCGATCCAAAGGGAACGCTTCATTTTTCCCTAGGCTATCCCTTTTAAAATTTCCTCTGCTCTGCTTTTGGAAATCCCGATTGCTGGACTGGCGTTTCCCCTTGCTTGTGACAGGCTGAGACGGTTTGTCGCCTTCTTGGAGACCCTAAAGCTTGGCTAGATAGCGAATTCATTGGGTCTAAGGCTCACATTTTCAATGAGTTAGTAAAAATCGTTTCGGTCGTTACTCTTTGCTGGAACTTGGAATGCTCTTTGCTTTCTGTGGAAGGATGGAGATTGGAAATTTTATGAGCATAGATACCTTAGCAATTTATCTCGGAGGAGGCGGCTTTATGGGCTACCTCATTTTTATCTTTCCCACATTCATTTTGGCCATGTGGGCTCAATCCAAGGTTTCTTCGACCTACAACAAGTACGCGAGGGTGCCTTCTCGCGGCCGCATCACAGGAGCCGAAGCCGCCGCGGCGGTAATGAGAAATGCCGGAATATCGGATGTTAAGATCATTCAAGTTCGGGGGCACTTAACGGACCATTACGACCCGATCGGCAAAAAGCTGGCTCTGAGTGAAGAGAATTATCACGGATCTAGCTTGGCGGCTTTAGGGGTGGCAGCCCATGAAGCGGGCCATGCAGTTCAGCACAAGGTCGGCTATGGGGCACTCAAGGCTCGAATGGCTCTGGTGCCGATTACGAACATCGCTTCGAGCGTGTTGCCTTTCGTCATGATTGGCTCGTTTTTCATCATCGGTGGAGCCTTTAGCCTGACTCTTCTTAAACTCGGCGTTCTCTGCTACGTGGTGCTCACTTTGTTTCAGCTGATCACATTGCCGGTCGAGTATGACGCGAGCGCGAGAGCCAAGAAGGAGCTGGTTGCCTTGGGTATCCTGGGAAATGATGAAATGGTAGGAGTGGAAAAGACCCTCAATGCGGCGGCATTGACCTACGTCGCCGCGTTTGTGAGCTCTCTCAGCTATTTGATCTATTTGCTAAGCATGCTAGGCGGCAGTCGAGATTAGCAATCGCCGCTCATTTTGGGGGTCAATCGATGCTAGAATTCAGCTTTCGAATTCCGCAGGGCAAAAACCGCTGCGGCCTCCACAGGTGTCATGCGCGGGTCGCGGATCTTTGCTTGCGGGAATAGAGCGGTTATTTTCTCCACGATCAACGTGCGGTAAAGCGTTTCGGCGGCCCCGAGGCCGCCGGTAACTACAATCGGAAAATCCTCCTCTAACCCCGAAAGCGCATGAACTTTGGCGACGAGCTGAATCAGGCAACCGGTGTTCGCATCTATGATCCTGCGAGCCTGGATGTTTCCTTCGTGGGAAAGGCTGATAACGGATCGGGCAATTTTTGAGATTTCATCTCTTGACTCCGAAGTGGCTTCGAGGATCCCTGCATTGATGGCATCCATCCCGACTCCGTATCCACTTCCTGGTTCGTAACCGTTGGAAAGTCGATTGCTAGCTGAATGGAAATCCCCTTTATGAGCTTTGGCGATGCAGGCTGCTCCCGTTCCCGCGATCAGGCAGATTCCTGGCAGATCACCTAGGGCCGCCTCGTAAGCTATGGAAAGATCGTGATCGATCTTCAAGACACCATTGCATGCCCATTGAAATCGAGAGAGCGACTTTGCCAGCTCGGCCTGTTCTTCACTGTTTCGAATTCCGGCGACCCCGCAGAATACCGATCGAATTTCAGTCACGTTAGACTTCAGAGACTCCAGCGTATAAGAAACTGCTTCATTAATTCGATCTCCCGCGTTCAAAAAACCGACATTGTGAGGGTTGCAGCCGGAAACCGTGCATGACTCCAAGGGGCGCGCTTGGGCATCGATCGCGAGTGCACGCGTATGTGAGCCCCCGCCATCGATGCCAATAAATGCTTGTGAGGACAGTTCCATGGAGAATCGGGGAAATCTGAATGATTGCGAGAGACGGGCGTAACGCAATTTCAATTCTTTCCGGTGGAGCAGCCAATCGTTGTCCAAACAGTTCTCAAATGCGATTCGGCATCGAATGAATCTATGTAAACCCGGATTGAGCCCGCGCAAGTCAACTTGCGACCGGTTCTGGATCGACCCATTTATCATGCTTTTTGATCAGCTCGATTAGACGGTCGTCCGCTTCTGATTGAGGTATGTTGTACTGGACGCATTGCTTACCCACGTAGAGATTAATCTTTGCTGGCGCTCCACCCACATAGCCAAAGTCCGCGTCTGCCATTTCTCCAGGGCCATTTACGATACAGCCCATTATCGCGATTTTGACTCCTTTTAGGTGCCCTGTTTTTTCTCTAATACGTTGAGTGGTTGATTGCAGATCAAAGAGCGTTCTGCCACAGCTAGGGCAGGCAACAAACTCGGTTTTCGAGATCCGGGCGCCGGCACCTTGTAGTACGTTGTAGGCAAGTTTTGTCGAGCGAACGAAATCTGTTTCAGACTCTATACTGACGATATCGCCGATTCCATCGCACAGGAGACTGCCGGTGAGGATGCTCGCGTCTAGGAGTCGGTCTAGAAAGGAAGGAGGAGTTGATTTCGGTTGAGACTGATTTCGGATCCAGACCGGTGAGGCATTGCGCCGATGCTTTAATCGTTCCGCAAGCTGACGATATAGTCCCACGTGATGACTTGGCTTTTCGGCGACTAGGTTTGATCTTAACGTAACGATCAGATTATCGGCCGGTTCTGAAATGATGCCGTCGACAGCGTTTGGACTCAGCCCGGCGATTGGAATCGCTCCGAAATCGTAACAGATTTGCATGAATCGCTTGTATTCATTGAAGGCGTCGTCTTCGAAATCCCTAACCAAAGCGAGTGGCATTTCGGAGTGGGGAAGCGATCTGGGAAGTGATTCGAGATCGATCTCGGAGGAGACCTCAATAACCAAAAGCGGGATTTGGTTGCCGATCGAATCAAGGACGGTTTCAAGGTTAGCTAGATCGTCCACGCTGACAATTTTGAAACACAGGCCTTCAATTGGAGTATCCGCGAGTAAGGGGGCTTCCTTTTTGATGGAGGACTCAAGTTGATCAATCTCGTAGAGGGGAATTGCACTGTAGGTGAAAACGGTGGGTGGCTCTTCAGAGCCCACTTTTAAGTGCTTTCCCAATGTGAATGCGTTCGTGCGGCGTCTTTTGTAATGATAGGGGTCGATAGAATCGGGTTCTTGGCAATCGACTTCACCTTCGACCCAATGTTTCATTGCTTTTCTGGCAATGGCTTCCGCTACTGGAATTTCGAAGACGGGGTCTTCAGTAAGTGAAACACGAATGGTATCGCCTAATCCATCTGTAAGTAAACTTCCAATACCAATCGCGCTTTTGATGCGTCCATCTTCGCCGTCGCCTGCTTCAGTGACCCCGAGGTGTAGTGGGTAATCCATTTTTTCTGCATTCATGCGGGCGACAAGCAGACGGTAGGCTTCGATCATCACCTTTGGATTACTCGATTTCATGGAAAGGATCATATCGTAGAATCCGTGAGATTCGCCAATACGCAGAAACTCGAGCGCGGATTCGACCATTCCCAGAGGAGTGTCCCCATATCGATTCATGATACGGTCGGATAGAGAGCCATGGTTGGTTCCTATGCGCAATGATCTACCCAGTTGCTTTGCCCTAAGAACGAGCGGGGAGAAGCCTTCGTGGAGACGATCGAGTTCTTCGTTGTATTGGCTGTCTGAATATTCCCTTACTGCGAACTTTTTGTTGTCTGCGTAGTTGCCTGGATTTACCCGAACTTTCTCAACGTGCTCAACGGCCTCCATAGCGGCCGAAGGAAGGAAATGTATATCGGCCACGAGGGGATTGTTGAATCCGGCGGCCCGAAATTGGGTATGGATGTCTTTTAGGGCTCGAGCCGCACTCTTGTTGGGGGCTGTTATGCGGATGATCTCGCATCCCGCTTCCGCGAGATTAATAGCCTGTTCAACCGTAGCCTCGACGTCCTGAGTGTTTGTTGTCGTCATCGACTGAACTCGGATGGGATTGCGTCCCCCAACTCCGATCTCTCCGACAAACACCTCGCGACTAGGTCGTCGGATCGTAGCGAATCGAGACGAGCAATAGGAACTCATGGAATTCAATGCGTCGATTCGACCATCTAGGCCGGAGCGTCTTCAACCTTTATCAGTCTGACAGGTTGGCTGTTGGTTTCTGGCGCTTTTGTAAAGAGTCTGCCGACGTCATGAAACGTGACATACAGCATGAACGAGAATAGCAATATCATGAAGCTGCCTTGGATCGTGGCAGCGAAATTGGGCGGTATGGGTTTTCCGGTTATCTTGGCGATGGTGGCAAATGCGATGTGCCCACCGTCGAGAACCGGGATGGGGAGCAGGTTGAAAATGGCCAGGCTGATGTTGATCATGAGAGCGATCTCCATGACTCTAACGATACCGATCGCCGCAGTTTTTACGATAATGTTGGTGATCCCAACGGGTCCGGACATGTCCTTTAGCTTGGCATCAGAACCTTGGCTTATGAGGGACCTCAAGGTCTGGTAAGTTCGTTTTACCACATCGATAGACAGTGCGATAGGGTTGATATGCGCGGTGTAGCGTTCGATCATGGCTCCTAGTCCCGCTCCAATCGCGTAAAACTGTTCCTCGGAAATGTTGAATTTCGACAAGACCGGAGTGACGACGATCTCCATAGTCTCGGTTCCTTCAGATTCTTCCCTTTCGATGGTGAATCGAAGCGGCTCGCCCTGCGACTCACGGATAATTGTAGTTAAGTGCTGGGGACCGTAGATCGTTACGCCATCGATTTTCTTAATAGTGTCTCCCGGAAGAAGTCCGGCCTCCTTGGCGGGAAAGCCCTCGGTTAAGCTAGACAAGTAAGTCGTCCGGTTCGGGTTGATCCCGATCATGCGCAATTCGTGTTCAGGGTTGAGGACGGGATGTACGATTGTCGTTGAGACTTCCCCATTTCTTAAATACGTAATTTCGGCCTTGCGTTTGCCGTCTTCTGTAACGCCTGAACCAAGAGCGATACTGATGAATATGTCTTCAAAAGATCTGATTTCCTCGCCATCGATACTCAGAATTTTATCGCCGATTCTAAGGCCGGCGGCCATGGCGGGATTCTCTACGAATTCTCCTTCTCGAATTTCAATTTTATCAGAAATGGCGCCAATCGTAGTCGCTTCTTCCCTTTCAACTCCCGTGAACCAGAGGATAAGGCCGAGCACGAGCGCGAACAGAATATTGAAAACGGCGCCGGCGACCGACACAATAACTTTGGATGTATAGGAGATTGGAGGCAGCTCGACAAGATCAACCGAGTTTTCTCCCTCGATCCCTTTCATATCGGCGAGTTGGGGGAGGGCCACGTAGCCACCGAGAGGAAGGAGTGAGACACGGTAGTCGATACCGTCCTTCTTCCAGCCAAACAAACGGGGACCAAACCCAATCGAAAATCGCTCGATATGAAGTCCTCTCCATTTGGCGGCGAGGAAGTGACCCAGCTCATGAACGAAAATGGAGCCTCCAAAAAAGAGTACGACCATAAGAGCCGCCCAGGCCCAATCGGATATTATGCTTAAAAGGTTTTCCATTACGGTGTTTGATCTACGAGCTGAGAGGCGATGACTCTCGCTTGGCTGTCATATTCCAAGACTTCATCTATCGTAACAGGTTCTCTATTATCAATCGTTTCCAGTGTTTTCTCCACGATTTTGGCGATTTCAATAAATTTAATACGTTTCCGGGTGAAAGCATCCACTGCGACCTCGTTTGCGGCGTTGAAAATTCCCGGGGCAGCCCCATCCGCCTTCATGCTGGCTCTGGCTAGTTCGAGGCAGGGGTAGCGACCAACATCGGGAGGTCGAAAATCGAGCGCGAGGGCTTGGGAAAAATCGAGTTTATTGGCTACAGGTTCTCCGCGATCCGGGTAGAGAAGCGTGTGCTGGATGGCGAAGGTCATATCGGGCGGACTCATTTGGGCGATCACGGAGCCGTCAATGCATTCGACCATGGAATGCACGATACTTTGGGTGTGGATGACGACGTCAACTTGTTCGGGTCGCATTCCAAAGAGCCACTTGGCTTCGATCATCTCTAGCCCTTTGTTGGCCATGGTCGCTGAGTCGATCGTGACTTTGGGGCCCATGTCCCAGTTTGGATGCTTTAAAGCCTCCTCCAGAGTCACTGAATTGAGCCTTTCAATCGGGAGATCCCGAAAGCTTCCTCCGGATCCTGTCAGTATCAACTTTGAAATGTGACTGGTACGAATCCCTTGAAGGCATTGAAAGAGGGCATTGTGCTCACTGTCGACCGGCAGGATCTCGACGTTCGATTTCCGAGCGGCTTCGACGATGAACTTTCCTGCGAGGACAAGGATCTCTTTGCTCGCTACGGCGAGGGTGTGGCCTGCTTCGAGAGCGGAGAGAGCAGGCATGAGGCCCCGAGTACCGACAACCGCAATCAATACCGTATCGCAATCGGGTAAGGACGCCAGATGGCAGAGTCCTTCTTCACCACAGGTGAGGTTAACGCTTTCTGGAAAAGCGTTCGCATCCTTTGCCCGCTTCCAGGCGCTGGGATCGAAAAGGCAAACTTCGGGTACCCCGAACTCTTTGGCGATTGCGGCAAGTTGATCGATATTTCGGTTGGCCGCGATTCCCACCAGTTCAAGACGATCTGAGTGCTTGCGGATTACTTTCAGAGTGCTGGAGCCGATGGAGCCAGTGGCCCCGAGAAGCACTATTTTCGAACGTTTTCCCATTTCGAAACTAAGTGAGGAATCCGAAAAGCAAATATCCGGTAGGAGCGGTAAGGATTAGAGAATCCGTCAAGTCGAAGGATCCCCCGATGCCAGGTATCGATGAGCCTGAGTCCTTTTGATCGGCCATGCGTTTGAGCATGCTTTCGACGAGATCTGAAATGATGGAAATGACCGCGATTGGCAGCGCTAGAAGCGTGCCCCACAGGGGAGTAAAAAAGGGAGGATAGTATTCGTGGGCGAAAAAGGTGAGTGAAAAGCCGAGCCCAATAGAGACAAAACAGCCCCCAACGGCTCCTTCCCAGGTTTTTTTCGGACTGGTGATGGGTGACATGGCGTGCCGGCCGAAGGCCTTTCCGACCAAGAGGGCTCCGACATCCGTGAATTTCGCGGTTACAACGAGCCATACGACCAACATCAAACCTTGTTTTGGGTTCCCGGGCAGCTCGATCATGCGAACTAGGAAGCCTAGCATGAAGGGTACGTAGATCAGCCCTAGGAGGGTGGAGCTCAGGGTTTCGATTCGCTCGGCGACTTGTCGCTCTCGAAAAATCCTCAGGCAGCAGGCGACAATCGTGACAGCGATGATTCCGGACTGAACTCCCTCGGCATGGCTGAGTTCCAGTTTGTTGGCGTAGTAAGGGGCAAAAATAATGATCCCGCCCAGAAAGATTCCGAACTTCTTAAAGGGCCTTCGCCCCATTTTTTCTAGAAGGCTATAAAACTCGTATTGCGAGGAGAGGGCGAGCACTGCCAGGAGCCATACCGCCGCATCAGGCCCGATGTAGAAGAAGCATATGATCGTAACGATCCAAAGGACAAGCGTACTGATAATTCTCTTCGTCACGGTATCAAAGGGCGAGTCCGATCAGAATGACAGGCTCGCTTCAACGTCTACCTGCTCCCCTGTCCGACCAAAGCGTCTCTCGCGATTGTGGTAGGATCGAATCGCTTCCTCAAGGTGGGCTTTGGTGAAGTCAGGCCAACAGGTTGCGGTGAAATAAAATTCCGCGTAGGCGCTTTGCATGAGCAGGAAATTGCTCAGTCGCGTTTCTCCTGAAGTGCGGACAATCAAATCCGGATCCGGCAGTTCCTTAGTGTAGAGGTGATCGGAAATCGTTTCCCAGTCCAAGTCTTTTGGATCGAGTTTCCCGGCAGCTGCTTTGGCGGCAATCGCTTTGGTAGCGTCCACGATCTCGTTGCGAGAACTGTAGTTTAGGGCTAGGGTCAAATGCCATTCGTCGAATTCCCGCGTGACATCCATCGCCTTCTTGAGGGCTGCTCGCGGCCGAGCGGGAAGGTCTTCAACCCGGCCAATTGCGTGCAAGCGTACACGTTGCTTTACCAGCGTTTCCGTCTCGTTCATCAGGAACAGCTCCAGCAATTCCATGAGCGCATTTACTTCCGATTCGGGGCGTTTCCAGTTTTCAGCGGAAAAAGCGTAAAGTGTCAGATAGTGGATATCCAGTTCCTGGCAGGCTTCAATAATGGGGCGGCACGTTTCAACGCCTTGGTGATGACCCTTGATTCGAGAAAGTCCCTGGGACTGGGCCCAGCGGCCATTACCATCCATAATGATGCCAATGTGGTCGGGGCCGTTGTGCTTAGACGCGTTTTCGGTCATGGAATAGTCGCCAATTTCAGAAAGGGGGAGGATCTTAAGCCTCTCTGGATATTGCAAGGGTTTATAGCTAGATATTCAGACCGTTTGACGTGTAACTATTTCCGAATTGTATTCGTTTTAAGTGTGAGGGATGGTGAGCTAGCCGAAACCCCGTTTTTAAGCTATCCGAATTATTTTAAACAAAATGAAGCGTCTGCCCATCGCAATTCTGTCCGTTCTCGCAATCGCATTAGCGGGTTACTCCGGCTTCTTAAGCATGGAGAACCAAAGGCTCAAACGCCAGCTCGCCGATGCTTCAAACGTGCGGGAAGCCCCAATGAAAATTGCGGAAGATGAAGAGACTGAAACGGTTGCGGAAGTGGAGGAACCCACGCCTGAAGCTCGGGAGAGAGGAGGCCGGTTTGAGGAATTTGAAAACCTGACTCGGGAAGAGATCATGGAGCGTCGGCGAGAGGCGAGAGCCGCCCAGCTGGCTCGCGCCTTGGAAGCTTTTGAGGATCCCGAGTTGAGAATGGATATGATTGAAAGGCAAATGCAGCGCCTTGACCGAGGCTACGCTGACTTTTTCAAGCGACTGAATCTTCCCCCAGAGGAGCTTGATGCGCTCAAGACATTGATGGCCGAACGTACCTTGTTGCGTATGGAGGCGGGACTCCGGGCTTCAGCGGCTAGCGATGAGGAGCGAAAAGCGCTAAGAGAGGACTATTCCAATCAAATGGCTCTTTTATCAGACGACATTAATGGGTTGTTAGGTGAAGAAGATGCCAAAAAGCTGGCCCAATATACGAATACGCTCGAATACCGGGGAGAGGTAGAGAATTTCGAGCGTTCATTAAGTTATACCAATACCCCGCTTAGCGAGCGACAAGCTGAAGGCCTGGTTAACGCGTTTGCGAAAGTGGATAAAGATTTTGAATACACGGTAGATATTAAGAATACCCGTGGGCGAGGTCGCGGAGACAACGATATTCAGCTCACGAAAGAAGTTGTCGACACTTATTACCAGGAGAGGGAAATCTACGATGCGATGCTTTTGGAACAGGCTTCAAAAGTGCTTAACGAGGCGCAGTTGGCGAGTCTGGCGGCACAGCAGGTTTCTGAGCGCGAACGCGATTATCGGCAGGCTCAACAAGCTATCGAGAATCCGTTGCCGACAGACGGTCGAGGTGGTTTTAGCCGTGGCGGCTTCGGCGGTTTTCAAGGGGGTGGTCGTGGTGGACCGGTTGGTGGTCGCGGGCGTTAAATCGCTAGGAACGTAGAATCTTCCCGTTATCGAACACCATTTTTCCTGATACAAAGGTTTGGGTTACTTTCCCTCTCAAGGCCCGGTTAATCCAGGGCGAATTACTAGATTTACTTTGGAAGCTATTGGATTGGGGTGTCCATTCGCGTTCAGGATCGAAGAGCATTAGATCCGCATCGGCCCCGATTTCTAAAGTTCCCTTATTCAAATTTAATATTTGAGCAGGTTGATAAGTAAGAAGGGAAAGGGTTCTCGGTAGGTCCAGGCGTTTACTATGATACAGTTGATTCAAGGTCGCACCCAATGCCGTCTCGAGGCTAATCACCCCATTAGGAGCATAGTCAAATTCGACGTCCTTTTCGTAATCGGTATGAGGGGCATGGCCACTGGCGATGCAGTCGATCGTCCCGTCTTCGAGACCTTCGAGAATCGCAAGCCGATCATCCTCTGAGCGCAGAGGAGGGTTCATTTTGAAGTTCGTGTTGAAGTCGCTTACCTCGAGTTCGGAAAAACACATATGGTGAGGCGTGACCTCTGCGGAAATGTTTACTCCACGCGATTTGGCCCTCCGAATGATGTCGATCGCATTTCTTGAACTCACGTGTTGAATGTGAATGTGGGCCCCTGTCTTGGCCGATAGTATGACATCTCTGGAAACCATGATGTCCTCGGCTTCAGTTGGGCTGCCTCTAAGACCCAACTTCGTGGATACAAGGCCTTCGTTCATAACGCCATTGGCCGAGAGGGAGTAGTCTTCGCAATGGTCAATAACCGGCATGTTGAACATGTTTGCGTATTCAGCGGCGCGGCGCATGAGTCCACTATTCTGCAGGCATTTTCCGCCGTCCGAAATGGCGACGGCCCCCGCATCGCGGAGCGATCCGGTGGGGGCGAGGCGTTCGCCCTTTGATCCCACTGTGATGCAGGCTGTGGGAAAGACGTGGACGATCGACTCGCGGTCTACTGCGTCCTTTATGTACTGGATAGTGCCTGCAGTATCAGCCGGCGGACTGGTGTTGGGCATGCAGACGACGCTTGTAAATCCGCCAGCTGCGGCAGCGCTAGTGCCCGAGAAAATGGTTTCCTTGTGAGTTTCGCCAGGAACGCGAAAATGAACATGAAGATCGACCAGCCCGGGAGAAACCACCAATCCGGTCGCGTCAACCGTGTCCGCTTTGGCAAGGGACTCACTAGAGGGACGGTCGATGATTTTGCCGTTCGAAATGTAGATGTCGGAAACATCATCGCGTTCGTTTTTCGGGTCGATGACACGGCCCCCTTTTATCCATGTGACCTGGCTCATTGCTTAACTGTATGTAATGAATAATTCATTACTATCCCGTCAAGGCCTCCGCCTTGCCTCCTGAACAGAGATAGAGGCAGGCCATGCGGGTAGCGAGTCCATTGGTGACCTGTTCGAGGATTACTGATTGGGGTGAGTCGGCTAGCTCAGAGTCGATTTCCACACCGCGGTTGATGGGCCCCGGATGCATGATAACAGCATTTTCCTTGAGCCAAGAAAGACGGGTTTTGTTGAGGCCAAACATTCGAGTGTACTCGTTTATAGATGGAAAGGCAGATGCGTTTTGTCGTTCATGCTGTATGCGCAGGAGCATGACGGCATCTTTGTCAGCCAGCGCTGACTTCAAGTCGTGCGAAACCGTGACGCCAAACTGCTCAAACTCCCTTGGCACAAGAGTAGCGGGCCCGACAAGGGTAACCTCTGCCCCCAGTTTGGTCATGGCCCAAAGGTTGGATCGAGCGACGCGGCTATAGAGGATGTCACCGAGAATGGCGATTTTAAGGCCTTTCAATGATCCGAACTTCTCGTGTAGGGTAAAACAGTCGAGCAGGGCTTGAGTCGGATGTTCATGGGCGCCGTCACCCGCATTGAGTACTGGAATGTCGAGCACTTTGGAAATGTAGGCAGCGGATCCGGGAGCGGAATGCCGGATCACTATCATGTCTGCGGCGAGCGCATGAATGTTCTCCACCGTGTCGCGCAGTGTTTCCCCTTTGGAGGTACTGCTGGTCTTCATGTCTAGCGACATGACGTCCGCGCTGAGTTTAGTGGCTGCCATTTCGAAAGCGACTCGGGTACGAGTGCTGTTTTCGAAGAATAGGTTGACGACGGTTTTTCCTCGGAGCGATGGGGTTTTGGCCGTTTTCCTGCCAAGGATTTTCTTAAACGCCGCGGTGGTTTTAAATACCGTTTGAATCTCTTCAGGCGAGAGTTCTTCGGTTGAAATCAGGTCTTTGCGAAACCAAGGCATACCTGAAGTGGCCATCCAGCGCTATGAATTGAGAATGTCAATATGCGACTTTGCAAGATTGTTGGGTATTAGTCGGGCCACCACCTTCTCGTCGGGTGTCGTTGGCTCTTTGAGACCGATGTAGTCTGACTGAATGGGGAGGATTCGGTTACCTCGATCCACTAAGGTTGCGAGCTCGATTTTTTTGGGGCGTCCGATCGCATGGATCTCAGAAAGGGCGGCCCGAGCGCTTCTGCCGGTGAAGAGGACATCGTCGACTAGAATGATGGTTGAATCCTCTGGGTTTTGGGCGAGCTCAGTCGCCTCGACCTCTTTTGCGATTGGATTGACCCCGATGTCGTCGCGGTAGAAGGAAATATCGACCACGGCTTTGTGAGTTTGGATATTGTAATCGGAAGAGAGGCGATCATGGAGAATCTCGGTCAATTCGATACCACCATTGGCGATTGCCGCGAGAACGAGGTTGTCCGTCCCCTTATGATTCGCAGCGATTTCTGAAGCGATCTTAGCGATTGCAGCTTCTATTTCCTGGGAAGAGATGGTTTTACGTACCGGCACGGTCTTCTTGATAGGAGCTAGGACGGTTGCAGGTAAAGCAAAAGGATTGGAAAATGAGGAAAGAACTAATCGGGGACAAACCGCTCCACGGGAAAATCATCGGAATTAGCGCTAAGGTTTTCAGTGCGGCATCGCCTTGATCAGCATGATTTCGCTCCAACGTCCGCGAGCGTAGGCAGTAGTGTCGCCTTCTGGAATCAATCCGTTGGTGGGCGCATTGGATGCGACTTGGATGATGTCACCGGGTTTCAGCTCTACGTCCTTTGCGGCGTGTCGTTCGTGTATGGAATAGTCGATTTTGGTAGCGATATTCTTTGTTTTAAGAACTTCTTCGCCGTTGATCTTTACAATGTATTCACTTTCTCCATCGGTCTCTTGCATCGTGTATAAGGTCAGGGCGTAGGTTCCTTTCTCGCCAGAGAATCGATGCTGGGCGGCGGCGAACTTCCCGCGGTAGGCCTCGTTCGCTGCATTGATTGCCAAAGCTCCTCGAGCCTTGTCGACATAGTAGGGAACGAATCCGTCCACGGAGGTGGTTTTGAAGTCGACAGTTGCCTGAAGGAAAATCGGGTGGAAGGTCCCCTTCAAACGTTCATTGAGTGAAGCATATGACTCGGATTCCGTGAAAGTCGCCAACAGGTCTTCCCCTTGCGGTTGGTAGTTTTCATCCAAGGCCATGATGAACTTGTCAAATTCGAATCCATCCTCCCGCATCGAAAAATGGATCGTGTGCATTCCGGCCTCCGGAACGGTGATTTTGATAGTGCCATTGGTCCCGCAGTGATTTTCAGGAACTCTCTGGGCGGAGGACCAGGTCCATTGGTACTTGCCCGCACAAAGCTGGATTCGTTGTCCGCTTTCGGGCCAGGTACCGTCAATTCCTACATGGAGTCCGTTGTCCTCGGCTCCGGTGCTAAACGCCCGAACCCAGACAGTGTATTCGCCGGGAGAATTGAAAAAGACATTGTACGACAAAACACCCATTTTGCCGGGTGTATTGGAAAAATTGACTCCGGATATCAACTGATCCGAATGAGTTGCCCGGGTGTCGGGCAAAATTTCTAGGTAGGCTTTGCGGCTCGCAGAGCTGGCATGATTGCGATCGCGGTCCTGAATGTTGGGGCCCGCCTCGCCTTCGTGGATGACGTACCAGCGTCTGACCGAGTCCAGCGCTTGAGAAGCGAAGTCCTCTGCTTCCACGGAAACCAGACCATTTGATTCCTGGTAATTCCGGGCATCCAAGAGGCTGCTGACAAAAAGGAGGGAAGTGAGGGTGATTCTTGAGATAATTCGCATTTTTGAAAGTGGGTCCAGAGGGGGTTCGTTGATGCGCTAACTAATGAGATTTGGCGAATGAAATAATATGTCGATTCTTTCCAGTCTCTATTTGTTCGATAAGGCATTGGTTCCTGTGTGCCCAAAGTTTCCTCTCACTGGACTGGAAAGGGAATGCGCAACTGGCAGTTGATGATGTCGCACGGTTCCTCTTCGAGCGGTTGTAAATAACTAGGTTTTCATAATAGGCTCTTCCTCGATCCACTTCGCCAGGTCTTCATCTTTGAAGATGTATTGACAGTTTTGATATTGTTCCGCTAGCAGCGATTTTGTCCTCCGTTCCGCATAGCGCTGGCAATGTAGAAGTACCTTTACCTTTTGTCCCGGGGCTCTGACGAGCCGACCAAGAGCCTGATTCACTTTTTGAATACCGGGTTGCAAATAGGCCCGTTCAAATCCGTCGAGCTTCTTGCTTTGATAGTAATCGCGTTTAGCCTGCTGAATGGGATTCACTTCAGGAAGGGCAGGGCTGATAACGATTGCGGCATCGATTTTTCCGCCAATCATGTCAATCCCTTCTGCAAAACTAGAGCCCAGTGTTAGAAAGATAATATCATGGAACCGCATCGCTTCGTCGATAAACTCAGCACGGGTCGAAAGGCTTTCACCCTTTCCCCTGCTTTGCATAGCGATCCGGTAAAACGGATAGTCAATCGCGATCGTCTCGTAGAGAGATTGCGCATACGCATAGGAAGGGAAAAAGACGACAATAGGGGAATGCCTCTCAGCCAATTTGGCGATGGTAGACGCCGTTAAAGCAGCTCCCTTTTTTCGGCTCTTGAAACGGGTGTCTATGCGTGTGTCGATCGCTATGTTGTAGGCACCCTCGAGCCATGGGGCGGGTGGAGCGACTCGCTGGGGAGGGGTGAGTTGCTCGGCGAGCCCGCATTGCTCAAAAAATCCGTCGATTGGCTGGAACGTGGCTGAAAGCATGAGGCATTCTTTGAATTGGGTCAGCGTTTCACGGATTTCCTGTGAGGGATCGATACAGGTGATCCGTATCAGTCCGTCCTGCGGGATCCAGGCGATGTATCGACTCGCATTTTCTTTGAGAGCGGTAGACCCAGAAGACAGTGACCAAAGCGCATCGAGAGCTTCGGGAGTGATCGACTCGTAGGGCAGCGGTTCTGTGGAGAGCAGGTTGATCAGTTCGAGCAATAAATCCGTTAGGTCGTCGAGTTGTCTCAGTGTAAGGACATCTCCCTTTCGATAGGCCAAGCACTCGTTGACAAGATTGGTGACGGATTTGCGTATCTTGTGGCCCGCTCCGATTTCGGACAGCTCTTCGATAAGTCCGTTTAGTGATAGGGCACTGAGCTCTTTGCTTAAATTGGATTCAATCCGTGAAGGAAGATTGTGGGCTTCGTCGATAATCAGGAAAGTGCGTGCTGGGTCGAAGTCGGGCTGGTCGGCAATAAGTCGGCTGCTGTTAGCTGAAAAGAGATAGTTGTAGTCGCCTATCCAGATATCTCGGTAGCCCAATGCGGTGCGCATGGTCTCGTAAGGGCAGATTCCGGCAGCGGCACTGGTTTCTTTGAGCGTTTCGATTGAAATCGGTTTGGCGGTAGACAGGAATATGGGTTCCAGTGCGGACCGCCCCCATTTCTCCTCAAGGTCTGACAGGTAGGAACAGGTTTTCGTGGAGCATCGAAATTCCACGTTCACACAGTGTTCCGCCTTGTTTCTGATTTGCCAATAGGAAGCGGCTGACTGATCGGTTAGAAGGGCGTCTAACCGTTGTGCGGCTTCGATTTGCCCGGTCGATTTACTGGTCAGGTAGACGATTCGCTCCACCTGTCCGGTGGCGAGACGATTCAGCGCGAATTCCCAGGCGACACCCGTCTTTCCATAGCCGGTTGGCGCTTCAAGGCAAACGATGGGCGAACGTTTAAACGCCTGATTGAGGTCTTCTTGGATGGTTTCCTGCCCCGGTCGAGGCGTTTCGTAGGCGGGTTTAAATCGGAGCGACCGGAGCCGAGACAAGCGTTCGAGCTTTCGGTCGAGATAGTCGACCAAGAGGTCCAGTTGATCGACGATGAGAGCGTCAAAGCGCTCGTCCAACAAGAGACTCTGGGTGATCCCTGAACCGAGTTCGATCAAGAAAAGGTCGAGTTCGATGCTTCCGGTCGGTTTCGTCTCGATCCGGTTCAGTAGCTCGCGATAGGTCAGTAACTGAATGCAATAGCTCTTGAAGTGAGAGCGAACCTCCTCGGGTCGCAGAGGAAGGGGGGTCGTGACGGTTTTGATCTCGCGTAGATGGGTTCTATCTTTCTGGGAGCGGATTTGATCGATCCGGCCGTTGAGTCTCAATGTCCAGCCCCGCCATTCCAGGTCTCCTTTGATAGACTGTTCATTGGCGAAACCCTCCGAGTCTGCTCGGTTCTGAATTTCCTGATGCCACTGCTGACCCGCGGCGGCGCGCCAATTGCCAAACCCGAGGGGATCGCTCCTTTGAGTGAACGGTGAAAATCGGGCGAACTCGCCAACACTCATAGTCGCTACTTTTAACTCAGAGTCGATTTCCATCGATGAAACGCTGGTCGGGCTGACCCTGAATATCAAGCCCCGCTGAAGGCGAATTGATCTGGGATAGCTTTGGATAGGTAGTGCTACACTTAATATTAGAGTATTCTAGCCGTTTAACAGGATTGGGATGAAATGGATCGTAACAGTCTCATTTACGTTATTTTGCGTGATTTCCAGTGCAGGGGCGGATTTCAGCGAAAACCTGCTCCAGGGAATTAGAGGAGTGGGTTTGGAGGTGTCGCCCATGAGTATGCGCTCGAACCGGCTCGATCTGGATCAGTCTAGGCTGAGGGAGTATTCCTACCAGAGGCTGGATGAGTTGCAAGTTGAAGTCCTTTCTTCCTCCGAGCTGGATAAGATTCCCGGTCGACCTTTCCTTGAGATCGGGGTCAATATTGCTCATGCCCAAGGACCTAGCCACGTCTACTCGGTCACCTTGAAGCTGCGTGAAATGGCGATGCTGGAACGACCAAAAGACACAACGGTTTCAATGGCGTTGAGCACTTGGGAGCGTGAGTCGATGGGGGTTGCCAATCGTCCCGAAGCAATCCTCCAAACGGTGGATCGCATGATCCGGCTTTTCTCGGAAGAGTACCACAAAACAAACGTGAAGGAGTAGCTCGACGCCGCTCCATTGGAGTCGAACAAAATCTGTTAACGTCCGCGCTTGATCTCCCTGAGAGATATTCCCAATGTTCTGCGCTTATGATTAAGCCAGAGACGAAAGCTTTGCACGAAGAGATTGAAAAACGAGCCGGTTACCTGTGGAGGTATCTTTGACGTCGACGGCAAGCGTAAGGAGATCGCCGAGCTAGAAGAAAAGATGGCTGCAGAGGGGTTCTGGAATGACCAGAAGGCAGCACAGGAAATTATCAGTGAGGCAAACAAGCTGAAGCGAGTGGTCAATGGACTGACCGATTTTAAAGCTAAGTTCGAGGACTCAAAAGCAATGGAGGAACTTCTCGAGGAGGAAGGTGTTGACGAAAATTCGGAGGAAGCCGTCGAGCTCCAACAATCTGCTGAGTTATTAAAAGAGGCGTTGGATGAGTTAGAGATTCAGAGCTACTTGAAAGGGCCCCACGATCATTGTAATGCCATACTGAGTGTGAATGCGGGCGCGGGTGGCACGGAATCTTGCGACTGGGCGGACATGCTCTTTAGAATGTACACTCGATGGGCCGAACGCCGGGATTTCAAAACCGAGATAATCGATATCTTGCCGGGAGAAGAAGCAGGTTTGTCAAAAGTCACGCTCCGTATTGAAGGAACTAATGCGTACGGTTACGCGAATGCGGAACGAGGGGTTCATCGGCTCGTTCGTATCAGTCCTTTTGATTCCAATGCGCGGCGTCACACTTCGTTTTGCGCGGTGGACGTGGTTGCTGAAATTGAGGATGATGTCGAAATTGAAATCGAGGACAAAGATCTTCGGGAAGACACTTACCGTGCTAGTGGCAAAGGCGGGCAGCACGTTAACAAGACGGACTCAGCGGTTCGATTGACCCACATCCCAACGGGAATCGTCGCCGCGTGCCAGACCGAGCGGTCTCAACACAAAAACCGGGCCACGGCCATGAAGATGTTGAAAGCTCGCATTTACGAGAAGCGAGAAGACGAAAAACGGTCTGAGCTCGAAAAAGTCTATGGAGAAAAAGGGGAGATCGGTTGGGGCAATCAAATCCGAAGCTACGTTTTTCAACCCTACCAAATGGTAAAGGATCTGCGTACCGGAGTGGATACGGGAAACGTGCAAGGCGTGATGGATGGCGACATCGATAAGTTCATAAATGCCTGGCTTCGGGCTGGTTCTCCAAGGCACCGCAACAAGGATATACAAATTGAGGATTGAGATTTCGACTTTCCGGCCCGCATTAGGCGATCGAACGAAATGGCTGAATGCGCATCGTCGATGAAATCGAAACCAAAGTGCAGTTGTTATTAGAATAGATGGATTTCAATGACCTACAGGAGGCGTTTGCTCGCCAGGAACTGTTTGAAGGGAAGACGTGGCGGACATCGCCTGAACCTTGGAAGCTAAGCGCTGAAATTGTGGCTGCTCTAGAGGGGATAGGCCAGGCGAGTTTGGATTTCTACAAGGCTCTTGAGATTTTGTATTCGCGTTCTGCGGACGGAAAGAAGCTTTTGCGAAACAAGGAAGTCTATGCCCCCTGGGTTGCTGAGTATTTGGATCGAGGCAAACCCTCAGAGTTGGTCGCTATCAGTCGCAGCAAAGCTTGCAAAGGGAAGATCCCCCCCGTGATTCGTCCCGACCTGCTCGTGACGGCAGAAGGTTTTTCCATTACGGAACTCGATTCGGTTCCGGGGGGTATTGGGTTGACCGCCTATTTGAATGCCTTGTACGAGGGGGATTCGCAATTTCCGATTCTCGGCAAAGAGAAGGCGATGGAAAAGGCCTTTTATCGTAGGCTCGCGTCCTTGGCTCCGGAAAAGGACAATCCCGTTATTGTGATCGCGGTGAGTGAAGAGTCAGCGACTTACAAGCCGGAGATGGACTGGTTGGCGGATCGGCTGCAGCTGATGGGACATCGGGTTTTCAGCTTGCATACCGATGAGGTTTTCCCTCTCGGAGGAGGGCTCTATTTTGATATTGAGGGCAATCCTGAGAAAATTGATGTCGTCTACCGGTTTTTCGAATTGTTCGATTTGGCGAACATAAAGACCTCCCAGTTTATTATAGAAGCTTGGGAAAATGGGGAGATCGCCCTGGACCCGCCCTTGCGACCGTTTTTCGAGGAAAAGTCGACTCTCGCGCTCTACCATAATCACTTGTTGAGAGAGTTCTGGCAGGAGAGCATTCCCAAGAAATCGCGTAAGATATTGGATGGTTTGATTCCTAAGTCATGGATCGTCGACCCGGCGCCGCTTCCGCCCGGAGCGGTGATAGATGGGCCCTTGGCTCAAGGGAGGCAACTGCACAGCTGGATGGATCTGGCGGAAGCGAGTCAGAAAGAACGCAATCTCGTGCTAAAGATCTCCGGATTTCACGAAACGGCCTGGGGTTCGCGTAGTGTGGTGATTGGAAATGATGTTTCCAAAGAAGAGTGGGCAAGCAGTTTGAAGGAAGCGTGTGATGGAGCGGAGTCGCATCTCCATGTTATTCAGGAATTTCGCAAGTCAATCCGCCTGAGTCATCCGCTCTATTCCGCGGATGGAGAGGTATACGACGCATCAGGCAGGTTAAGATTGAATCCCTATTATTTTGTCAATGGGGACCAGGTCGAACTGGCGGGAGCCTTGGCAACCTTTTGTCCGCCCGACAAGAAAATCATCCATGGGATGGAAGACGCGGCGATGCTACCGTGTTCTGTGACAGATTAGGTCGGAGGTTATTCCCAGGTTGTTCTTCGACTTATTCACAAATGAGTATTTGGAGTTGTCAGGTTTCCATTTGGACGTTCATTTTCGGCCCCTTACATGTATCTGAGCTCTCTAAAAGCAAACGGCTTCAAAAGTTTCGCCGACTCTACCCATCTTCATTTTGAACCGGGCGTGACCGCTGTGGTTGGACCCAATGGATGTGGCAAAAGCAATATTGCGGACGCAATCCGTTGGGTTTTGGGTGAGCAAAGTGCCAAGGCATTGCGAGGAGGGAAGATGCAGGACGTCATTTTCGAAGGGACGGACCGACGCAAGCCGCTGAATATTTGCGAGGTCTCGATCATTCTTACGGACTGTGAGAAAGAGTTGGGGCAGGATTTCAACGAGGTCGAGCTCACGCGTCGGGTGCATCGCGATGGAGGAAGCAACTATTACATAAACGGCAAGGCCTGTCGGCTAAAGGACATTCAGCGGCTCTTCATGGATACGGGGGTAGGCCGGACTTCCTATTCGATCATGGCCCAAGGACAGATTGACCAAATTCTTTCGTCCAAACCTGAGGAGCGGCGGGCGGTCTTTGAAGAGGCGGCGGGAATATCAAAATATAAAGCCCAACGGAAAGAGGCCCTCAACAAGCTCGCTCACGTAGAGACCAATTTGGATCGTGTCACCGACGTAATCTCCGAAATCAACCGCCAGATCGGGAGTCTTCGGCGGCAGGCGACTAAGGCGATCCGCTACAAGAAGCTAAGCTACAAGCTGCGTCACCTGGATGTTGGATACAGCGCTTACCAATATGGCACATTGAACTCGACATTGGGCGATATCGACAAGAGCGCTGGGAGTCTGCAGGGAGAGGTTGACGAGCTTCAGAAGGACTTGGAAAACAAGGACTCCAGCCTGACTGTCTATAAAGAGGAGCGCCAGTCCTTGATCCAGAAGATTCAGGATGCGCAACAGGCAGTTTTCGATCTTCGTAGCACGAAGGAGCAAATTGCTAACGAGTCGCATATGGCGGACATTCGGATCACATCCATGAAGGAGCGAATCGAACAGGCTCAACAGGAAATCGCGTCTTTTGAGAACCAGATAGGGGAGTTTGCGACACGGCTGGATGAACACTCAGTCGACAAACAGCTTCATTTGGATGTACTTGGAAATTCGGATGAAATATTTCAGGAGCGTAATCGCGAACTGGCGGACATTGAGGCTAAGCTCGAATCTTCGGAGCGAGAAATCCAAGCACTGAGAACGCAAGCCCAAGAGGCGGAGCAGGTTTTGCATCAAAGCCGTGACGAAACATCCAGCCTTGAAGTGGAAACCGGAACCAGCACCAGCCGCCTAGAGCAGGTCGAGAAAGAGCTTGCTGAGCAAATTGAGGGACAAGCCCAGGCTCAGGATTCTTTGGATACGTTTAATCAAGGAGTCTTGGAAACTGAAACGAAACGCTCCGAATTGGAAACGGCTCTGGAGGCTGCCAGAGAAAAGGTGTCCGAATCAAGGGATGCGTTTCGAGCAGCTCAAGTTGGGATTCAGGAGCTGGATCGCACGGTTGCCCAAAAGACTGCCCGCGTAAAATTGCTACAGCAGTTGCAGGAGAAGCTGGAAGGCTATGGAGAAGGAGCCAAAGCTCTTTTGAAGGGAAAAATGGGGGGCGATTTAGGAGGACGTTCCTTTTCGGCTATCGCGTCTAAGTTGTCAGTAAAGAATGGATATGGACAAGCGGTTGAAGCGCTTCTCGGGTCCGCGGTAGAGGCGGTTGCGGTGGGCGATGCGGATACGGTTATCGAAGTTTTCCGTCAACTGGAGGATCGGAAAATTGGGCGGGTTTGTATGAAACTTCTCAATATCGGAGGATCGACTGGAGACGTTTCCGACTTGCCCGAATGGATAAAGCCCGCTTTGGATTTTATTTCCATCGGAGATGAAAACGATGCTCTCAAATCCGTTCTGTCGGCGAGTTATGTCGTAGAAGATATAGCGAAGTTCCTAAAGTGGTGGGAGTCGCATCCCGAGTTTCGTTTTCTGCAGATCGCCTCTAAGAAGGGTGAGTCAGTAGACAGTCGAGGCCTGGTCACCGGGGGATTCAAGAACGCTAAGAACTCAAGTATTCTCCAGAGGGAGATCGAGCTAAAGCAAACTTCGAAGGAGCTCGAGGCGGATCAGGAATCTTTGCAGAAAGCCCGTGACGAAGCGGAAAAGATCAACAAAGTTTTGGAGAAATCCGAGGAAGCGGTTGAGTCGCATCGCAAAGATTTGAGTGAAACAAGCCAGGAGCTTTCACGGCTGCAGGCAGAAGTTCGAAACGCGGAAAAAACGCTCAACGACCAGAAGCAGAAGGCGGAGCGCCTGGAGCGAGAGAAGTCGCTCTTGGGTGAAACGCTATCTCGCGCTTTGGAAAAACTGGAATCGGCCCGTTCACGATCAACGAGTGGACAGGAGAAACTTGCTGAATCCCGAGATAAGCTCGAAAAGGTAGAAACCAGTCTAGCAGCCATTCGGGCGGAACGGGATGAAAAACGGGAAGCGCTTTCCCAGGCGAAATTCGATTTGCAGGAAAAGAAGCAAAAGCTGGATATGCTCGAGCAGGGTTTTGTCGAGATTGAGCAGCGACGATCTGAACTGACTCGATTGACGGAATCCAAGACCTCGGACATTGCCCAGTGGGAAACTCAAATCTTAGAGCAGCAGCAAATTAAGGAGAGCGCAATTGAGCGTAGTGAGTCCTTGGATGGCGAGCTAGAGGAATCCAAGCAGGTCGTTGAGAAAACTCGGGAAACGCTGGTTTCCATCGAGGACAAGGTTGGAATTCTGGAGAAGGAACAGTCTTATACCCGCGAGAAGGTAGAGGCGCTTCGTTCGAATCTAAACAATCAGCATATTCAAATCGCGGAAAAACGGTCCCGACTGGAATTCGTCCACGAGGAAATTGAGCGGGAGTATGGAATTGATCTTCGCTTGGTTGACTGGAAGTTTGAGGTTTGGAAAGCGAGGCAGCCAGTTGAGAACCTGCCTAAATTGGATCTGGATACTTCAGAATCTGACGCGGACGAAGACCTTGATAACAACAATGGCGATGCCGAGGTTGCCAAGAATGGTGATATCGACGTTGCGCAGGAGACTGAGGCAAGCGAAGAAAACGTTGAATCGGAGGTAACGGAAGACTCCGAGGTGGAGCCTGCTTTGGTTCCCGATAATGCGGCTCAGAAAGTGCCGTCTGAGGAAGAACTGGAAGAACTGGATGCGACGAATTGGAGCAAGGTGAAGGCTGAGATTAAATCACTGCGCAAGCGTGTCCAAGGTATGGGAGCGGTAAATACAGATGCGATTGAGGAATATGGGGAACTGCGTGAGCGTCACCTCTTCCTTAAAACGCAGTGTGATGATCTAATCACATCACGCGACAAGCTGGTTGCGGCAATTGAGGAAATCAATCTGAAGTCGCGAGAGCAGTTCTCCGAAACATTCAGCCAGATTCAGGCTAATTTTAAGCACACGTTCGAAACGCTATTTGGAGGAGGAAAAGCGGATCTGAAGCTGATTGAGGCTGAGGATGTATTGGAGAGCGGCATTGATATCGTAGCCCAACCCCCGGGTACTCGCTTGAAGAACATTACTCTCCTTTCTGGTGGTCAGCGGACGATGACCGCGGTCGGGTTGCTCTTCGCCATCTACATGGTGAAGCCCAGCCCCTTCTGTCTGCTGGATGAGCTGGACGCTCCGCTAGATGAATCGAACATCGGGCGCTTTACGGGTCTACTCAAGCAATTCACGTCCCAGTCACAGTTCATTATTATTACTCACAACAAACGCACGATCCAGGCAGCCACAGCGATATATGGAGTGACCATGGAAGAGAAGGGCGTTTCAAAGGTGGTATCGATGAAGTTCAATTCGGAACACGACGATCCAGATATCGTAAGCCTGCAGTTGGCAAAAGAGGCGGTGCCGGCGTAGTGACGATTCCTTGACGGACTTACGCTGATTTCTCTTCTACGTCTTCCACTTTGACCGCGGTTCCGTAAGCAACGAGTCCCGCGGCTCCTGCCATGTCCATTGAGGTGGTGAGGCGGGTTCCCGCAATCGGGTTCGCACCTATGCGTTTCGCCTCGGCGATCATTCGGTCAATCGATTGTTCGCGCACTTCGCCCATGAGTTTGGTATATTCATGGATTTCTCCCCCCACGATACCTTTGAGTCCAGCCATGATATCTGTGCCAATGTGGCGGGCGCGAATCCCTTTGCCGCGGACAAGACCGTAAGTAGCGACGATCTTTTTGTTGGGGACTTGGTCAGTTGTGCGTGTAATCATTTTTCGATGTCTTTGTAGGGATCTTTTGAATGGGTGGAGGCGCGGCTTTAGATGACGAGCCCGAGTAGAATGCCGAATCCTATAAGCAAAGCTGTCACGATGGTTTTCGCATCTAGTCCGAATGGACCGCTGCTGAAAAAGAGCTGGTAACCCGCTATTGAGATGAGGATTGCTAAGGGAATGACTATAAGGAGCCAAGCAAAACGGTCTAGGGGCGATCCGGGCATTATAATAGATTTATGGATACAAAATAATTTCTAAAAGCGTCTTGGCACGCGTCGGCCGCATCTTCCCAGTTACCCATGAATCCGAAGGCGTGAGCGTAAGCCTGGCTTCGGTAGTTCTCTACTAAAAACTCAAAACCCACGGTGTTGCGATGCTGAATGCAGAGGTCGATGGCTTTGGTCTCGTTTATAAAAGAATTTCGTTTTCTACCTAATCAAACCGACAGCGTCGCTAAATATTCAAAGTTTTCGCCTTTTATTGATAGGGTGCGGGCAGGAGGATATTTGCGGTCTTGATGCGATCCGCCAAATGAACCAATCTTGAGTAGTGTTATCGTGGTTGAGGCAATTTTTTGTTGGGGAGGATCGCACCTCAAAGTCGTCGATCGGAAGGAGGGGCGAACAAGAGGCGGAGCGCTTCCTAAGAGCAAAAGGATTTAAGGTAATAGCCCGTAATTGGCGGGCGGGCAAGGACGAGGTTGATCTCATTTGCAAGGATGATGAGATTCTTGTATTCGTTGAAACGCGAACGCGCCGCACTGGGGCCTTGGTCGGCGGCTTTGACTCTATTGACGCCCGCAAAAGAAAGGCCTTAAATCGTGTGTGTTGCGCTTACATTGCCAAGCTCAAGCCCCCTCCGAGTTCCTTCCGGCTCGATGTGGTTGAAATCGAGCATGAAAAGGGAGAGATTCTGACTACCCGGCACTTTGAGAACGCGGTCCTTTTTGGCAAAGAAGCAGGAAGAGGGCACTAGCGCGATTTGCTAGCTGCTTCAGCATCGGAGTAATGCAAAGAACAGTGTCTATCGGCTTTACAAGATTCTGTCGACGGGACAGCTTCGGTTTTCCCGCATCAACTGACTACCATTGATTCTCTATGTCACAAGATTCACGCCATCCCTTTTTGAAAGGTCTCAGTAAGCACAGAGGGGCACAGCCCACGATCATTACCATCTTTGGCGCTTCTGGAGACTTGTGCGCTAGAAAACTCGTACCAGCGATTTACAATCTTGCGGCGGATAATCTCCTTCCAGCCGAATTCTCGCTTATTGGCTACGGCCGTAAACCTATTCCGGATGAAGAGTTTCGTAAGCTGGCCCACGATTCGATTAAGGAGTTCTCGCGCCGATCGCTGAACGAAGAAATTTGGAAGCGGATTGAGGACAACACTTACTACTGCAGTGGCGGCTATGACGAACTCGACGCGTTCAAGGCGCTTAAGGAGAAAATTGAGTCGATCGAGAAAGGAATGGGTCGTGAGGCCCAAAGCGTTATTTACATATCAACACCCCCGTCGGTCTTCGAACCGATTATTGTGAACCTTGGGGCCAGTGGGTTGGCGACTCGCTACCAGGACTCGGACAGCCATACCAAGGTGGTGATCGAAAAGCCCTTTGGTAAGGACCTTGAGTCGGCTCGACATTTGAATAAGGTGATCCAAGGCGTGCTTCAGGAGCGACAGGTGTATCGAATTGACCACTACTTAGGTAAAGAAACCGTGCAAGACTTGTTGGTGCAGCGTTTTGCGAATTCGATTTTCGAGCCTCTCTGGAATCGCCAGTATGTGGATAATGTGCAAATCACGGTATCCGAATCACTGGGTGTCGGAACGCGAGGCGGGTATTACGAGCAGAGCGGGGCGACACGGGACATGATCCAGAATCACACCATGCAGCTTCTTGCCCTGACTGCAATGGAACCCCCCGTCTCGCTGGATCCGGAAGCGATTCGAGATGAAAAGGTGAAACTGCTGAAAGCGATCAAGCCGCTCAACTTGGACTATGCTCACAGCGACGTTGTTCGAGCCCAATACAAAGAAGGCCTTGTCGATGGAGCGAAGGTACAAGGGTACCGCCAAGAGGAGGGTGTTTCGGCCGAGTCGGAAACAGAAACTTATGCGGCATTGCGGTTGAATATCAGCAATTGGCGGTGGGAAGGGGTCCCCTTTTACTTGCGGTCTGGAAAAAGGATGCCTCGGAGAGTCACGGAAATCGCGATACAGTTCAAGCGCCCGCCATCGACGCTGTTCAGCGAAAACGAAATGTTTAATTTGGCAGCCAATTCCCTCGTGTTTCAAATCCAGCCAGATGAAGGGTCAACCGTTTTGTTGAACGCGAAAATACCGGGATTGCAGACCCGCACTCAGCCCGTTAAGATGCACTTCAAGTATAGCGCGACCTTTGGTTCCAACACGCCAGAGGCTTACGAAAGACTCGTGCTAGATGCTATGCTTGGCGACGGAACGTTGTTTATTCGGGGTGACGAAACGGAGGCATCTTGGAATCTGATTACTCCATTGCATGATTTCTGGGCAAGTGAAGGGCAAAGAGGAATGGAGAATTATGTATCGGGATCATGGGGACCTTTAGCAGCGGACCGACTTCTTTGGGATAATGCGCATGAATGGCGAAGGCCGTAGCCAGTTAGAAATATGGTTGAATGCCTAGCTACAGAGCATAACGAGATTTATCGAGGTCTTCCGGGAGTGGAGGTCCCGGTAGGCGAAGCCTTGGTTTCGCTTTCCAACATGTGGGATGCGCCTGCGTCTTCCGAAGGAAGCCGTGCTCCGTCGGAGTTCAGAGCGTCTCGAATGAATTTCATTCTTCACTTCGGTTTTGAAGCCTCCACTGAGGAGTCTAAGGAACTCTTCCAGTCAGTGATTAGTTTTTCCCGGCGGTACCCTTGTCGAATCATTGCCCTGTGTCCCTCTCGGGATGTGAATGCAACGGGACAGGGGATTGTCTGCAAAATTTTCTCAGAGTGCTACATCGGTGAAGGGCAAGGGGACATGAGTTGCTGTGAAGCGATCATATTTGGATACACGCTCAAGGAGAAGCAGTATCTTGAGGATCAAATTTCCATATTCCTGGAAAGCGACCTCCCAACTTATTACTGGCCCTATCGCTTCGATTCGCCGGAAAATCTCTCGGACTACCAGTCTTTTTTCAAAAACGTAAATCGTGTCGTGATCGATACCGCCTCTGAAACGTACCAGCCGCATATGCTGGATATCGCAGAGCCTGAAAAAGTGTATGACTTGGCATTCGCCCGGACGCTCTCAGTGAGACAGAGTATTGGGCAATTCTTCAGCGTATTTTCTGTAGAGGACATCGTCGATGGATTGAAGGGGATTGAAATCGTGACCCCCGCGGATTACGAAGCGGAAATGGCCGTTTTAAGTGATTGGATACAAAGCGTTTTGGGAGATTGCGAAAACTGCGTCGATAAAACCAAACCAGCAGAAAGTGTTTCCTGTAGTTTATCGGTCGATCCACAGTCTGTTCCAACGCTGAGATTTTCATACGACAACGGCAGCTCCGCTGAATGCATGCTGGATTTCAAATCAGGAGTGGCGCACCTGAGGGCAAACATTGGTGGAGACGACCACGCGATGAACGCTGCGATCCATTTGCTCAATCCGGATGACGCCTTGGCCGAGTCGCTATTCTTTGGCTAGGGCGAGATTTTCCGTCTCAATTTGGTTGGGAAATCCGCTCCTTTGCAAAGCGGGACTTTCCTTGCCAGTCTTGTGGTTTGGCCGACAGGACCGGCTCGGTCCTTCGACTTGGCTCAGGCTTTTCGAACGCCCTTGCCTAACCATGACGAGGGCTATCAACACGTTTATCCGCGCCGTTGGACCGTATTTGTCTGTCTAGATTTGCGATTCTAGAGAAAGCCACACCATGGAATTCTTCCGAAACTCAGTGGTTGCGATTGAATTCAAGTCTTCGAGAATAGCCGCATTCAAAATGCTCTCAAACGGTTCACAGACATTGCGATCCCGCTTTCATCCCTTGGTTCAAAAGTGGTTTGAGTCAAAGTTCAAACAACCAACAGAAATCCAAGAGAAGGCGTGGGAGCTTATAGCGGCAGGAGAACACTCTCTGATATCAGCTGCGACGGGTAGTGGAAAAACGCTCGCAGCCTTCCTGTGGGCGATTGACCAACTCGCATCTGGAAAATGGGAGCTGGGTCAAACTCGGGTGCTTTACATCTCTCCTTTGAAAGCGCTGAACAACGACATTCGCCGCAACTTGCTTGAGCCTCTGACCGAATTGAAAGACTCCTTTGAAAGAGAGGGTTTGGCCTGGCCGAATATTCGCGTGATGACTCGAAGTGGCGATACCGCGCAGGGCGATCGTAGAAAGATGCTACGAAACCCGCCTGAGATCCTGATAACGACTCCAGAGAGTCTGAATCTAATGCTAACCTCGGTTGATGGGCAGAGGGCTCTTCTTGGGGTGAAGTCGCTTATACTGGATGAGATTCATGCAGTAGTTGGTGGTAAACGAGGCGTTTACCTAATGACCGCGGTGGAACGTTTGGCCTACTTAAACGGAGAGTTCCAGCGCATCGCTCTGTCTGCGACAGTTCATCCCATGAATACGGTTGCCGCGTTTGTTGGCGGATCGATCGCCGAGGGTGGAAGGTTTCTGCCCCGCTTGGTGAAGCAAGCAAATGTGGCCCAGAAAAAAGTGTATGCGATTGATGTGCGCTTTCCGGAAGAAGTGAACGAGGATCTTCCTGATGACGATTTTTGGCATCCCATTGTTCAGGAATTGAAAGAGATCGTAGCATCAAATAATTCCACGTTAATTTTCGTGAACAGTCGGCAGCTCTGTGAGAAAATTACTTATAAGATAAATCGAGATGAATCTGTCCCGATTGCCTACTCCCATCATGGATCATTGTCCAAAGAGATACGGTTTGCGGTGGAGCAAAGGCTAAAAAACGGCGAACTTAAAGCTATCGTCGCTACGAATTCCTTGGAGATGGGGATCGATGTGGGTTCCTTGGATCGTGTAGTGATGGTGCAATGCCCCGGTGTGATTTCGTCGGCTGTGCAAAAGGTGGGTAGAGCGGGCCATCAGGTAGGCGCGGTTAGTCAAGCGACTGTGTTTCCCTCGCATTCGCGTGATTTTCTGGAAGCGGCGGTGCTTTCGAAGGCTATTAAGGAGCGAGATATTGAAGCCGTTCGGCCTATCGAGTCGCCCTTGGATGTGCTGGCGCAAATAGTCGTATCAATGGCGGGTTCAAAAAATTGGGATATCGATGAGCTCTTCCTCATTATTAAATCGAGCTACTCTTTCCGCAATTTGCAACGCGAACCGTTTGATCTTGTTCTCAATATGTTGGCGGGGCGTTACGAATCAAGCCGGCTACGAGAGCTCAAGCCGAGAGTTTCCATTAATCGTATAGAAAATACGATTACAATTAGAAAAGGAGCGATTCTCGTCTACTACTTCTCCGGAGGAGTCATACCCGATAGAGGCTATTTCCATTTGCGGCTTGAAGGACCCGGGTCGCGTATCGGAGAACTCGACGAGGAATTTGTGTGGGAACGAAGTATTGGTGATACGTTTACACTGGGAGCTCAAAGTTGGCGAATCGAGCGAATTACTTACAATGACGTTTTCGTAACACCGGGATCAGGAACCGGTCCGATGCCCCCTTTCTGGAGATCGGAGGAGTTCAATAGAGACTTCCACTATTCATCGAGGATAGGGGAGTTTCTGAGTTGGGCGGATGAACAAGTAGAACGGAAAGAGTTTCAGCAGGTTCTTGAATCGGATTTCGCTTTCAATCCTACGACTGCAAAAGCGTTGACCGAGCATTTGCGAAATCAGAAAGCGGCGACGCGGAGACCTCTGCCGCATCGTCACCATATTTTAGCTGAATTTGTGGATACCGCTCCCGCGGGTGCCCCTGGTCAGCAGTTAATATTGCATACTCATTGGGGAGGAAAGGTGAATAGACCGTACGCACTGGCTCTTGATATGGCGTGGGACGAACACTTCGGGCACCGGGCGGAGGTTTATGTGAACAATGATTGTGTTGTCGTGACTGTATCTGAAGAGGTAAATATAGATGAAGCGCTTCGATTGGTGACGTCCTCAAATGTTGAGTCGCTGCTCCGCAAGCGGTTGGAAGACTCTGGTTTTTTCGGAGCTCGTTTTCGTGAGGCGGCGGGTACGGCTCTTCTAATTACAAGACACAAAGCGGGTCAGCGATTGCCGCTCTGGCTCAGTCGAATGCGGTCGAAGAAGTTGCTCGACTCAGTGCGGCGCTACGAAGATTTCCCAATGATGTTAGAGGCTTGGCGAACTTGCTTGAAAGACGAGTTCGATATGGAGTCCTTAAAGCAAGTTCTAGCCGAATTAGAGTCGGGTATAACTGAAATTACCACTACACGTGTTCCGGTAGCGAGTCCCTTTGCCCGCTCCGTAGCCTGGCGGCAAATTAACGATGTGTACATGTACGACTCGGATGATCCGAGAGGAGGGGAGCGTTCGAATTTACGCGAGGATCTCATCAGTTCGGTCGCCTTTGATGATGCCTTGCGACCAACGGTTTCGGAAGCGATCACTAGTGAGTTTGAGTCTAAGCGAAAACGACTGGCGCCAGGATATGCGCCCAGCGACGAGATTGAATTGAAGGAGTGGCTAAGGGATCGAATTACGATCCCGGGTGATGAATGGAACCAGCTTTTGGAGCAGATTGAATGGATTCCCAAAATAGCGGATCGTGGTCCGGGTTGGTCGCCGCCCTTTGAAATTCAACGACGGGGTGGATGTGTTTATCTGCAGGAGGAGTCCAAGCGGGTCGATTCCCTATTTTCGTTGGAACCGGATCCCGATTTGTTCACAGAGTGGCTATCTTATTATGGACTAGTTTCGGTGAACCAGCTCCGCGATACGTTCCCAGCAGAGGATGAAAATTTGGATACGCTCATATCTGCTCTAGTCGACGAAAGAAGGTTGGTTGCAGGTCGTTTGAAGAAAGGTAGCGATGAAGTCTTTGTCTGTGAGTGCGAAAATTTCGAAATTCTTCTTCGAATGCAAAGGGCCAATAATCGGCCCATCTTCGATTCTTTGCCGCTAAGCGCGCTGGGGCCTTTTTTAGCGGAGCGCCAAGGAGTTTTGGGACTGGCTAAGAATGATTATTCTGTAGTGGAAATCTTGGAACAACTTGCATTGTATGGTGAGAGAGTGGGGTCTTGGGAGGAAGATATTCTACCAGCTCGGTTTCCTCAGTATCGAACGGCGACACTAGACGGTTGTCTGGTGGAAGAAGGTGTCGAGTGGTTTGGAACCGGCGACAAGTGGATCGCCTTTCGCTTCCTAGACGAGAGGGAGTATTGGGAGTCGGCGTTTGATGGTCCGATTTCATCGGAGGAAAAACACGTTCTCGGCATATTGAGTGACGCTTCTGGAGGTCGATTCGATTTCCACGTTTTGCAAGAAAGGGCTAGGCTTAATGCGAGTAGGCTGGAAGAGAGTCTTTGGTCACTCGCTTGGAAAGGAAAAGTAGGGAACGACTCTTATGCTTCAATTCGAAGGGGAGCGTTGGCCAATTTCTCAATTGCCGGAGCCACCAAATCTCAAAATTCGCGTCGCGAGAAACTAGCTTCAGGAAGAGCTCGAACCGGTAGGCGTACAAGGATGCTCGCAACTTCGAACACGATTGCCTATCCGGGAAATTGGTTCGCGTTTGAAGAGACTGATTTAGAAGTGGACGAGGTGTCATTGCTGGAGAGGCATAAAGAGCGGTCAAGGATTTTGCTTGATCGATATGGAATCCTCTTCCGCGAGTTGCTTGCGAGGGAGCTTCCAGGCATGCAATGGAAAGACGTATTCAAGGCCCTACGGCTCATGGAGTTGTCTGGAGAAATTTTGGCGGGAGCGTTTTTCGATGATATTCCAGGGCTCCAATTCGCTTCACATGATGCCTTGAGAAGGTTGCGTCAACAGCCCGGGAAAAAAGCGATCTACTGGCTCAGTGCCATCGATCCTGCTTCGTTATGCGGGCTGGGACTAGAGGCATTGAAAGGCAAACTGCCCAAGCGACTGGCGTCTACGAGACTTGCTTATCGTGGAGAGGAGCTCCTTTTAGAAGTTCTGCGTAGTGGGAAAGCAGTGATCTTTCATATTCCACCGGAGGATCCAGATGTTGAGCGTGCCCTGGAGCCTATTCGGCATATGCTGACTCGTTCTTTCAACCCGATTCGAACAATTCATCTTGAGACCATCAATGACGAAGACGCCAGAGTCAGTCCGTACTTGGAAGTGCTTGGCGCTCGTTTTCGTCTTCATTGCGACCACAAGCGGGTAGTGATTGAAGGTGTCAGGTGAAATCAGCGTCCTGATGACATTGGGGCTGCCCCAAACATGTTGTCGTCCTCCATTTAGTCCTCTCCCTAAAACGAGCTGAAAATTCCCCCCTCTTATTAAGAAGAATCGAAATTCCGCAGGTCGTCGGTCTTCTCAAGCCCCCAAGGCTTCGTTGAATTCTCGAAAGAACATGAAGACGATTATGGCGCTTCCAATTACCTCCGGAGCAATCAGCATAAGCCCTGTGGATAGGCCAATTTGGGACGCTTGAAAAATGATGAGGCTAGAAAGAATTAGGCAGAGACCCGATACGAAAAGAAAGCTCAGGCTGTAGGTGGGAACCGTTCGCACGCTCATGGAATAAAGCTCTCGAAAGTAGTGCATGGAAAGCAGGATGAAAACGGTCATAGCAAAAAAGGGTCCCACATCCGATTGAGGCAAAGACAGCAGGGTATTGTAGAGACCGTGTACCACGATCATGATCCCGAAAATGTAGAAAAAGTCGTTGTAGCTCCCACGCCGTAAAGCCCGGCAAAGATACAGCCCTCCCATCCCCGTCAGGGCGATATGGAAGAAGTTTGCGGTCAGAAACCGTCCTGGAGCCGCGAGGGCGAGCGATTGTGAGAAGTATCCAATATTCTCTTCCGCTGCGAAACCAAGTCCTACGAAGCTGGCAACGATGAATGCGTCGCGCTCTTCGCCTCGCTTGGCGAAGTAGATCGCAAAAGGCAGAAAGAAAATCAGCTTGCAAAACTCTTCTCTCAAACCGACCCCTCCGATGAAGAAGGCCAGCATCCGGATGAGGTCTCCATCTGGCTGATACCCGACGTAAGTATCCTCGACGATAACAAGGAAAACAGTGGGGATCGTGCTTAGCACTCCCGCGAAAAGGGCGAGTAAGCACAAAGCGCTAGTTCGACTTAGCCAAGGACTTATCTGTCCGAGTCGGAAAAGGAGGGCCGCCCAAACGATCGCGGTGATTCCTGCGATGATGGCCATCGGCACATCGAAATTTGAGAACCGTTCAAAGGGGAGCAGCTTAGCGACCTCCAGCCAATCCTTTTGATGGGTGGCGATGTCGAGTCGAACACGGGAGCTGATGAACTCCTCATAGGCTGGGTCATTGAGAAGCGCTTGCAGCTCGTCGAATTTGTCATTGCGAAGCAGCATGTTGACAGCGCGTTCGCGGGACTGTCGGGCATCGGGGAATTGGCCTTCCCGCTCAAAGTAGGGGTAGGCTTTGTGGTAATAGCCATTTCGCGCTTCAATCTCTCCCAGAAGTCGGTTCGCGTATCGCGGTGGGAAGTCCTGAGAGGCTTTCGATTCCAGATTTTCTCTCCGAGGACCTTCAGGGTTAGCAAGAGAGGCGAGGTAGTCGCCCAACATTAGAGCGAGCTCTCCACCGAAATGTCTTCCAAGCAATTCGTCTATGCGGCTGGCGAATTCATTTTGGTAGTAGGGAAAAAGGTAGGGTCCGATAACAATAAACTCTTCGACAGTGATGCCTTCCCTGTCCAATTGAGCAAGTAATGCGCTGGGGGCAATGGTGCTTCCACCTAGTGGACTCATCGAGTAGGGGAAATCTGGATTCGAGTATTCGATCGCAAGACGCTGGCCCAGTTGGCCCGCTTTCGAGTCCGTGAGGAAGTCCACGACGGCACCAGCGACTAGCCCGCACAGCAGAATGGCGATAGCCGACCTCCAGATAAAGGACCGGCTATACGATTTCTGCCTAAGTTGGGTCTGCCAATTGCTCATGGGTTGGATGCAGCTGTGTTTTGAACAAACTAAGCTACGAGAGCTGGAATTTAGTTGAGGCAGTTCATGCCGGACAAGCCTAATGATGAGTAAGGAGTCTCGGACCTCAAGATTGACAAGCACACATATGCGCGCACATATATGTATTATGCGCACGACAATTGAATTGCCGGATGAATTGTTCCGCTCGGCTAAAATGGCTGCGGCAGATAGAGGATCGACTTTTAGGGAGTTGGTTATGCAGGGGCTTAGAAAGGTTCTGAGCGAAGCGGCGGAAAAACCGGACGCCTCCCGTTTGCCGAAACTTCCAAAAAGGGGGAGAAAGGCTTACGATTTAAGCAATGAGGAGATTGAATCCCTGCTGATGGCTGAGGATGCGAAGCGATATGGACGCTCTCGCTGATGTTAACGTTCTGCTGGCTTTGGCTGATACCCAGCACAAGTCGCATCGCAAGGTTTCTCATTGGTTCGATCTGCTTCCTCGAGGCTCAAACTTGCTGGTATGCCGAGTCGCTCAGTTGGGTTTGATTCGGCTAGTCACTTCGGATGTGGTGATGCAAGGGAACGCGTTGACAATGCGTGAGGCATGGGCGTTTTACGGGCGATTTCTTCAAGCGCCTAGCGTATGCTTTGTTGATGAGCCGAGTGGTTTGCAGGCAAGCTGGCTCAGATTTAGCATGGCTTTTGGCAAGGCGACGAAGCGTGTGACGGATGCCTATCTCGCTGGATTCGCCTTAGCAGGCGGGCACTCCTTCGTCACGCTAGACAAGGGCTTTCAGGATTTCGGAGAGCTCGACTTAGTACTGTTAAATTAATAGTGTTCATGAACACTATATTGATTGACAGGGATTGCGGCGCGGCGCTTTTCTGGGGATGTGGCGCTTGCTCGAGCAGTTCAACTGGAGCCAGTTAGCCTTAGGGAAATCGTAGGGGAAGGCGTCCGCTGGGCGGCTGGAACCGATAGGGACACTTTAGGGACTGGCATCGATCATTTCGACCGGGCTTTGGGGGGAGGACTGCCGACTGGCGTTTTGTGCGAGTTCGTCGCTTCCGCTCCGAGTTCGGGCGGGCAAACTGTGCTCCTCCACTTGTTGGAAGAGGCTCGTAAGGAACGCCGTTTTGCGGCGTTGGTCGATGGGGCGAACGCCTTTGACCCGCAAACGGCGCCGCCTGCTTTGATCGAGCACCTTCTGTGGGTGCGGTGTAGGTCGGTGGAGCAAGCTTTGCGGGCGGCGGATGTACTGCTGCGCGACGAAAACCTGGGAATGGTGATTGTGGATTTGCGTGATTGCGCTGGGTGGGCTTTGAAGCGGACGCGTTCGACGGTCTGGTATCGGTTACAGCGGTTGGCGGGCCGATGGGAGGGGACCCTAGTCGTTTTCACACCGCGTCCGATGATCCCGAGCGCCCAGATTAGGGTAGCTTTTGCCGGACGACTGTCAGCGGTCCAGTGCGACGCTAACCTAGCTGAAGTCGCAAGAGGCCTTGAGTTCGATGTGCTCCGGTTGCGCAAACAGGAAATGGGGGACTTCCCTCAATTGATACAAGCAGGATGAATGATTGCCCACAGATTAGCATGGATGGGGTAGCGGGCGATCTCCGAGCGCCCACAAATCTCCAAACGATGGGCGCTTGGAGATCGCCCGCTACCTTGGTGGTTTCATTGTATCCAAATTTTTGGTTGTATCGAGATTTTGAAAGATCCGTTTTGATCTGTGGGCAAAAGTAAGATGTACGCGGTAATCGACATTCCTCGCTTTGTATTGCAGGCGGTCTTGCGGCTGGAAGAAGGGCTTTGGAGAAAGCCGGTTGCTTTGGTGGACGCGTCGCTGGCCAAACCGCTGGTCATCGACTGTACGCTGGCAGCGGAGCGGGCGGGAGTGCTTCCGGGCTTGAGTCTGCCTCAGGCGATTGCCCGCTGCGAAGAGATTGTGGTGCGGTACGGTTCAGGAAAAGCGGAAGCTATGGCCAGTCGCGCTTTATTCGATTGCGCGTATTCGCTCTCGCCTCGGGTGGAGGAGACTTATCCCGGGGTTTGCTCGATTGGCCTAGCTGGGGTCAATCGAAAGACACTCGAAGAGCGTTGCCAGGAAATGGTATCCGTTTTGTGGAGACTGGGGCTGAAGGGCCGGATTGGCATCGCGTCAACGCCGGATGTCGCCTTGTTCGTGGCCCGAGAGTCGAAGCACGTGACGGTGGTCGGCGAATGGGAGGCACCAGGCAGGGTTGTCTGCCGCCAGTCCGGTGATGAAAAAAGAGATTGGAGCCTGGCTGAGGATCGGCCGCCCTATCTTGGGGGTATGAGGTCTTTGCAGGCGTTTCTCGACGAATTGCCGATTGCGGCCGCAGAGCCTTCGGAAAAATTGGAAGAGATCCTTGTCCAATGGGGGGTCCGGTCTGCGGGAGCATTTGTCAGTTTGTCCCGAGAGGAAGTCGGCAAGCGTTTAGGAGTGGAGGGCTTGGTCTTCTGGGATCGAATTTCGGGTCGGGAAGAGCGGCCGCTACGAATCTCTGAGCTGCCTACTGTTTACGAGGAATCGTTAGAGTTCGAATACGAGATCGATACTCTAGAGCCGTTGCTGTTTATTGTCCGCCGGTTTCTCGACCAACTCTGCTTGCGATTGAGGGCAGCCGCAATGGTAGCCGATTCGGTTTACCTGAAGTTCGATCTCGCGGATATTCGTTTGGAAGATGGAGAGCCTATTGAGGCGGTCAAGATCTCGCTTAAGATTCCGGATCCGACCAGTGACTCTGATTCCCTTTTTATGATGCTCTCGAATCGGTTGGAAAAACTGGATACCGATTCTGCGGTGGTGGGGATTTGTTTGAGAATCGAACCAATCGACCGGAATGAAAGCCAGCTGGGACTCTTCGAGACGAGCCTTAAGAATCCGCATCGGTTCACACAGACGCTAGCTCAAGTGGCGGGAATTGTCGGCGCGGATAATGTGGGTCGGCCTCGGTTGAAACCGAGTGGTTGTCCTGATGGAGTGACGCTAGAGCGTTTGTCTCCGACGATTCCACCTATGAAAGGGCGGGGAACGAAGGAGCGATTCGGGCTGGCCCTGCGGCGTTTTCGCCCGCCGCTAGAAGCCGAAGTACGGGTATGGGAAAGGCAGCCAGTTTGGTTTCATTGTTCCCGGGCAGGCGGAACGGTGGTTCTGTGCCGAGGCCCATGGGCTCACTCGGGTCGATGGTGGGAGCCGGATGGCTGGAATCGGCTGGAATGGGACGTGGAGTTAAGGGCTGGCGGTGTGTATCGGCTAGTGAAAGAGCGGGCACGGTGGACGGTCGAGGGGATGTATGATTAACGTGAGCGTATCCAATCAGTCCAATACCTTCGCGTTCTCGCAGGATTCGATCCCAAATTTCGTTTCCTCATTTCGACATACCCTCCCGCCTTCTCTTCGATACGGCGAGGCATGCCGGGTATGCCTCAAATCGAAAGCCGGGATTTGTGTTTCGAATCCTACGTCGTCCGCTCGAAAGCGACTGATTGGATACGCTCCAAGGCTAGGCTCAAGACGGTTTGGTTGGTATATGGATGTTTTCGAATGGCTAAGAGCTAAACGCTAATGGCTAACAGCTACATCGAACTGCATGCGCGGACGGCGTTTAGTTTTCTGCGAGGGGCTTCTCGGCCTAAGGAACTAGCGGTGGCGGCAGCGGCAGCGGAGCTGGATGCGATGGCGGTTTGTGATCGAGGGGGTGTTTATGGGACACCACGTTTTTATAAGGAAGCTCGGGTGCAGGGAGTGCGTCCCATCGTGGGCTGCGAACTGCCGATGAAAGATGGAAGTGCTTTACCTGTATTGATTAAGTCGCGACAAGGATACCGAAACTTATGCAAGCTTCTGACTCGGGCTCAGCTGCGGTCGGAGAAGGGCGAGGGGCGGGTGGCTTGGGACGAACTGCCAGAGTTTACGGAAGGAATGGTCGCTTTGACAGGGGATGAGGATGGGCCGCTTTACCAAGCGTGGCGACAGGATGGAGTTTCGGGTCTTGATAGAAGTCTAAAGCGTCTTCGAGATATTTTTGCCGACGAAGATTTAGGGCTCGAAGTTCAGCGGCATTTGATTCGAGGAGAGGAGCGTTGGGTAGCGACGATGCGTGACTTGGCAGTCGTTTCGGGTCTGCCGCTTGTGGCGACTAATGGAGTTTGCTATGCAACCGCAGCGGGCCGGCTGACTCAGGACGTATTTACCTGTTTGAGGGAAAAAGTGAGTTTGGACGAGGCAGGAATGTTGCTCAGTCGGAATGCCCAGCGCTTTGTCAAGCCAGCGAAAGAGATGGGGTATTTGTTTCGGGACATGCCCGAGGCTATCAAAAATACACTTAGCATTGCGGAACGTTGTGAATTCTCGTTGGAGAATCTTGGATACGAGTTTCCTCGTTTTCCTGTACCTCGAGGGGAATCTATGGATTCTTTTTTGGAGAAGATTGTCTGGTTTGGAGCGGAACAGCGGTATCGGAGTTTGAGTCCGGCGGTGAAGCGTCAACTGCGTCACGAGCTTAGCATCATTGCCCGTTTAGGCTTTTCCGGTTATTTTCTGATTGTCTGGGATTTGGTGAACTACTGCCGTGAGCACAATATCATGGCTCAAGGACGAGGAAGTGCCGCTAATAGCGCGGTGTGCTATAGTTTGGGGATTACGCCGGTGGATCCCGTTGAAGGGCGATTGCTCTTCGAGCGCTTCTTGAATGAGGAGCGACGGAGTTGGCCAGATATAGACATCGATTTGCCGAGCGGGAATCGACGGGAGCAGGTAATCCAGGAAGTGTATCGCCGCTATGGTCGACATGGGGCGGCCATGACGGCGAACGTGATTACCTACCGTGGACGGAGCGCGGCTCGGGAAATCGGCAAAGTCTTGGGCTTTCCTGATGAGGTTTTAGGGCGTTTTTCCTCGTTGTATGGAAGTCATAACCATTCGCATGAGATCTCGATGTCTGAGCAATTCGAGAAGTCGGGAATCGCTCCTAGTCATCCGAGAGCATCTGCCTTGGCTCGATTGTTTCCTATGATTTTGGGCCTGCCGCGGCACTTGGGCCAGCATTCAGGAGGCATGATTATTTGTGAAGGAGAACTAGACTCGGTGGTGCCGCTAGAGCCGGCGAGCATGCCGGGGCGAACCGTGGTTCAGTGGGACAAGGAGGACTGCGAGGATATGGGGATGGTGAAGGTAGACTTGTTGGGTCTAGGGATGATGGCGGTAATGCAAGATGCGTTCGAAGCGGTGAGGGAGAAGGGGAAGAGTATCGACCTAGCGAGTATTCCCAAAGACGACAAGGCAACCTATGAAATGATGCAGAAGGCCGATACGATAGGGGTTTTCCAGATTGAGAGTCGAGCTCAGATGGCGACTCTGCCGCGGATGAAGCCGAAGGAGTTCTACGACGTGGTGATCGAGGTAGGAATCATTCGACCCGGTCCCATTCAGGGCAATATGGTGAATCCGTACCTGGAGCGGCGGGCAGGCCGGCAAAAGATTGAGTACATTGACGATCGCTTGAAGCCGATGCTGGAACGGACTTTGGGGGTGGCCCTTTTTCAGGAGCAGATTCTGAAAGTAGCGATGGTCATGGCAGACTTTTCCGGAGCTCAGGCAGAGGAATTAAGACGGGCGGTGAGTTTCTACAGGACGGATGACCGGATTGACCAGGTAACGCAGGACTTGGTGAAAGCGATGCGCGAACGAAAGGTTCCGGAAGAGAAGATTGAACAGGTAGTTAGTTCGGTCTCCAGTTTTGCCCACTATGGTTTTCCAGAGAGTCACGCGATTTCGTTTGGGTTGCTGGCTTATGCGAGCACGTACTTAAAGGCTCACTACCCAGCGGAGTTCTATGTGGCATTGTTGAACAATCAGCCGATGGGGTTTTATTCGCCGGCCACATTGATCCAAGACGCTAAGCGGCATGGTATTCGGGTTCGAGCAGTGGATGTTTCGGTTTCTGAATGGCGGTGCATGGTGGAGAGCGAACAGTCGATCCGACTGGGTCTGACCATGGTAAGTGGAGTGAGCCGTTCTCATACGGAAGCGATGCTGAGAGCTCGGGGGGAGTACGGGTTTACTGATTTGCGGGACTTTAGAAAGCGGACCCGTTTTGACCGGGATGAACTGCGAACGCTGGCTTCGATCGGCGCCTTGAATTGCTTCGAGAAGAGCCGGCGGCATGCCTTGTGGTCGGTGGAGTCGAGCTACGATCCAGAGGACTTGTTTGCGGATGCAGAGGTGGAGGACAATCGTGGACTGAGTCCGTTGGAGGTGATGACGCACGTAGAGCGTCTGCAGGCAGATTATCAGGGTGTAGGCGTGACGGTGGGCTCGCACCCCATGGCTGCGGTTCGGGATAGACTGTCTCAGGTTTGGACGTCAGCGGACTTGGAGCACACGCCGCATGGGAACCGCGTTAGGGTGGCGGGACAGGTGATCTGTCGCCAGCGGCCAGGGACGGCGAAAGGCTTTTTGTTTATATCGCTAGAAGATGAAACAGGCATTTCGAACGTCGTAGTGATGCCACAGATGTTCGAGCGTAGTCGGCTTGTGATTACACAGGAAAAATTCCTCCTGATTTCAGGAACGCTGCAGAACCTGCAAAACGTAATTCACGTGAAAGCCGAGAAAATAGAACCGCTGGTAGTGGGGGAGCTGCCGGCAGCTAACTCGTATGATTTTCATTAGTAGCTCACTCGCTTTAGCGTGAGCATTGTGAGAGAATATGTGCTCAGGCTGAAGCACTGAGCTACTTTGTGAACGGATATTTTTCTGGTGCATTCACTAGTTTGGCTTTCACCGGATTGTTGCGAATGTAGCGAACTGTTTTCTCAAGTTCAGCTTCGCTGCGAATCCAGCGATCAAACCATTCGGTTTGCCAAAAGGCGCCTTTTCGGTTTAGGACGTTGTTTATGTTTCTGGCCGAACGACCTTTGAGACGACTTAGGTATTTGTGAAGATCCATACTTTGAGCATCAATGGGGCTAGCGAGAAGATGGACATGGTTTGGCATGACGCAGTAGCTTGGAACTAACCAATTTGCTTCCTCCGACCAGAATTCCAAATCTGCTATAAGCTGCTGTGCAGCGTTGCCATTCTCGAATGGGCAGAAGCCGTAACCGCGATCCAGATATTTTTCACAGGTCGCAAATACTTCTCGTTGGAATAACTTGAAGGACTCCGAGTTGGCATCTTGGGACTCAATAGAAGTTTTGAGCTCTTCGAGCCGTGCTTGTGCTTGAGAAGGAAGGCTGTTTGCACAACGAATAGTTATGAAATAAATACCTCGCTCGATTTCCCAATGGGGGAGACGAGATCTCCAGAAGTTTTTGGTTTCTCTGAGGTCTGGCATCTGGGGGCTCAGGCTAAAGCACTGAGCTACTCCACGATCAGGGCGGCGTAGTTCTTTTTTCCACGGCGGAGGAGGATGTATTTACCGAAGTGGACGTCGGACTGGGTTAGTTTGGCTTGCAGATCCTGTATCCGGTTATTGTTCACATTAACGCCGCCGCCTTGAATGTCTTTTTTGGCCTGGCCACGAGATGGGGACAGACCTGATTCGACGAGAGCGTCCAGTAGAGAGAGCCCCTCACCGGAAACGGTATCACTGGATACCGTTGCATTCGGAATTTCGTTGGCCACTTCTCGCAAAGCGTTCTCCGAAATGTCTTCGAGGCCGCCCCCAAAAAGAATCTGGCTGGCTTTGATCGCATCGTCGGTGGCCTCTTCGCCGTGGATGAGCTGCGTCATTTCACGGGCGAGAGCTCGATGGGCTACTCTTGCTCCAGGATTTTCTTCGTGCTGTTTTTCGAGTGCCGCGATTTTCTCCTGGTCGAGAAAAGTAAAGTATTTCAAATAGCGAATGACGTCACGATCATCGACATTGATGAAGTACTGGTAGAAGCGATACACGCTGGTGCGAGCAGGATCTAGCCAAATGGCGCCCGATTCGCTCTTGCCGAATTTGCTCCCGTCAGCGTTAGTGATGAGAGGTAGGGTGAGGCCGTAGACAGTGGCCCCCGCCTTTTTGCGCGTCAGTTCGGTGCCAATGGTGATGTTTCCCCATTGATCGCTACCGCCGATTTGGAGTTCACAATTTTCCGCCTGGTAGAGATGATAAAAGTCGTACCCCTGCAGCAGCATGTAGGAAAATTCCGTGTAGCTAATACCAACATCACGGTCCTCCATGCGAGCGCGTACGCTTTCTTTGGCAACCATGGAGTTTACGGTGAAGTGTTTGCCAACATCTCTTAGAAAATCGAGAAAGCTGATCGGAGCCATCCAAGTAGCGTTGTCGACGAGTCGGGCGGTATTTTCGATGGCTTCGTTGAAATCGAGTATGCTGGCGAGCTGCGTTTTTACTGACTCGATATTGTGGTCGAGCACTTCTTTAGTGAGTAGTTGACGCTCAGACTTTTTGCCTGATGGGTCACCAATGCTTCCGGTAGCTCCACCGGCAAGAGCGATTGGTTTGTGACCATAGTCCTGGAAGCGCCGAAGAGCGATGAGAGGCACGAGATTGCCGACGTGGAGGCTATCTGCTGTAGGGTCAAAGCCACTGTACAATGATATGGGCCCTTTGGCAAGTCGCTCACCCAAAGCCTCTTCAGCTGTGCAGTCGTTCAGGAGTCCTCTCCAATGCAGATCTTCCAAAATCGTCATAAGGAGGAAGGTTTTGGAGAGAATTGAGAGTTGTGTCGATGCTTAAGGCGGAAGGTCGAAGGCTTATGGTGAATATCGAAAATGATTCACTTCACTTTCTGGTCTCTTGGAATACCCCTTAGAAACTCGGGGCGAGAATCTTGTTAACCTTACCTTTGTAGATTCTCACTTCACCTTTGACTGTGTTGCCTTGCCCATCGAGATCACCTCGGTAGATGAAAATTTCGTCTGTGTCCTTGCGAATGGAGAATTTCTTGTCCATGGGTTCGCCAAGAATGGCGAAGACTTCTTCTGGTTTCATCTTCAAGGCGAGCTTGTCCCAAGCATCGGGATTTACCCAATCTCCACTCGCTCTAACTTCTGCTTTGCGTAGCTCGATTCTCAAGTTCTCGTACCACTTGTTTTTGTCGCCTTTCGACGGAGGATTGGCGGCGGCGTACGCAACGGCTGCCGGAGGAACGGCGTTGGGGACTTCAGAAACTTCTTCGTATTTGGCGAGACGCGCTTCCAAAGCGGAGACTTTTTCGTTGAGCGATTTGATCTCGGCGAGAATTTGATCGAGGGTTGCTTGTTCGACGTCAGCCGCGAACGATGTGCTTGAAAGCAGTAGAATGGATAACAATGAGAGAGCCCGTTTCATGACTCGAATAGGGCGCGAGTAGGAGGAAAGGGCAAGCGTCTTCGCCCTCCGGGTAACGCCGACCCGTGAGCGTTTTGCCTAACGAGCTGCGGCTCTAATAAATAATCGCCCGTTTTTGCAATTCAGTTGGCATCGTGTCGGAATTGACCTTCAAGTAGTTGATCATTCCTTCTAACCAGGTCGAAACGGAGTTTGGATTGTAGCTCACTCTTGGTTCAGTATTGAGCACCCCGTCGGCATCGCCCAAAGGCATTAGCCTACGAGGAACCTGATTGAGTGTGATCGTTTCGAAGTAAGTGTTAGATGTTCTTAGGGAATCAATCAATGTCTTCTCGTTAAATTCATACGCTGGTGAATCCTCTGCGCGAATGATCATTATGGGGGAGTAGATGCTGCTGAAAATCTTGTGGTAAAACTCCCTGCGAGAAGGGTCGGTACGATTCCAAATTTGTTCGGAGGTCAGCCATTTGCTCTCTTCGATAACATCCTTGTGCGTCTGCCTCGTGAAAAGCATGTAGTGGGGTTCCTCAAGTATAAATCCACTAAACGAATACGTACTCGCGAGATAGATAGACAAGTTGGCATACTCCTTGGTCGACATGAGAAAGAAGCTGCTTTCATCGACCTCCTTTAAATCACGAATTTCGTCGAACATCTCGATCCAGTCTGAGGCTCGAGCGGATCGAAGCGATTCCAAATCCTTTGCTACTGCATAGGCGACCGCGAATCCTTGACCGAGCAAGTTGCTACCGAATGGAGAAGTGAGAAGATAGCGGGCTTCACTCTCCTTTTGAGCGCGGCGGCTCTTGGATCTCCCAAAAAAGCTTCGGCTGGGCTGGTTGCTCAGTGAGGCAGATTCCACATCGATAATGAAGACGGCGGGGGCAATTCTTGCCTTCTTCGGCCGCCCCCATACGAGGCTGATCTTCTTACCCGAATCGAGACGAACCTGCTTTGATTTGATCTGGATATCGTCTTTGAAAATACCGCGGCGGAAAGGATAGTCGCCCGAAGTGAGTCGCCGGAGCATTTTGCGCTCTTCAGAGAAGATGTCCTCTGGATTCAGTATACTTGGGGTGATGCTTTCCTCAGGTTCGGTTGCCTCTTCCTGAGCGTTTATCGAAAGGCAGGAAATCGTGGCTCCAACGAAAAGAAGGACCGTCCGCAAAGTTTTCAATTCGGATCGTCGCATCATTGTATTCTTAGTTAATCTCTGGGGGTATTAGGTTCAACGCTCTTTGAAACCTGTCAGGTGCATTATTGTCATCAATATTTCCGATTAGGCAAGAATCTTAGCAAAGCTGAAATTGCGCCAACTTAGCGGTGGGGGGAATAAGGAGCCCGGATCGCCATAGAATGATCATTTACAATCCCGCAGAGAGAGCCAAAAAAACGCTCGCCCCAATTAAGGGTGCGAGCGTTGAAATTAGGGGAAGCGAAAGGAAATCTACTTTTTCTTCGCTTCTTCGCGTTCGAGGGCTTCCTTGATTACCTGCTCTGCTACATTCTTCGGGCAAGGCGCGTAATGCGAGAACTCCATTGAGAATTGTCCGCGACCCGAGGTCATCGTACGGAGCGAGCCAATGTAGCCGAACATTTCAGCAAGAGGAGCATCCGCTTTGATCTGAATCGAAGTAGCGGTGGGCTCTTGAGACTTGATCATACCGCGACGACGATTGAGGTCGCCAATGACGTCCCCGATATTGTCTTCGCCAACGAATACGTCGAGTTTCATGATAGGCTCTAGAATCTGCGCTCCCGCCTTGGGCATCGTTTGGCGATAGCCAGCGCGAGCTGCCGTTTCGAAGGCAACCGCCGACGAGTCGACCGGGTGGTAGGATCCATCGGTAAGCGTAACCTTGAAATCGACGGTTGGATAGCCCGCGAGGACACCTCTATCGATTGACTTGGCAAAGCCCTTTTCGATGGCTGGCCAGAATTCCTTAGGAACGTTGCCTCCAACGACCTTAGACTCGAATTGGAAACCTTCACCTGGCTCCAAAGGCTCGATGATGTAGTCGATTTTGCCGAACTGACCTGAACCACCAGACTGCTTCTTGTGGGTATAGCTGTCTTGGATGCGTTGAGTGATAGACTCGCGGTAGGCGACTTGCGGCTTACCCACGTCCACTTCAACGCCGTAGGTACGCTTGAGGATGTCTACTTTGATGTCCAAGTGGAGCTCGCCCATACCCTTGATGATCGTCTCTCCGGAATCCTCATCGGTCTCAACGCGGAACGAAGGGTCTTCCTTAACCATTTTTCCGATGGCAGTAGAAAGCTTCTCTGCATTCGCCTTGTCGCGAGTAGCAATGGCGATCGAGATAACGGGATCCGGAAATACCATTGGCTCCAGCGTTGCCGGATTGTCTGGGTCGCAAAGCGTGTGGCCGGTTTGGGTGTTCTTCATCCCAAGAAGGGCTACGATATCGCCCGCCTGAGCAGAATCTACCTCTTCGCGGGAGTCCGCGTGCATTTCAACGATACGGCCAATGCGCTCGGTCTTTCCCGTAAAGGTATTGAGAACGCTCGTGCCCTTTTCAAGTTTACCCGAATAGATACGGGTGAATGTCAGGGCGCCGTACTTGTCGTCCATGATTTTGAACGCCAATGCCCGTAATGGCTTGTTCACATCAACTGTAGCAACCTTTCCGGTCTCGTTTCCTTCGAGATCGATTTCCGGCTGTGGCTTTACTTCGGTTGGAGAGGGCAAGTAGTCAACTACCGCGTCCAAAACGAGCTGCACCCCTTTGTTCTTAAAAGAAGACCCACAGTAGGTTGGGAAAAATTCCAGGTTGATGGTGCCTTTGCGAATGCAGGCTTTTAGGTCATCAATAGCGGGTTCTTCACCCTCGAGGTACTTTTCCATTAGCTCGTCGTTTTGCTCGACTGCCGTTTCGATGAGCTTTTCGCGCCATTCCTCGACGTCGTCCTTCATGTCTTCGGGAACATCCTCGATCGTGAAGTTCAATGGGTCTCCAGAATCATCCCAGACCCAAGCCTTGCGGGTGAGCAAATCGACACATCCCTTCAGCTCGCTCTCGCGGCCGATCGGCAGCACCATAACGAGTGGATTGGCTCCGAGCACGGTTTCCACTTGCTTGACGACGCGCAGGAAGTCGGCGCCGATGCGGTCTAGCTTGTTCACATAAATAATGCGAGCGACCTCGGAGTCATTGGCGTATCTCCAATTGGTCTCGGACTGGGGCTCTACACCTCCAGAGCCGCAAAAAACGCCGACGCCCCCATCAAGTACCTTGAGGGAACGATAGACTTCGATGGTGAAGTCCACGTGGCCGGGAGTATCGATTATGTTGAAACGATGATTGTTCCAGAAACAGGTGGTCGCAGCCGATTGAATCGTGATGCCTCTTTCCTGCTCTTGTTCCATGAAGTCTGTCGTTGCCGCTCCATCGTGAACCTCGCCGATCTTGTGGATCTTGCCAGTGAGCTTGAGAATACGCTCAGTTGTGGTCGTCTTACCCGCGTCCACGTGGGCGAAGATTCCGATATTTCTGTAAAGTGTTAGGTCTGTTGCCATTTTGCTTATATTTGGTTGCGATCCAGAGACTACTCTCAAGGAAACCATACGCGCGTATAGAAAGTTCTGCGTCTGGCAACGCAATAATTCGCATTGAGGTTCGATTGCGGGTCGGGCGAAGCCGATCGAACCTTTTTTGACAAACTGAGATTGCTCTTTGAGGGGCGGGCTTTTTAGTTCGAAACATGTCGAATAGGCCAATTGTAAAATCATCTGAATCCGTTGCTGCGGAAGTCGTGGGCGCTGGAACTGGAACGAAGCGGCAAGTCCTTATCAGTGACGAGGAAGGCCCGAATTTCGCTCTCAGGCGATTTATCATGGAACCGGGCGGAGGAATGCCCAAGCACACGAACACCGTGGAGCACGAACAATATGTGCTAAAGGGAAAGGCCCGCGTAGGAATAGGGGAGAAGGTTTTTGAGGTAAATGCCGGGGACGCGGTTTTCATTCCAGAGGGGGTGCCTCATTGGTATAAAGCGGACGAGACCCAAGGTTTCGAGTTTCTTTGCATAGTGCCAAACAAGGAAGACGTGATCCAAGTATGCGAAGGGCCGGGTTGCTGACGAATCGATACTAAGGAATTGGAATGCCTTTTCCGGAACGACTTTTTGCCACATTGACGAGAAAGATTGAAAATCGAAACCGAAACGCATAGAATATGCGTTATAAGTTTAGACTGCGTCCCCAAATAACATTATGAAAACATTCCTTTCTTCTGAATGCCTCGCCGTTTCGACTGCTTTTGCTTTACTAGCCGCTCCTTGGATGAGCGGTCAGGAAGAGTCGGAGCCCGGAGGCTACCTCTTCTTCGGCACTAGTGTCAGCGCGGAGGCTGGCGATTCCCATTTCCCAATCGTAAGCGTGGATAAGAAGAATATTTTCGTCGACGCGGGCATTGACGTGAAAAAAGTCTCCATGCGAGCGCCTTGCCGCGTGAGGGCCGAACTGATGCTGTCGGAAAGCTTTGCCGATGTGCTCGAGATGACGTTTACGACTTCGTCGATGACGAACTTGCAGCGATCCGCTCAAGCGGTCTCGGACATGCAGTATTCTGCGGTCCAGGCGGAGATCCAAGTATCTATGTTGAACTCCCAGTTGGAAGGTGATCCGCTCTCGCCCGATGCGAGCCCCTCCGACATGGCCATCCAGTCTCAAATCGAGGATGTTCAGCAGGACAACTCGGACTTTCAATCTAGCATGCAGGACAGCCTAGATATGGGCACATTCGAGGCGGAAGAGCTGGCGGATACGGTCCATGTAAAAGGGACTCTTATCCCTAAGACGGATTTGCCAGGAGCGTATTGCGTTATCGTTGTCGACTATGACGTCCAGGATTTGGAAACAGGCGAGTTGGAGGGGCGAGGCCGATTTGCCAGGGCCAAGTACATAGGTGACCTATTAGCGGAAGAAATCGTTGAATTACGTGTTCGTGTTTCCACGGGTGAGTTCAACAAGGAAACTGCGGAATTCCAGATGCACTTGTTCACTGGAGACGGAGAGCAGGTGGCGATGAGCAATTCGCGCGGACTCAAGCCCTTGACCCCTCAGGAAGTGGCGACTTTCAGGGAGCTTTCCGCAAAAACGTCACTGCGCAACAACGGCTGAGTTTTCCTGATCTGATTGTAGAGGACGCCGTTGGTTGTCCTCATCGTCATGGGTGACCTTGTAAGCGCTCAGCCATTTTTTGCGGGATTTTATCTGCATGCTTGCGTGCGAGAATGATAGGCTCTTATTTAGGGAGAGTGACTCGGCATATCTTCGATGTTCCCTTGCCGGGTTTAGTTGAAGTAAATCCCCTTACTCTATGTCCAGTCTACCCCTCCTTGCTCTTTCTCTCATCGCATTGATTCCGATCGCGATCGTTATGCTCTTTCTTGTGGTCCTCCGGTGGCCGGCAAAAAAGGCTATGCCGCTTGCCTATCTTGTGACCGTAGTGATCGCCTTTGCAATCTGGAGCGCACCTATCGCGCAAATAGCCGCTGCAAGTATTCATGGTCTTGTTACGGCGGTTAATTTGTTGTTCATCGTTTTTGGAGCGATTCTTCTTCTAAACACGCTCAAGGCATGTGGAGATATCCACGCGATTCGACAGGGATTTGTAGACATATCGCCAGATCGGCGTGTCCAAGCGGTCATCATCGCTTGGCTCTTTGGATCCTTTATAGAAGGAGCGGCGGGTTTTGGGGCCCCGGCAGCGATTGCGGCGCCTTTACTAGTAGCCATTGGTTTTCCTGCGATGGCAGCTGTCGTCGTGGCTCTAGTAATACAGAGTACACCGGTCTCTTTTGGCGCAGTGGGAACTCCGATTCTAGTAGGGGTGAATACAGGATTGTCAGGTCAGACAGAGGTTTTGGCTCTAGTAGAGTCCCTTGGTATTTCCTACGAAGCCTATCTTAAACTAATTGGTGTCACGGTCGCCACTTTTCACGGTATCGTCGGAACCTTTGTACCTTTAGTGATGGTGGCGCTGTTGACGAAGTACTTTGGGAAAAGAAGATCGTTTCGGGAAGGGCTAGCGATTTGGAAGTACGCGTTGTTCGCGGGATTGGCGTTCACGATTCCGTCCAATATATTGGCTCGTTTGCTTGGGCCTGAGTTTCCCAGTCTCCTTGGGGCGCTGGTTGGGCTTTGTATTGTCGTTCCCGCTACTAAGGCAGGACTGTTTCAGCCAAAGCGAACCTGGAGTTTCCCAGATGAGAAAGACTGGGATTTAGAGTGGAAGGGCGAGCTGCAAGTTGATTCGCACGATCATGAGAGCAGGGTCTCTGGGGCCCATTTGTTCAAGGCATGGTCTCCCTATTTGATCGTAGCCTGTCTCCTCGTTGTTACACGTACCGTAGCCCCCGTGAAGGCATTCATCACTTCCAATGCGGTGACCTTGGGTTGGTCTGATATTTTTGGAAGTGGAATTTCGACGAAATCCCAACCGCTTTATCTACCGGGGTTCATCTTCCTCGTTACAGTCGTTTTGTGCTATGCCATTTTTAGAATGAACGGAGACCAGATAAAGCGGTCTCTGAAAGAGTCTGGGAATACGCTTCTGGGGGCGGCGACCGCATTGGTCTTTGCGGTTCCGATGGTGCAAGTATTCATTAATTCCAAGTCGGACCAATTAGCTCAAATGCCGATTGTCTTAGCAGATGGAATATCGGCTTTGTTCGGTTCCATGTGGCCACTGGTGGCCCCTATGGTAGGAGGGATTGGCGCGTTCATCGCGGGAAGCAACACGATCAGTAATATGCTATTCTCGTTCTTCCAGTTTAGCATGGCGCAGAAGATCGGAGCGACCGAGTCGGTCGTTGTCGCGCTTCAAGCAGTCGGCGGCGCGGCCGGAAACATGATTTGCGTGCACAACGTGGTTTTCGCTTCGGCAACGGTAGGTTTGCTAGGAAAAGAGGGCAGCGTGATTCGCAAGACGCTTCTACCCATGATGGGTTACTCTCTGTTTGCCGGTGGCTTGGGATTGCTTTTTATGAACGGGTTTGGGGCGAACATGGGCACCCTGGTCGTGCTCTTTTTCGCCTGCCTAGTGATTTGGCTTATCGTGCAGGGGATAAAAGCAGAAAAGGAAGAGCGCGATTCGAGTTCGTGAAAGGGACCCTCAACCTTTCCTGCCCCCGAGTGATCTAGCCCATGTGCCAGGTCTCCACTTTTTAAGTCGATCAATCACGTATTTAAATTCTGGGTTGCGAGACAGATTTATATTCTCTTCTGGATCCGTCTTGTAGAAGCCGTAGTCATTCATGTCGTCGACTATCAACATAAGGACGTCGGGCTTGTCTTCTTGGGCGTGTAAGGGTCGGGGAAAGCGGCAGGAAGGCAATTACCAGTAACTGTTTCGTTATGACGCCGAGGGATTTCCTCATGGATGGAGCGAATGCGCGCGTCTTGGTAGAGTCAAGCGGGAGAGGCGAAAGAGGGGCAGTTCTCTCAAGATGAATTCAAGGAAGCGGTTACGTTTATCTCGTTACTTAGGAGAATTATAAAATTGGAATGATGCCTGCTTTTTTGTCGAACTCAGCTAAATGAGCGGCTTTTTCGGATTCTGCTAAGACACCTTTTTCCACCATTAGATCTGCGATGAATGGGGCGATTTCTTTAGCAGCCGCCAAGTCGAGTACTTGCGCCCGTGTTCGGCGGGACAAAACGTCCTCAAGGGTAAGAGGCATCTCTGACTCGATACTCGCTTCAATTTGGTTTTTGCTGTAAGGAAGAGCTGGATGTAATGTCTTATCCTGGGGTTTGGGTTGGCTCGTATGGATCGGAAGATTCTTGGTGACGCAATGTCGAGATTCGAGATCAGCAGAGATCTCCGCACGATTGACGACATCTTCTCCCATTTTGCGGTAGGTGGTCCATTTGCCACCCGCGATAGAGACGAGACCGGACTCGGAAATCTCGATGTAGTGGTCACGGGAGAGTTGGGCTGTAGACCCTTTTCCTGACTTGAGACTAACGAGCGGCCGCAGACCGGCATACACGCTTTTTATGTCTTCCTGTTTTAAAGTTACGTCTAAATAATTTTGGGCATTTTCTACGATGAACCCGATTTCTTCAGGGAATGGCTGGGGGTTCTGTTCGATCGAATCTACGGGTGTATCGGTCGTCCCGACGATGATCCGGTTGTGCCAAGGGATGGCAAAGAGCACTCGACCATCAGTCGTTTTCGGAACGATGAGCGCCGAGTTCATAGGGAGTTTGTCCCGATCTAGAACGATATGGGCTCCCTGACTGGCCTTTATGATATTCTGAGCTTCCTGATTGTCGAGCTTGCGTATGGAATCGCTAAATACACCGGTGGCATTGATGACGCACTTGGCGTTGATTTGGTAGGTCTTCCCGTTTCGGGAATCTACGCTGATGGCGCCCGATATCCTTCCGTTCCCCTTAATAAGCTCTTTCACCTCGACGTAGTTCAAGGCGAGACCGTCCTGTTGCCAAATTGTGGTAGCGAAATCAACGGCCAAGCGGGCGTCATCGAATTGTCCGTCCCAATACTTAACCCCTCCCTTAAGTTTTTCGCTTCGCAGCTTGGGGATTTCCTCTAGCGTGGATTCTTTACCTAAGAGCTTTGTATCCTCGATTCCCAAGTCTCCGGCAAGCCAGTCATAGAACTTCAGTCCTGTTGCAAAATAGGGTCCTTCCCACCAATGATGGCTGGGAATGATGAATGGAAGGGGATTGACCAGATGCGGCACATTTTGAAAGAGAAGACCTCGTTCTCGAAGAGCGCCTTTGACCAAAGAGATATTGCCTTGCTTCAGGTAGCGTACTCCGCCGTGAACGAGCTTTGTGCTCCGGCTCGATGTTCCTTGAGCAAAGTCGCCGCGCTCTAGAAGAACGGTGCGGTGCCCTCGCGAGGCCGCGTCGAGTGCGGCTCCCAGACCGGTCGCGCCCCCTCCGATTATTAGGATGTCCCAGTCCTTTTCTGATGCGAGTCTATCGAGGCCCTTTTCGCGATTCATCAATGATCGCGATTATCAGACAGCTCGAGCGATAGGCCAGAGAATTATCAAACCGGGCAGTGGCTGATTGGCTACTTCTTCTTATCGATCCTAGTCAACTTGGTTCCTTCCAGCGATAGATTCGCCATGAGGCCCTTGTTGCCATAGATAAAGCCGATGACGGGTTGGTTCAGAGACTTCGCGTCAACTTCTCCTCCTGCTCCCAGGGTGGCGATGGCGACACTGCCGTCGACGCCAAACTCCCAGCCTTCGCTATTGCGGAAGCTGTCTAAATCCGCCTGTTCCATGAAGAGGATAATTTGGCGTTTCGTTTGGACTCCGAGCTGGAGGCCGAACGATGCGGCAGCTGTCGCATAGTACTGCACTTTTTTGCCGTTAATTATCAGAGCTCCTTCACCGTATTCTCCGCCGATTCCGATTCCGGCTTTCCCGACAGAAGGAAATACGAGCATCCCCTTTGATTTTTGCGCGAGATTCTTGCCGGCACTCGTTTTGGCGTAGAATTCTTCGATCGCCTCGTCTATGCGAGCGTCGAGCACGATTTTGCGGGCGGCCAAACCTTGTTGGGTTATGGTTGCGATTAGCAGGATAGTGATTCCGATCGTCTTTTTCATGGAAATAGATGGTTAAGGATTGCCTCGTTGAGTTTCCTCAATGGATCGCATTCGTCGCTATCAAAGGATTACTTTAACTTAAGAGTCAATCTACTCATTGGCTCTTAGATTCAACTCTCGGGGTTCTGTTCCCTGATAGGTTCAGCGGGAAGCCTCGCTGTGTTTAAGCTTAGACTGTATATTTCGATAGCTAGCAAACCCTGCATAACCCAGGAGAACGATTACGATGGCGTAGATCCACCAAGGTATGTTCTCCCCCGTGATGAAGAGGTAGAGGTAGGAGGAAATGAACCAAAACCCGGCTGAGATGGTCGAAAAGGTAAGCGATTTTTGGCTCCGTTTCGCCTTTATGAGCCAGGCAACCGATAGTGCGAACAGAGGGATTGCTCCCACGTAAATGCTGCCGAATACAATCGGGTCGACCCCATATTGCTCACCCAGTGCAAAAAACCAGACTACAGCCCTGTCCCACAATCCTTCCATCACTCGTTGAACGACAAGACAGAGGAAAAGAATGCGCGATCCATTCGGAATTGAGAAATCTTTAATACATGGTTTCGCGGTGGACCTCTGATCGTTAAAATCGAGGCGACGCTGACCGGCTCGAGAAGCTCTTTGCGGCACGGTGCACGTTGATTGGTGATGCGAGCTTCCGGTCCGATGGGTTTTGGATTGGCACAAAGGCGCAGGGGGCTAAAAGTGCTCTCATGATCTCGTTCAAAACTCTCACTAGTTCGCTTATTACACTCGGGCTCCTGGTTGGATGCTCAACCCAGTCGTCGGAGGTTGTTCTTTTCGATGGCAAATCATTCGAGGGTTGGGAAGGGCCGCTTGAATCTTTCCGCATCGAAGATGGTTCAATCGTAGCCGGCACCTTGAATGCACCGATTCCGAAAAACCAGTTTTTGAGCACTAAGGAAACTTTCGATGACTTTGAACTGAGATTCAAATTTAAGATGATCGGGGAGAAGGTGAATGCAGGCGTCCAGTTTCGAACCAAGAGAATCCCAGACCATCACGAAGTAATTGGCTACCAGGCCGACATGGGTGGGAAATACTGGGGAGCGCTCTACGATGAGCAGCGTAGGAAGACAGTCCTTGCGGGCCCCGATCTGGAAAAGGTCATGAAAGTAGTGAATCACCAGGACTGGAATGAGTATGTGGTCCGAGCTGAGGGAGATCACATTCAGTTGTGGCTAAATGGAATGAAGACCGTGGACTACACAGAAGAAGATCCGACGGTGGAGCGTTCGGGCATTATCGCCCTTCAGGTTCACAGCGGCGGTCCCATGGAAGCTTGGTACAAGGATATTCGACTTACGCGATTGGATTGAACACTGGAATTAGAGAAAACGATCCCGAACGGCAGCTGCTTGATCGGCCACTTCCGTGCACCCGCTTTTATTGGCCCCGGTGACGACAATATGGCATTTTTCGAGGAGAGTTCTTTTCGCCATTTCAATGTATTCAGCTTTCGAATTCGGAGAATCTAAAAACTTCTCTAGAGCCAGAATTCGAAAGAGGTCTAGTCCACGTTGATTGGAGAGCTGGTCATCGTGACCGCCGTGCTTTTCGATGAGGGCTTCGTCAACTAGGAGAACGGGATAGCGGGAAGCGATTCTCAGCCATAGATCATAGTCTTCGCAGGCTGGCAGGGTTTGGTCAAAGAGGCCAATCGAGATTAGCAGTTCGCGACTGACAATTGCGGTAGAAGGGGATATGGCGCAAAGGGGGAGGCAGTCGGAGAAAATCCATCCACTCTTTTTGCGGTAGTTTTTGGGTATTTGTTTTTCTTGGCCCTTGTAGATCCATTTCTCCTGTGCGTGGCAAATTTGGTAGTTTGGATTTTCCTGCAGCGCTTCCAGTTGCTTTTCACACTTTGATTCGAGCCAAACATCATCTGAGTCGAGGAGGGCGATCCATTCCGAATTGGCTTCTCGAATTCCAGTATTTCGGGCAGCGCTTACTCCTTGGTTTTTCTGGAAAATGACGCGAATTCCGGGATATTGGCCCTCGAGATCCGATGTCGATCCATCCGTTGATCCGTCGTCGACGACGATGATCTCATCTGGGATTCGAGTCTGGGAATAGACGGATTCGAGGCAGCGGCGAAGCGACCGGCTGCGATTATAGGTAGGGATGACGACCGCTAGTTGATTCGATTCCTTTGTGGGCATGGGAAAAGGTAGCGGGCGATCTCCGAGCGCCCATTTGTCGCTAAAAAGAGTGTGGGCGCTCGGAGATCGCCCGCTACCTGAATTTTTGAGCTACTCTTCGTCCTTCTTTTTGTTCAAGAATCCTCCTAGCAATTTTTTTGCAGTATCTTCCAGTTTATCGCCATCCCCCGTATCGGATGGGTCGATACAGAGCTTTTCAGCTGCCTTGTTGAGAAGCTCTTTCTTTCCCGCACTCGCGATAGCGTTGGTCATCGCTTTGGAGTCGATTTTGACGCTTGGATTGTCGATCGGGCCACGGAGAAAGAGGGGAATTGACAAGTTGTCTGCAGAAACTTGCGACCCGCCAATGGAGATTGTGGACCCCTTAAAGGTGGGGGAGATTTTCAAGTCTGAGTCGATGGAGCTGAGTTTACCGGTAATGGCAAGATTCATAGATCCGCCACTTATGGGAGCTTGCCCACCGCTTTTCAGTTTGGAAGCGAAGTCGTCAACGGATAGGCCTTTTAGCTCCAGTTCAACTAGATTGTCGGCCCGTCCCGCTGCGGCGCCTAATGCGAGAGTTGCGTTTAGAGAATCATCAGACGAGGTGATTTTTATTTTTGGGTCCGACTCTACGAGGCTGGGGTGTGAAGAGAGAAAGTCTGCTTCAATGTCCAATGTGGCATTGTCGAAATACTGGGTTTTGACCTGGGTCGCAACGAGGTTTCTGATGAGAACGGTGGGGCTGCCTTCGATGAGGTCTTTATTGGAAACGTTAGCGTAGCCGAGTGAGGCGATACGGCTGGCGAGTGATTCCTTAAGACTGGTAGACTCTCCCTCGCCGCCCAGCGCTTCCAGCCACTTTTTTACTTGAGCCAGACGTTCTTTCCATTCTGGCGCGTCTTCCAGTACGCTGCCTAAGTCCTTGTAGTCCGGTAGCTGAATGGGCGATTCCTTTTTCGTGTCAGAGCGTTTTCCGACATGGCTTCCCCTCGTGGGTCGCGACAGACCCGAGCTGGCGTTTTCAAATACTAGACTGTCGACAGAGAAACGCTTTTTTAAAATGTCAGCGGAACTGATATCAGCGACGATGCGATCGCTGGCAAAAAGGTTGGTATCCAGATTTTCCGGATCTGCCAGGGCGAGTCCGTCGATTTCGATTCTCCCTTCATCGATATCCAAGTGGGCGTTTTTCAAGTCTACGGTAGCGCCGTTGGCCGTTTCGAGTCCTCCTTTGATGGCGGCTGTAATGAAGGGGTCGCTGAGGCTCTTCAGTCCAAAGTAGCCAAGCGCTACTATTAGGATAGCGGCGATTGCTCCGGGGATACGAATGGGGTTGCCCCATTTTTTGGATAGTAATTCCTCGTAGCTCTTTTTCCCTTTGCCCGATCCCAGAAAGATGTATTTGAGGGCTTTGACCCAGCCTTTGGAGGACCACTGATTCATCTTTTCGGAATTCTGCTCCATGCTCATCATTTTGCGTCGGTACGAACCGAGCAATTTTGTCATAGAGATTCCGATGGCTCCACCGATGACGAGGGCAATTAACTGTCCTCCCGGAACCACATAGTACTCCAGTCCAAAGTAGGCGGTAATCGGAGCGTTCACCAGCGTCTTGAAAAGACCTTCGGTGGGGCCTTCCAGGAGGAACCGGCCGATCGAGAAGGCTATGGGCATTGTGATCCATAAGCAGAGCTTGCCAAGTAGAGCGACGATGCCCGCGAGAAACAGGTTGGCATTCAGGATGATCAGGCAGAGCACCCAACACACGATCAGCCCGGGCGCCTGAGCAAACCCGGGTGTGAAACCGATGAGCATTCCCAGAATAGAAGCCGATACGATTTGAAAGGGGGTGGTTTTTCCACGAATGAGTTTTCCGATTTTACGTGTAATGAGCATAGTTCAATATCGGGTTAGAGTTGCCGCCCTAAAGAAGGGCGAGCGATACAGATTATCGAGACTGAGTGAAATAGTAGTAACTGACAAGCTTGGTCTGTTGAGTCTCATTGCCTAGTCAGAACCTGGAGCCTTAGAGTTATTTACGTTATTCAGATGTAAGGTCGGAGTATTGGAATTGATTTCGCCTGTTCGAAGTCGGTAGATTTGAGAAGTTATGAAATGACTCCCTATCCATCGAATTTGAACTTTACTTCTCCATTCGTTACAGCGAGTTGAGCGGAAAAGGGCTTTCCGGCTTTCGAGAGAAATCCATCCAGAGATTCGGTTTCCCCGATTTTTAGAAGGGTTTGGACGATTTCCTTTGAAATATCCTTTTTGGCGATCGTTTTCCAAATGACGAATTTACAGCCTTCCCGCCAGTTCGAGCATCCGTAGTTCTTGGGTCCTTCGACTATTTCTCCTCCGCACGAGGGACACTGGCCGATAGCGTCTTTGCTGTTTGGCTTGGATTCAATTTCTGTTACCTCGTATCCAAGTTTCCCTTTTTTGGTTAAAGATAGCGTAGCGAGGATGCGTTTGTCTCCATCTTGAATTCCGTGTGCTGTCAGGCTCCCTCTGTTGAGGAGCAGTTCGCGCATGAGAACTGGTGTGATCCGCATTCCCAGCGAATTCTCCTTTATGGCGAATTTGCAGCCCGAACGCCATTGGGAGCATCCGTATCCGGTCTTTCCCCGGATGACAGGCGAGGAACATAGGGGACAGGGCCCCAGATTTTTTAGATCGATGGTCTTTTCGGATGTCGCGGAAATAATTTCGCGAGTATAGGTTTCCACTTCGCGAATGAACTTGATGGGATCGTATTCGCCACGTTCCATTTGCTTAAGGCGAAACTCCCAGTCTCCGGTAAGTTCTGGCGACTTTAGTCTATCGTCTTGGACCAGAGCGATCAATTGCCGCCCGTTGGGAGTGCTGAGAAGGTTTTTCCGCTTACGTTCGACGTATCCCCGATTGATAAGGACCTCGATAATTGAAGCGCGTGTAGCAGGGGTGCCCACGCCTTTTTCTTTCAAGGCTTCTTTCAACTCTTCATCATCCACTATCTTTCCAGCGGTTTCCATCAATTGTAGTAGGCTTGCCTCCGTAAATCGTTTTGGAGGAGATGTCTTAAATTTTTCGATACTGGGAGTATGGAGACAGCGCTCGCCTATTTGAAAGTCCGGTAGGGACTGGTCGGCGCTTTCGGCCTTGGTGGACGCCTGTTTCTTTGCAGCCGGCTTTTTGTTTTCAGTCGGGTAGAGAACCTGCCAGCCCGCGTCGACGAGAAGAGTCCCTCTCGCTCGAAAAGGCTCTTTGGCAGCATTCGCCTCTACTGTAGTTACGGCCTTGATGCAGGGAGGGTAGAAGGCGGCAATGAGACGGGTGAGCACCGCGTTGTAGAGTTTCTTCTCATCATCATTGAGTTTCGAAGGAATATCATTGGTGGGGATTATGGCGTGGTGGTCCGAGACCTTTTTGTCGTCTGCGATTCGCTTGGTGAATTTGAGATTTTGAAGATCCAGCTGCCCGATTTCCTTTTTCCGGAATGGCCTAAATTGCTCTAGCAACGGCGCGATGGTAGGTTTCAGATCGGAGGTCAGGTAGCGGCTATCCGTTCTTGGGTAGGTGATGTGTTTGTTTTCGTAAAGATTCTGGGCGATTCGCAAAGTCTGGTCAGCGGTGAATCCAAAACGTTTGTTGAGGTCGCGTTGCAGCTCGGTCAAATCGTATAGCAAAGGAGGGTTCGAGAGTTCGTCTTTTTTCTCAACTGAATCGATGATTAACTCCTGGCCCTCGACTTTCGATTTGATGGTTTCCGCCTCTTTAAGATCTTTGAGCTTACCCTTGGTATGGCGAAACTTGGCGCCTTGGGCGATTGTATGGATTTCCCAGTAGTCACTTGAATCGAAGGCTTCGATTTCGTGGTCTCGCCCTACGATCATTGCAAGAATGGGAGTCTGAACGCGACCGATACTGAGAAGCAGGTTTCGCTTGCCGTATTCGACCGTGAAAAAGCGCGTGGAGTTGAGGCCGACGATCCAATCCGCTTCACTACGGCATTTCGCTGCATGATACAGGGGGTCGAATTTGTGACCATCCTCCAGTTTCTCGAAGCCCTTAGCGATTGCCTCTTTAGTGAGCGAACTGATCCAAAGGCGTTTGAACGGCTTCTTTTCGCATTTGGCCCACGTCAGAATATATCGAAAAATGAGTTCTCCTTCACGGCCGGCATCCGTAGCGCAAATGATTTCGTCGGCCTCTTTGAAAAGCCGTACGATTGTATTCAATTGATCCTGTACCGATTTTTCCGCTCGCGCACGCAGCTGAAAATTCTCGGGGATCATGGGGAGCGAATCGATGCGCCATGACTTCCATTCCGGCTTGTATTCTTCTGGCTCCTGAAGTTCGACTAGGTGTCCAAAGGCCCAGGTTACTGCCCAGTCGCCACCTTCCAAATACCCGTCTCGGCGAGATGTCGCATTGAGGTGCTTGGCAATGTCGCGAGCGACGGAAGGCTTCTCGGCTAGGACGACCTTCATCAATGAACTCTAATAGAATTTGCCCAAGGATTGAGCGGGCAGACATTGATACACATGGAAACAAACATGAATTTTTATGAGCTAGACCGGTTATTTGAGATCGGTTAGCGCTTCTATTCCCGCTTCGTTATTGAACTCGATCGCGTGGTCCAGGGCCGTCTTCCCCGTTTTGGAAACAACACTCGGATCGACCCCTTTGCTGAGGAGCAGTTTGATGAGCTCTTTGCTGCCACTGACGGATGCCTCGTGCAGGGAAGTGCCTCCGGCGTCACTGAGTACAGAAATATCAGCACCGTTTTCGAGCAGCAAGGTTACCAGATCGATCTTGTTTTTTGCCGCTGCCAAGTGAAGGGGGGTCCAGCCATTTCCGTCTTTCAAACTTAGATCCGCTCCCGCAGCGATAACCGCTAGGCAGGAGGCTGCGTCACTTCGGCTCACGGCGATGTGCAAAGCTGTTTGTTTACTCTTTGTGGCGATGTTTGGGTCCGCTCCCTGTTTTATGAGACTCGATACGATGTCACCTTTCTTTCGAAGTATGGCTTGGTGGAGGGGGGTGTAGCTGCCTCGACCGGGCCGATTGATGATTTCAGGATCGTTTACTATATGCCGCCGAAGGTCTTCGGGGTCACCGAGGGCGATGGCCTGCTCGATGGATTGGTACTTAACGATCGGAAGAATCTCGGACTCGATGCCCTTTTCAGGGATAGAGAACCCAGCGGTCCAAGCGATGCCGTTGAGTACCAGCTTTCGCACGCTTTCGTTGTTCCAGTTGTAGTGGAAGTGCCCCCCCGTGAATCCGAATCCGCGTCGCTCATTCGAGTCCACTTTTGCCCAGGCGAGTGACTGGAGCCGTTTGTTCTTGAGCGCTTCTCGAACCGCTGGATTTCCGGTGCGGGGACCATCTTCTCCCAGCGAAGATTCTGGCGGGACGGTTTCGAGTAGGGGCGCGATTTGGCTGTGATTGATTTGAAAGCGCATGTGGTAGTACCATTCGTCTTCAAGATTGAATGGCTCTACTCCTCGGGTGATTTCGTGAGGGTGGATTTTCGGGTCTTCGAGAGTCCAGACTGGATTAACGGACCAATCGACCTCAAAATAACCTCCGATTGAGTCAGTCAAAAACTCGTTGAGCGGCTCGTTCCCGGGTTCGAGCGCGTAGTGGAGAATGACGATGCCCGACCCGTTTTCGTGAGCCTCTTGCAATACCCCGTCTTTGCCAAGAGCAACGTGCAGTTCGTTCCCGTCCGAATAGATGACAATTGTATCCGCATTTTTGATAAGGCTATCATCGGTTGGCCATCCCAGGCTTATGTGCGTTTGAATGTTGAGACTGCTTTCATCCAGGCATTTGGCGAGAAGCTCACATCCCGCAGGAAATTCGTGCTTGTTCCATCCGTGACTGGGTTCGCCAGCGATAAAAAGGACCTGCTTCGGGCCATTTTCAATAGCGAAGCCTGCTTGGCTGAGCAAGGCGGTTAAAAGCAAAAGCGGGATGGTGTAAATAAGGGGAGCCTTCATTTTAGAAGGCTATCATTTACTCTGCCCGCGCGACCTAGGGCAAGTTTGGATTGGAAATAGAATCCGAAGTCTAATGGGATTCCAGCTTCAGTGAGGAACTGCGTTTTTTCGAGGGTTGGTCCACCTTGGGGACGTTGTCCCGCGTTTTTCGTGTTGGTTTGGCAGAAGTAGTGGTGACATCGCCAAAGTTCGAATAGGCGGCGTTGACTCCTGACTCCTTCGCTTGTGAAACGAGAGGGCCCCTAAGCTCTGTTGAGTCAAAGTCCTGGTAGGGCGTAGCCCGAATGGAAAGTCCGAGAGAATTTGGGTCTTCCCGCATAGCGAGCCGTTCCTCTCGCAAATCCGTTGTGTCTCCACGGGGATCGTTCAATGACGGTCGCTCTTGCGGTGTTGACTGAAGAAAAGGAGGGATTTCCCGATTGAACGATGGTTCTGATTCCGTCTCCAAAGGAATGGCCTTTCGTGAACGAGAGAATGAGATTGCGATTGCGATGATCAAGCATGCCGCGACTCCTCCCCCTAGGATATAGAGGGTGGTCGCTTTATTGGATTCCAGAAAATCTTGCAGCTTGTTCGCTACGTTCGCGCTATCGGGGGCATTCGAAAGGGTAGAGGTTCCTTGCGGGGTGTCCTCGATTGCCTTGAAGTCGATAAACTCAGAGGGCCTTTGGGGCTTTGCTCCCGAGCTAGTGTAGGCTATCGACGCTTTTGGCGTTTCCGCGTTGGTCGGTTGCTCAACTTCGATTATGGACTCTTCGGGAAAGCCGGAGAACGCCACTACTCGTCCATCGAGAATCTCGACTTTTCTTCCAACGGTGAAGTTGTGCAGCTCCTTGCGACCTGCGGCTAGAGTGGAAATGGGAGCTCCGAGCTCTTTGAAGAGTTCACCCTTTTGCATTCCTATCCATATTTCGGCCTGCAAATTGAAACTGACGAAAGGATAAATTAGACCGAACAGGGCGATTCGCGCGGCCCAGGTTCGAAGATTCATTGAAGATTTCTTCACTTATAGGGTATCGGATGGGAGGGTAGGCCCTTAAGCAACCGATCTGATGTGGGCTTTTATGCTTCTTAAGTCCCTTTAATACAGTATCTTAAGGAGAGGTGTTTCATTGCAAAGAATACGACTAAATCTATCGCAAGAAGAGGATTCCTCATTGAAAATCGAAAAATGCGAAGCATTATGCGCTTCCGTGTTGAGGAAGCTTCCTGAATTTGTCGTCGTTTGCTGTGTACTGCTTTGCGCCAGCTGTGAGACCACGACTCCGTTGACGCCGGAGGAAAAAGCCCGCTTGGCTCAAGAGGAAGCGGAAATGAAAGAGCGGTATCTCAAGCGGATCCAGTCCGTGGAAGCGTCCTGCTATGAAGTGCTGGATGCCTTGGGCCCAACGGTGGTTGAATACAACGAAAACGAGGCTACCGGGTATTCAGGAGCGATCTTCGCGACTGGACGATTTTATCCGATCGATTTGGAGGAAGCAGTCGCGAAGCAGGGAATGGGCGATTTTGTGACCGTGCGGTACATCGTTGAGGGCTCGCCCGCCGATGCGGGGGGGCTTTTGCTAGGCGACCGGCTGCTTCGGCTAAATGGAGTTAAGGTGCCGAAAGGGGAAAGGGCGTCGACTTTCGTTGTGGAAAAGATGGGGAAACTCTGGCTTGTCGATGAGTCGAATCGAGTGGTTGTCGATCGCAACGGAGAAGAGATTGCGCTAGAGATCGACGCCAATCGATCGGTTTCGTACAGTATTATTGTAACGCCCTTTATCCGGGAATCAGTCTATGCAGAAGGCAAAGCGATCTACTTCCCGCTCGAGAGCATGGAAGGGCTGGAGGAGCAAGAGCTGGATTATATTTGCGCTTATGCCCTGGTTCAAAACGTGATGAAGCACGCTCGGATGAAGGGTCAAAATGAGTTAATCGGCAGTGTTCTAGATCTAGCGGCAGCAGTCTCCGGCGTGAACACAGGGGGTATTTTCGGGAGTATGGGCCGCAACGCCCACAAGGCAGGGTTCCAAATTGAGTCGGATATCCTTGCCCTTTACGCTCTGGCAAGCGCAGGGGTCGAAATCAGTGGTTATCCGGACTTCTGGGAAGAGAAGCTGTTGAGGGAAAAGAAGGTGATGGATCGAGTTTCCAGGGAACGGATAGAGGCGATGCGGCAAGTGGTAGCCGAAATCGAGGAGAAGCGACTGAAGGGCGAGCCGATTTACCCAACTGAGTATTTGGCGGGAGAATGGGAAAGAATAGACCCGCTCGAGTTATCGGAACCCATCGAGGCTCGTAGCGAAGAGATTGGAAGTCCGGCCAACTAACGCCAAGGGTTCGTCCGGTGCATGGACTTTGTTAGAAAAGTCAAATTTCACCAAGCAAACTGTAACCGAAATCATGGTCCCCGTGTATAGCAGCTCGGAGGGAATTAATGATTATGAACAGACTGATTTTTATTTTTACAGCAGCGGCAATGGGATTCACGAGCTTTGGGGCTCCGCTGGACAAGAAAAACGTGGCAGCTGATGCCCAATGGTTGGCCCACTTGGATTTTGAGAATCTCAAGGACACTAAAATGGGGGCGTTTCTTTTGGCTAGGCTGCGCGAGGAAATCGCCAAAAACAACGATTCGCCGATTTCGATCGACGTTGGTCTCGTCGCAGAGGAACTACATTCGCTAACAGCCTATGGTTCAAGTATTTCCGAAGATCCGCAAAAGAATAGCGTATTGATCGTGAAAACGGGTGATCGAGCCCGGTCCATCATTGATGGCTACCTCGCTACTTTGGAAATGGAGACGGATGGTAAGTCGGGAGTAAAGCGTCTCGAAGACAAAGCTCACGATACGTACTTGGTCGGAAACGAGGTGTACGCTACGTTTCTAGAAGATGATGTGTGGGTTTCGAGCAAGTCGTACGAACAGATTGAAAAGGTGCAACGAGTCATTGAGGGAGGAATCAAGAATATTGAAGACAGCGACTCAAAGTTGATGCGTGCCGATGAGCCCGGGTTCTTTTTCTTGGCAACCGTTGAGGGATTCGACGCGATTGCGGATATGCCGGCTCAGGCCCGGGTGCTGCAAAAAGCCCAAGGCGGACAGATTGCTTTGGGAGAGCAAGGGGAAATGTTCAAAACCAAGATTGCCCTCTCAACCCCGGATGCGGAAACATCGAGCCAGCTGTCTCGAATCGTTCAAGGCATGGTAGCACTGGCTTCATTTGCCGAAGTAGGTGATGAACGATTGAATACGCTCATGAACAATCTTGTGGTTGAAGAGGAGGAAAGCCTTGTGTCGATAGGGCTTGAGTACCCTGTAGAAAGTCTTATCAATATCATCACAACGCTCGCGGATGAAGGCAGGAAGGCGATGAACGAAGACAACGAAGAAGGTTAAGGATTTTCACGTGTATCTAGAAAGCGTAGCAATGCCAAATACGATGGAAGCGTTAAGAGATGACTCTTGCGACTCGGATGACTCTGTGAACGAGAAGACGTCGTTTACGCTCCTGATTCAGCAGCATCAGACCAAGCTCTACAACTTCATATACCGGTATACTAGAAACCGTCAGGATGCGGAAGACTTGACACAGGACACGTTTGTCAAGGCTTTCAAAAACTTCCATCGATACGATAGCAAGTATCCGTTTGCTTCCTGGCTATACACCATTGGCCGCAGAACGGTTTACAACCACTACCGCAGCGTGCGGCGAACCGAGCCCATGGAGTTTGATATTGCCGATGAAAGCGAGCGTCCCGATGGAGCGTTGGAGAGGCAGGACAGTCGAAATTCGGTATGGGAATCGGCAAAGAAGCTAAAGAATGAGTTTAGAGAAGTTCTCGTATTAAAATACATTGAAGATCTTTCGATTCTGGAAATCGCGAACGTTCTCGGGAAAACGCAGTCCAATATAAAAATACTCCTTTTTCGGGCACGCAACCAACTAAAGAAGATCCATAAAAATTAGGGATAAAGTCATGAAAAAACAAATACTACTTTTCCTGGTTCGTTGGTATGAGATCATTGACAAGCCATTGCCGAGTTGGCTGGAGCAAACTTGCGACAAGGACATTTCACTAGGTCTCGAGGTGGATGAGGAACGCGAGTTCACGCGTGAATTGGAGCAGAAGCCTAATTGGAATCCGGTTAAGCCAAACCCATTTTTAACAGAGCGGATAATCGCTAGCCTCGATGATAGTGAATCTACCGTCGTCTCGAAGATCGCCTGGAAGGAAATTTCAATCGGCATCGCTGCTTGTGTCGCAATCGCCTTGGCCTACCAGTGGGTAGGGATTCAATCCGAGCCCGGCAACGATTATATCGCGAACAATGACGTTGTAGAAAGTCCGATAGATTCGGATACAATGGAGGTCCTGCCAGAGGTCATTACTCGATTGGCTGACAAGAGTGATTGGAAAAACCCGCTGGATCAGGAAATAGAATACGTTTTGGGGGATGCGAAAGGGGCTCTCGGCTTTCTCGCAGACAGTTTCGTCCCATCGAGTTTTCTAAACTCGGAACACGAAGGCTAGGGTTCCAAGGACCTGTCGGGCCGCATTGGTGGAGTGGTTGGGTTGTATCTTAGGGTCTTAGGCTCTGCGGCGTGCCGGGCCGTCACGCCCTACCGTTTGAATGGCCATTCATTTGGATCCTGACAGAGACCAGCTCGTACGGGATTGTTGAGTACGTAGCTCCATTTTTCATCGCGTTCGGATTCGTTTCGGAGGCGATGATCGAAAAAGTTTGGTTGCCAACCTATCTTCAATACTCTGGAGGAGTACTGTTTCCAGTCTGCAATGGTCTTGGTCATCGATTGGTGATGTGCAAATGCGATAAATGCGTGGAGATGATCGGGCATGAGAAGCATTAAGTGGACCTTCCATTGGTGCAGTTTCTCGCGATAGGTGACAGATTCGAATAGGGCTGTTGCGACATTTTCTTCTGCTAGCGTATTGTTTCCGCGATCGCGGCAACAAATGGTTATGAAAAAGAGCGATTCATCCGAAACCTATTTTGGAGGAGTATGCGAAAGCCGCTTTCTATCGGGTAACATGGTAGGGTCCGACGGCCCGGCTGACCGTGGAGGATGAGTTTTGTAAGTTGTAGATCTATTTGATTGAGACTGCGGCGTGCCGGGCCGTCACGCCCTACCTTTGGAAACTGTTTATCACTTCTTCTAGCTTTGTGACATTAGTCCCACCACCCATGGCGAAATCGGGTTTGCCGCCACCTTTTCCGTCCAGTTTGCTCGTTAGTTCCCTGACGATGTCTCCGGCTTTGTGACCTGCTCCAATGGCATCTTTGCTACAGAAGGCGACTACACTGGCTTTGCCTTTAACTTCGGCTCCGAGTACCACGATGCCTTCACCGAGTTTGCCGAGGACATTGGCTCCCAATTGACGAAGAGCGTTGGGGTCGGAAGCTTCAACCTTGGCCTTCACAATCTTTAGGCCGCCCGATTCCGTCGCGGTTTTGACGAGGTCGTCGGCTAGATTGCCGCTCGCTTTTTGCTGGAATTTCTTGAGCTGCTTTTCGAGCTCGGAATTGCGAGCGATGAGAGAGTCGATCTTTTTGACTAGGTCCGCGGGTGCGGTGGAAAGGCTCTGGGAAGCGGTCGCGATCAATTCTTGAATATCGTTTATGTGCGAATACAGGCTATTGCCGACGATCGCTTCAATTCGGCGCGTACCCGCCGCGATAGCGGATTCACTGGAAATTTTGAGCAAGCCGATTTCTCCCGTAGCTCGGACGTGTGTACCGCCGCAGAGTTCCTTGGAGAAGCCACCGATGTCGACCACACGCACGATATCACCGTACTTTTCGCCGAAGAAGGCGATGACATCGTCGGGCTTTTGGTCGAAGGGAGTTTCAAACCATCTGACCTTACTATTGTCGAGCAAGTGCTCGTTGCAGAGTTTCTCAATCTCGGCGAGCTCTTCTGGTTTGATTGCTTCGAAGTGGGCGAAGTCGAAACGTAGTCGCTGACTGTCTACGTACGATCCGGCTTGGCGTACATGGGTGCCGAGCACTTTTCGTAAGGCCCAGTGTAAAACATGGGTCGCTGAGTGATGGCGCTCGATGGAGCGACGACGATCTTGGTCTACGATGAGGTTCGCTTCGATCCCGGAGGAAATGCTTGCGAGATCACCAGAAACCTTGTGGAGGAATCGCCCATGGTCATCCTTGATGGTGCCGAGTACATCAAAATGGGCTCCGTCGAATTCGATTGCTCCGGTATCACCGACCTGGCCACCCATTTCAGCGTAGAAGGGCGTGTGGTTAAAAACCAGATACGAAGAATCTTCCGCTTTTACGATGTCGATGAGCTCAGCCTCGTCGGCTAGCGTGTCAAATCCAAGGAAGGTCGTGGCTTCGGTGTCGCCATCCGAATCGGCGACAAGTATATCGGTCTTTTTCTGGGATGCGCGTGCCCGTTCCCGTTGTTTCTCCATCTCGACATTGAATGCCTCAGTATCGACGGTAATGCCTTTTTGTTTGGCAAGTAACTGAGTCAAATCGATGGGGAATCCGAAGGTGTCGAATAGGCGAAACGCTTCTTCACCTGAAATGCTGCCGTCCTTAGCTAGAGTGTTCTCGAAAAGTTGGATCCCTCGGTCAAGGGTCCTCGAAAAACTGTCCTCTTCTGACTGGATTATCTTTTGAATAATACCCTGCTGTTTCTTCAACTCTGGAAATACCTGTCCCAGCTGTTTCACTACAGTAGGAACGAGTTGAGCGAAAAATCCATTCTCGAGCCCTAGCCTGCGACCGTACATAACGGCCCGACGGAGAATGCGGCGCAGGACATAGTTGCGACCTTCGTTGCCCGGCAGGATGCCGTCAGCGATTGAACAGGAGAGGCAGCGCGCGTGGTCGGCGAGGACACGGAAGATGACATCCTTCATCTCAATCTCGCTGATATTGTCCAGATCTTCAGGCAGCGTGCGCTGATACTCGTGACCGGAAAGCGAGGTGAGCTGGTCAAAGAGGGAAGTGAATAGATCCGAGTTGTAGTTGCTCGGTGGAATTGAGAAGTCGGTGAAATTCTTCGAGGTAGCGATGATGCCAGCGACGCGCTCGAAGCCCATGCCAGTGTCAACGTGCTTGGATTTTAGAGGTACAAAATCACCGTCGGGGGTAGCATTGAACTGAATGAACACCAGGTTCCAAATTTCAATGCAGTAAGGCGAGTCGGCGTTGACCAGGCTTCCTTTGGTGTCTCCTTCTGGAGTGAGGTCGACGTGCAGTTCGGAGCAGGGGCCGCAAGGACCAGTATCGCCCATCATCCAGAAGTTGTCCTTCTTGTTGCCGTAAACAATATGGATGTCCGGATCGAGACCGGCCTTTTCGAAAATGGCTTTCCAGAAGTCGTAGGCTTCCTGGTCAAAGTCGGCTGGATCACCGTCACCGGGCTTGTAGACGGAGGCGTATAGTCGCTCCTTGGGAAACTTCCATACTTCAGTGATGAGTTCCCAGGCCCATTCGATCGCCTCTTGCTTAAAGTAGTCTCCGAATGACCAGTTGCCTAGCATCTCGAAGAAGGTGTGGTGGTAGGTATCCAAACCAACGTCTTCGAGGTCATTGTGTTTTCCTCCGGCTCGAATGCACTTCTGGGTGTCCGCGGCTCGCGGATACGGCGCTTCGCGCTCCCCTAGAAAGTAGGGGACAAACTGGTTCATTCCTGCGTTGGTGAATAGCAAGTTTGGCGCATCCGGCATCAAGGATGCAGAAGAAACGATAGCGTGCTTCTTGGACTCGAAAAAATCGAGGAATGACTGGCGAATTTGTTCAGAGGTCATGTGTGAATGGGAACCACGGATGGATTGTTGATCGAAATTAGTTCGGGGATGTATCAACTCACTTCCTTGGTTCTGCAGAGGATTTAAAACTGATTTTGCTGATCTACTTTAATGCCACGCGAGGAAAGCTCGAAAACCAAGGCGTTTTCATAGGGTTTCTCGAGAAAGCCGGTTCCTAGCTTATTGGATGCCTCGAAGGCTGCACCGAGAGTCTCGTGTGTCAGATCACTGAATTTCCCAAGAAATCTGTGTGCATCCGTACTCATCCGTGATTCCAAACTCTAAAGTCTTTCTTTGATTGCTTGGGCCATGGCTTCGGTGCCGATTGGCTGGGTTCCGAAGGCGATGTCGCCGGTACGGTGCCCGTCCATGACCGCTTGCTTTACCGCGGATTCGATTTTCTCAGCGATGTCGTTCAGGCCAAAGCTGTATCGCAGCATGAGAGCCGCGCTCAGGATTTGGGCGCACGGATTGGCGATTCCTTGTCCGGCGATGTCAGGCGCGGTTCCTCCCGAGGGTTCATAGAGCCCGAACGGATGTCCATGCTGGTTGTTCTGGGTTCCCAGGCTTGCGGATGAAAGCATTCCGAGGCTGCCGCAGACGATTCCCATTTCATCCGAAAGGATGTCGCCGAACATGTTCTCGGTCACGATCACATCGAACTGGTTCGGGTCGCGGGCCATCTGCATGGCAGCGTTGTCGACGTACATGTGGCTGAGCTCGAGTTCGGGCGCGTGTTTGGCAATGTATTCCGTTGCCGTCTTGCGCCAAAGAACTGAAGTCGTGAGAACATTGGCTTTGTCAACCGAGCAAATCTTGCCCGACCGGGACTTGGCCGAGGCGATCGCTACGTCGAGGATCCTTTCTATTTCGCTACGCTTGTAGACCATTGTGTCGCTGGCAACAACGTCTCCGTCATCGAGGGTATGGGTTTCCTTGGGCCCGAAGTAGATGCCACCGGTGAGTTCGCGGACACAGACGATGTCAATCCCCTCCGGGATTCTCTCTGTTTTCAAGGGAGACGCGTCAGTGAGCTCTTTGTAGAGCAGACCTGGGCGGAGGTTGGCGAAAAGTGAAAAATGCTTGCGGATCGGGAGTAGCGCCGCTCGTTCCGGCTGTTCTGCGGGAGGAAGCGACTCCCATTTGGGACCTCCGACTGAGCCAAAGAGGATGGCGTCGGACTTTTCACAAACACTGATGGTGGACTGAGGGAGTGCGGCCCCTTGGTTGTCGATGGCGATCCCGCCCACGTCGGCCTCCTCGAAATCGAGAGCGAGGCCGGCGGGTTCGGTAGCGGCCTTGAGCACTTCGAGCGCGACTTTCATTACTTCGGGACCGATTCCGTCACCGGGGAGAACTGCGAATTTTAGCGTTTGCATGGAACTGGGGAGTTGAGGCGGATTTGGGGGTGATTTAAAGCAAAAACTCAGAAGGCTACTTTGCATTTGCCTTGATTCGCTCTTTTCCAACTGTGGGGCCGTGTCCTTCGAACTAAAGATTTTCCCGGCTGGCTATATTCAAACTAACGCGTTTTTGCTGTCCAACCTAGATACGAAAGAGTCGGTGCTCATCGATGCGCCGCATTTCGTCTGGGACGATGTGGACCCTGTATTGACGGAAAATGGGTGCACTCTCAAAGCTCTTTTCCTGACTCATGGGCACTATGATCACATCGGTGACGCCGCTCGTATTCAGAAGATGGGGGTCCCGGTTTATGGACATAAGGACGACAAGATTTTCTATGAGACCCCAGAGGTGATGCGATCCTACTCCTATCCTCCCGATATGACGCTCGAGCCTGTGATGATCGATCACTGGGTTGATCAGGGTGACGTGGTGCCAATGCTTGGGGAGCCTGTTGAAATCAGGCACGTGCCCGGCCATTGTCCGGGAAACATTCTGTTCTACTTCAAAAATTTGAAGGCGGTATTTGTGGGCGACGCGTTGTTTGCGGGAAGCATTGGTCGAACGGACCTGCCTCGAGGCGATTTCCCCACTTTGGAGAAGTCTATAAAAGAGCAGATATACACGCTGGATCACGACACGGTTGTCTACCCGGGTCATGGACCACAAACAACAGTAGGCCAAGAAAGGGCGACCAACCCATTTGTTCAGGCTTAAAAGAGATCGACAATCGCTTTCTGCCGCCTCTTTTTTGAAGATTGTATGCTAAGCGATACCTGTTCTAATCGTACATGTTACGAGTACACATGACCCGAGCTGAAAAAGAATTCTTCATGAGAGCCGCCTTGGACGAGGCCCGCAAAGGTTGGGGTAAAACACATCCCCAACCGATGATCGGTGCGGTCCTAGTCGAAAAAGGGAAGATAGTGGCGAGCGAATACGTCGACCGGTCGGGTGCTCGAAGCCCGGAAGCGCGACTCTTCGAGAATCTTGGCCGCTCGCCGCTAAAGACAGCAAACCTGTTTCTGACTTTGGAGCCAGGGCCCTCTTCCAATCGCTTAGAATCGGGTGTTAAAGCGATTCTCGAGTCCGGACTGGAGAATGTTTTCATCGGTGCGGGCGATCCGGTTTTGGAGCAGGAAAACAAGGGAGCGGACGCTTTGAAAGAAGCAGGTCTCAAGGTTGAGCGCCGCATTCTGATAGAGGACTGCACGGACTTGAACCTGATCTTCAATCACTGGGTCAATCACCAGACGCCTATTTTGGCAGCTAAGTCTGCTACGACGATGGATGGGAAGATCGCCTGTCGAACGGGCGAATCCAAGTGGATTACAGGGGAAGCGTCACGTCAAAATGTCATGCGTTGGCGGCGTCTTTTTCCAGCGATTGGAGTGGGAGCAGGTACGCTAATCGAAGATGACCCTCGTTTGACGAGTCGAATCGATGGCGAGGAAGAGTGGTGCGGGGTTCGATTCGTGATGGACGGACTTTTACGCACAGCGATGGAGCGATTTCTTCCCTCCATTTACACGGACGACTTTCGCGACAACACCATTGTTGTCACCACGGATGCTGCGGGGACCGGATATATCCGTCGCCTGGAAACAGAAGGGGTCAATGTTTGGGTTCTTCCAACCGCTAATATGAAGGTTCCTTTCCCCGAATTCCGGAAAAAGTGCTACGATGTTGGCATTACTGGAATCTACTTTGAAGGTGGCAGCAAATTGACGAGCGAGATGCTGCAGATGAGGGAGCTGGACTATCACTTCAATTACCGGGCTCCTCTGTTGCTTGGTGACGACAAAGCAGTGCCGGTTTACCGTGGAATGAGAATTGAAAAACTATCCCACGCCATTCGGTTAGAGAATGTGCGGCATGAGACCTTTGGGGATGATCAAATGATGAGGGGCTTTGTCTCTTATCCATCTCGTTTGGACGTCGATGAAACTGTATTTGGCAACGACTAACCTCCACAAAATCGAGGAGCTGAACGAGATGCTCCGAGAGGCCAAAATTGATGCCGAAGTACATACGCCTCTGGCGGTCGGCGGTATGCCCGAAGTGATTGAGGATCAGGATACGTTTACGGGTAATGCCCTCAAAAAGGCGCGAGCCTTGGCTGCTCTTTTGCCCGATGATGGGCTGGCTTTGGCGGATGACAGTGGAATTTGCATAGACGCCTTTGATGGAGCGCCGGGCGTATATTCAGCCCGTTATGCCGGGGAGGGGGCGAGTGACCAGGATAATCTGGCTAAGCTTATTCGGGAAATGGAGCCTGTTCCTGAGGGCAGCCGTGGTGGGCGATTTACTTGCCATTTGGCAGTGGTGTCGCCTCACGGGGAAGAAAAAGTCTTTGAAGGCGAAATCTTGGGAGAAATCCTTCGAGAGCCACGCGGGAGCGCTGGATTTGGCTATGATCCTGTATTTTTACCGACGGGAAGGAATCTAACGACCGCGGAAATGAGTTCCCCGGAAAAAGCGGCTATCAGCCACCGGGGAGAGGCGATGAGAAAGTTTCTGGATTGGTATTCCAAAACTTATTCAAAAGGCAATTAGCTGCACTTTCCTGACAATCGAGTCAGGAATCTAGACGAGGTGCCGTAATAGTATGTAGAGTAAAATACCCGTTTCCCTTGAGTGAAACTTTGATTTCAAAGAGGACTCAAGTTAGGAGACTTCCGCAGTAAGTAAATAAGACAATCGATGAGCAACGACCTCAAACTAGCAATTTTCGATCTCGGACAGGTCTGTTTTAGAACACACTTGGAGCGGTGCTATCTAGAATGGGAAGATATGGCAGGGATCCGCCCAGGTTCAGTTTCCCGAGACTTTCCTTTAGACGACCAGTACGAAGACTACGAGCGAGGCACCATGTCGGGGCGTTCTTACGCGGAGTACTTCTGCATGCTGAACGAACTCTCGTTGGACTTTGTGGAATGGAAAGAGGGCTGGAATTCGATGTTCGGTGAAATAATCGAGCCAACCCGGAAAACCATCAAATTGATGAAGGAGGCTGGCGTTACCGTAGTCGCTCTTTCGAATACCAATGCGACTCACGTGGAGTCATGGAAAGGTTTGTACGACGAGTTGATAGAGTCATTTGACCATCTTTATTTATCAAATGAAATCGGAATGAGAAAACCGGAACCTCGGGTTTTCGAACACGTTCTCAACGCTCATGATACGGAGGCTTCGCAAGCGGTCTACTTTGATGACAAGCGGGAGAATATTAGAACTGCTGAAAGATTAGGAATTGAGTCGGTGTTGTTCGACGACGATTCGGTAGCGGCGCTTTGGTGGAAAAGGCGTCCGGTGCCAAGCCCGTCTTCGTAGTCTGAGCTTCGAAGCCGGGGAAGGGTCGCATTTCGAGATTCCGCGGCTCTTGGGCCATTTCCCATGAGTGTCTAGTTTTGGGCTGGTTCAGCCTCGATTAAACGCTACTGCTCCTTTCGCCTTAGCCACGCTTCCAGACTCCATTTTCCTGGTTGGTAATTGAGGAGGAGGAGGCAGACGCCGAGAAGGCAAATGTTCTTCACGTAGTTGCTGCGTTGCAGGATCTGCCAGAGCCATTCGCTTTCCGGTTTGATAAAGTCGGGAGTACTTAGGATTGCGGGGCCATGAACAATAGCGGTGACGATTATGAGAAAGGCGCCGAGCAGGATAGCGGCGAACCTCATTTTGTAGCCGAGAGCAATCAGCCCGCCGCCCAAGAGCAAGATAAGTCCGCAGCCAATGGAGACGATTTTAGGGAGCGGAACCCAGCTAGGCATGAGTTTCTGTATTAGATCATCCTTTACGAGATGCTCGCCGCCGAGGGCGATGAAGATAAGGCAGAACAGAACCCGGAAGAGCAAGTCTGCGAAATCCTGATTGATGAGCTTTACTTTCCCCATTGGCGGATTCCTGGCAGAAAGTGGTAAAGCAGTCTATGGTATAGAACGCGAGGGAGAAGGCGTCTCAGAAAGTAGAAGATGCGAGCGTCCGTGGTTCCAGGGACTCTAAGCCGAGGTCGCCTAGCCCGGGCGACTTTGAATATGGCCCTCGCAACGCTTTCTGAAGTGCAAGGGCTTCTTCGCATTAGCTTTTCGACGAATTGGGCCATGTTCTCATAGTGGGAATCATAGGGGGTCGAACCTTGGGTTTCTTTTCGCTTGTTAGAATAGAAGACTTTGCGGAAAGCGAGCGAGTTGATAAATCCGGGCCGAACGAGAGTGACCTTGATATTCCAAGGCTTGAGCTCGTACCAGAGCGACTCGCTGGCTCCCTCTAGGGCGAACTTAGAAGCGGAATACGACGCCATCGTTGGCATGGCCATCATGCCTCCTACCGACGAGATGTTGATAATTCGCCCCGATCTCCGCTCGCGCATAGCGGGAATGCACTCTCGAATAAGATGCATAGGCCCTAAGTAGTTGATCTGCATTTGGGTTTGTTCGTCGTCGACCGTCATGTCTTCTACGACAGAGCGATAGGATATGCCCGCGTTGTTTATGAGAATGTCCACTGGCCCCCACTTTTCCGTCGTCTCTACTACGATTTGGGATGCTTTCTGGTAATCGACTACATCCAGACGCCGCACCCAAATGCGTTCGCTGCCTGCAATCGGGTCTCTTTTCAGCGCGGCGAAAGAATGGGGGAGAGTAGTGGCGACGATTTTAAACGGGCTACGGTTGAAGATTGTGAGCAGCTCTCTGCCGATGCCCGAACTGCATCCGGTTATTAGTACAATCTGGCTCTTTTCCATGGGGTAGAATACGGCAAAATCTTTTGCCTCCATTCGTTATACCTCGATCTTCGTTGAGTGCAACTCTCTTAATGTAATTTAATTTCCAGCACAATAAGCCGAAGAAACGGCGATTTTGAAAATCGGCTGGAAATCGGTTTTTGAAATCTCAGAAGTGGTCGTCCTATGAGAGTTTTTGTTTTGGGTCGTTTATTGGTTTTCTTGCATGTCGAATCAAATGTATTGAATCGAAGATTACGTTTTTACCTTCGATCAAATGCTTCGTTGTTGGTTGTTTTCTCTAATAGATCCAATTTCTCTAATTGATTGAAGCTGCAGAGCCGGTTGTCGAAAATCCTGAGCTATGTCGAAGGACTGATCCGCTACTTGTATCGAATGTCGCCTCATAGAGACGACCTACAAAGAATAATGTAAGCGTGTGGGAAAGGGATTAAGAATCATTCGATGCATTCTTGGTATTCTTTGGTAGCGGGCGATCTTTCAACCTGAGCTTCGTCGAAGGTCCGAGCGCCACTCGATGGAAACGACAATGGGCACTCAGAGGTCGCCCGCTACCGTCAAACACATTGGGTTCTTACCTTCGGGACATCTCTTTTTTCAGTAAGGAAATTAGCATATGTATATGAATTAAGGATACGTATGACCAAATCCATCTCTTTCTGGATTGGAGAAAATTAGGGCTTATGGACACCCTGCTTACTATCGATATGACCAAGGGAAACGGGTATCTGCGCCAAGGCAGCCCAAAACTTGTTCAAGTTATCCTCGTGTAATCAGCAGTGAATGAAGTTTGAAAAGGTTGTAAATTATTGTCGCCACCTAGGGAATTATGTGCAAGATGGGAGCCAACATTAAGATCTAAATCCTCATGAAAAAGCTCGTTTCTATTTTTGCAGTGTTGGTGGTAGTGGGAGTTGTTCTGCTTTTCGTTTCCTCCAAAATTATTAGTTCCGGTATTAAGGCAGGGGTTGAGACCTTCGGTCCTGAAGTGACCCAGACGACCATAACGCTCGATTCGGTCGAATTATCAGCTTTTTCTGGAGCCGGTTCTATTAAAGGTCTCGTGGTGGGAAATCCTGAAGGCTTTAATACACCTCACGCGATCAAACTCGATGGTTTCAGCATTAAACTGCAGCCGATGTCGGTTTTGTCAGACAAGATTGTCATTAACGAGATTATCATCGACGGACCTGAGTTCATATTTGAATCAGGACTGAACCCAACGAAAAGCAACATCAGCGCGATTCTCGCGAACATCGAAGCTTTCACGGGAGAAAGCGAAGCGGAAGTTGAAGAGGAAGCTTCCTCCAAGAATGTGCAGATTGACTTGCTTCGTATTACCGGTGGCAAGGTCAAGGTGTCGAACAAGTTGATGGCAGGCCAGTCGCTCATGGTGCCGCTGCCTAACATTGAATTGACAGATATCGGCGCGGACGATGATGGAAGTACTTTCGGTGAGACGATGAAGATCGTCTTCCAGTCGATCAATCAAGGGATAATTTCCTCCGTTGGAAAATCAGGAAGCGCGATCGGCGATCAGTTAAAGAACATTGGCGAGGGCTCGAAAAAGGGTCTGGGTGGATTGCTGCAGGGGATTAAGGAACAAGTCGACGGGGATAATTGATCGAGACATTCCGGTTTGACTGGTTTGGTTCGCCTTTGAATCCGTAGGGCTGGCGTTCGTACCATGCCGTGTAGGCAACTTTGAACCAGCTAACGCCTTGTATCTTGAAAAGTGACAAAGGTAGGGCTCGACGGCCAGGCGGGCCGCGGTAAATGATACAATGGATTTGCTCGAAGAAAGCAAAGGACCACTCTATCGCAACTACCGCTTCCAGCGTCTCTCCTTTTTCTTGAGCTCGACAGGCGCGGTTTGTATCACGCAGCCAACGACAGCAGGTGAACTGCGAAGTTTACTCCACTCTTCCGGATTCACTTTCCAGCGAAGAGAGGATGCGGTGGGTGCCGTGACGATCGAATCCGAATCCATGCGGAAGGCGATGTCGCTGGAAGTGCTACCCCGCGTTGTGTCCAGCGCTTCTCGATAGTCGTAGAAAAACCGTTCGGTGTCACCCTTTGGATCGAGAATCCAGGTGATATGCTTTACCTGGTCAGCCAGGCTGGTTTCCAAGGGGTAAATTTCCGAAACGCTTAGCCGAACGCCTTCTTCATTTCGGAAGACACTTCCCTTAACGAGCACCAGCTTTTCATTGTCAAGATTGTGACCGTATTCACCGAATGCGTCCGCGTAGCAATTCATCAAAACAGTCCCCTTCAAGGTTCCCACATTGAAAAAGGCCCAAGGCCGATTGTCTTTTCGGGCCAGTTTCTTGGTCACGCCTGATGCCACTCCGCAGATTTGAAACTCAACGCGGTCGCCGAGTTGGTCCATTTTGTCGATTTCGAAATTGGTAAGCGCTTCCGCGATCCCTTTATAGTCGTCGAGCGGATGCCCAGAAACGTAGAACCCGAGCAGCTCTTTTTCGTAGGTGAGCATCTCGTGCTGAGGGAACTGTTTGCTCATGTCGATCTCGCGTGGTCCATCGGCATCCCCATCCCCGTTTTGGGTGGTGTCTTCCTGCAAAATGTCGAAGAACGAGTTTTGTCCGGCCTCTTTGTCTCGCTGGCGGGCGGCGGCGTAGTTGATCGCCTCTTCCAGCCGATGGAAGATGGCGCCGCGAGGTTCGAGCGAAAAGTCGAAGGCACCGGTTTTCACGAGACATTCCAGTACGCGACGATTGACGGCCTTTGAATCCATGCGTTCGAGGAATTCATCGAAGTCCTGGAAGCTGCCGTTGGCTTCGCGTTCTTCTATGATCTTGATAGCGGCCGCATCGCCCACTCCCTTGATCGCTCCTAGTCCGAAGCGGATCGAGCCGGGCCGTCCTGCTTCCGCATCTTCGGGATCGTCGACCACGGGAGTAAATGATTGGAGTGAAGTGTTGATGTCCGGCGAGAGCACGCGAATATCCATGGCTTCGGCCTCATCGATGAAGTGGGCGACCTTGTCGGCATTTCCTTGCTCGCTGGAAAGGACCGCCGCCATGAACTCTACTGGGTAGTTCGCCTTTAGATACGCTGTCCGGTAAGACAACATGGCGTAGGCCGCGGAGTGGGATTTGTTGAATCCGTAAGCGGCGAATTTCTCAAGAATAGCGAAAATGCCCAGGGCCATCTTGCGGCTCATCCCATGCGTTTTTGCCGCCCCCTCCACGAAAACTTCTTTTTGGGCCTCCATGACCGATGCGATCTTCTTTCCCATGGCCCGCCGCAAAATATCTGCGCCTCCCAGCGTATAGCCGGCGATGATACGGGCGGCTTCCATAACCTGCTCCTGGTAGACCATCACGCCGTACGTTTCGCCGACAAGCTCCTTAAGTAACGGGTGCGGAATCTCGATCGTGCTCGCGTCTTTCTTGCCCCGAATGAACTGCGGGATGAACTGCATCGGCCCCGGACGATAGAGGGCCACGAGAGCGATAATCTCTTCAAAGGACGACAGGCCAATCTGTTTGCACAAAGACTGCATGCCAGGGGACTCCAACTGGAAAACTCCGACCGTTTTGCCCTGATTCAATATTTCGAAGGTCTTCTCGTCTTCGAGGGTGATCTTCTCGATGTCGAAATCGGCCATCCCTTCCAGTCGCCGGACGCTGGTCTCGGCATCCGAAATAACGGTAAGCGTTTTGAGACCGAGGAAGTCCATCTTGAGCAGGCCTAGATCTTCCGCTGGTCCCTTGGCATATTGCGTCGTGAGATCGCCTTCCTGCAAGGTGACAGGAACGAGGTTATGGATGGGCTGGTCGCCGATGATGATGCCACAAGCGTGTTTACCCGTATTGCGGACCATGCCCTCGATGACGTAGCCTTGCTCGACGATTTTCTTGGCCACTGGGTTGCGGGCGATCTCGTCGCGGAGCTCCTTCGATTTCTTAACCGAATCCTCGAGAGAAATGTTGAGCTCGTCGGGGATCATCTTGGCGAGCTTGTCGGCTTCCGCGAAAGGAACGTCGTTCACTCGGGCCATGTCGCGAATGACCATCTTGGCCCCGAACGTGCCGTAGGTAATGATATTCGCGACGCTGTCGGCCCCGTACTTTTCCCGCACGAAATTGACCACGTCCTCGCGTCGGCGCATGCAGAAGTCGATGTCAAAGTCGGGAGGGGATACCCGTTCCAGGTTGAGCATGCGCTCGAAGAGTAGCCCGAACCTCAATGGGTCAATGTCAGTAATTTTCAACACGTAGGCAACGATGCAACCCGCGCCTGAACCGCGGCCCGGTCCGACGGGAATGCCTTCGCTCCGGGCGAAGTTGATAAAGTCCCAGACAATGAGAAAGTAGTCTATGAAACCGGTACCGGCGATGATGGCGATCTGGTAGTCGAGCTGCTCACAAAGGAAGTCAGCGAAATCTTCCCTTTGACCTTCCTTGGGCGTGTAGGCGGCCCGATTGTCATAATCGACGCCATAGCGCTCGAGGAGACCACGCTTACAGAGTTCCAGCAGAAGGGTACCGTTTGCTTTGAGCTCCTTCCGCTGTGCCTCGTCGAGCTTGCAGACTTCGTCTTTTCCATCCTGTTGATTGACCTTCGTCTTCTCGACTTCGTAAATATCGAGTATGCGGTCAAACGTGTCGGGATCTTGCTTGAACGATCTCAGCTCGACGGGAGCTTCGAAGACCGGGTAATGGTTCTCGTCGAAAGGGATATTGAGGTCGCACATCTCGGCCACATGAACTGTATTGTCGAGCGTCTCGGGGATTTCCTTGAAAATCTCGTACATCTCTTCCCGGCTCTTCATGTAGAATTCCTGAGACGGATACTTCATCCGGTTCGGATCGGAGATCATCTTGCCGGTCTGGATGCAGAGCAATGCGTCGTGCGGGTCAGAGTCTTCCTTGTAAACGTAGTGAGAGTCGTTAGCGCAGATGGCTTTCAAATCGAACTCTTTGGCGAGTTTCAGAAGTCCGGGAATGATGCGTCGCTGGACCGGCATGCCATGGTCTTGCAGCTCTATGAAATAGTTCTCCTTCCCGAATATATCGACGAAGTCAGCGGTAACGCGACGTGCGTTCTCTTCGTCGCCATAAATCAGATACTGAGCCGCAACTCCATTGATACAGCCGCTCAAGCCGATCAGGCCTTTTGAGTATTGAGCAAGCTTTTCGATATCGGTACGCGGCTTGTAGTACACGCCGTTGACGTGGGCATCCGAAACGAGTTTGCAGAGGTTTTGATACCCTTCGAAATCCTTGGCGATGACCCCTTTGTGGTGGATCTGGAATTTGGGAAAATCCTCGGGGGAGGGGACGTAGTCGTCAGGAATGTCGCCGATGTCGTCGGTCCGCTTGCGTTCCCGACGCGGTCGCTCGTTTTGCTTGTGGTCGTTGACGTAGTAGAGTTCGCAGCCGATGAGCGGCTTGATATCCGCCTTTTTACAGGAGCGGTAGAAGTCGATGGCTCCGAAAAGATTGCCGTGGTCGGTCATGGCCAGGGCGGGCATGCCCAGCTCCTTCGCCCGCGCTGCCGCCCGAGCGGGCTTCGCGCACCCGTCAAGGAGTGAGTAGTGCGTGTGATTGTGAAGATGGACAAACGGACCGGACGCAGACATTGGAAGACAGTCAAGACAGGTTCCTCATCAATTCAAAGCAAAGAAGCGCCGATTTGTTCGCAAGTTGTTGTCGGGATATTCTAGGGTTGTTCACAAGGATGCTGGCAAATGCGCCACCAGCTGGATGGGTTTCATGCGTCGGTCATTGATCTACTACTCAATAGGACCAAGAAATCCCGAGCTCGAAACGCCTGAACCGCAAAACCCGATAGTCGTCTGGATTCTCAACCGAGAGTTATCGCATTGGAATCGCGTGCTAGTATAAGCGTATACACTTATTCCAAAGTTGATTTTCACCGACATTCTGGGATGTTACAGGAAAAGATTATAATGACTTGTAGCAAGAAAGCCAAACAGATGTATGAATCTTAATCAGGTTACAATACCCGTTTATGATATGAAATCAGCTACTGATTTCTATAGACGAATGGGCTTTATGCAGATTGTGGATTCAGCTCATTATGCTCGGTTCGAATGTACGGAAGGTTTGGCAACGTTTTCGCTTAGTCTAGAGCCGGAACTGAAGGGCAATCGAACCGTTATTTACTTCGAGCATGAGCAGCTCGATGACTTAGTGGCCTCACTAAAAGAAAGAGGATTCAAGTTTGAACAAGACCCTACAGATATGGGTTGGTTGTGGAGAGAAGCAATTTTACGAGATCCCTCCGGAAATAAGATTAGGGGCTGAAGTAGCTAAGAAAGCCAATATGGTGTATGCTGCTTCACGTGTATAGTAGAAAGAGTCGGTTGTCTCCTCGCAAACAAGGCAAGCTCATCGAGCTCTTCGTTGCGGGCT